>AFSR01000115.1_pt1 | contig 18182 bp, 13 predicted proteins | sample 296848 | NCBI WGS metagenome assembly AFSR01 (sample SAMN02954305, study PRJNA68063) | hot springs metagenome | biome: terrestrial; feature: Mushroom and Octopus hot springs; material: microbial mat core samples; isolation source: Yellowstone National Park Mushroom and Octopus hot springs ...
GGCTCCTCGGATCGCTTTGCCCTGCGGCGGGCCGCCAATAGCCTGGTGCTGGTTGCCTGGGATGCCGGCTGGACTTTTGACTTCAACTTGCTGTTGCAGAGCGTGGTGCAGGACTATGCCTTTGGCGATGTCCACACCTTGCGAGCCTTGCAGGAGTTTTTGGCCCAACGGATACAGACCCTTTTGCAGGAGGAAAAGCGGATTGATTACGACTTGGTCAGGGCCGTAGTGGGGGATCCAGAGTCCGTCAAAACCGAGGATCCCCAGAAGGCCGAACTCACCTTGCGGGCCCTGGGCAACCTGCCCTTGACCCTGCTGCGGGCGGAGTACCTGCAACACCTGCGGGCCACCGGGGAATTGGCGGATCTCTATCCCACCCTCAATCGCTGTGCCCGCCTAGCAGCCCAAGGGGATTTGGACTACGGTGTAACAGATCCAGCAGCTGCCGTGGATCCCGACCAGTTGCAGGAGGCGGCAGAAAGGGAGTTGTACGAGGCTTGCCAGAAAATCTATCGTCTGGGGGTGGAGCCGGCCTTACGGGGAGATTTTGTTCCCTTGGTGGAAGCTCTGCAAGCGGCAGCCCCTCAGGTAGCCCAGTTTTTTGAAGCCGTTCTGGTGATGGATCCGGATCCTGTGCGACGGGCCAGCCGGCTCAATTTGCTGGGGGTATTGCGCAACCAGTCGCGCCTGTTGGGGGACATGGGGGCTGTGGTCATGGCAGGGGAATCCTCGCCGGAGAAGACCCCCTAGCCGTTTCAGATCAGTTTACTTCGAGACAGATCCCCCTCACCCCCAGCTTCTCTCCCAGAGGGAGCTACCCCCCAAGGACTCTGTCCCACTGGCGCGAACGGCTTGGGAATGGACATATCGTCATTTCCACTCAAACTCAGAACACTGTGCCCACACCTAAACCGTTGGTCGCGTCTTCGCGTCAGCGTTGCGGAGCAATAGCGTTGCGGAGCAATAATGCAGGGGGTTAGAAGGTTTTTCAAGGACTCCGTCCCGCTGGCGCGATCAGTAGCCCAGGCGTCTCATCTTAACCTGAACAACCATACGATTTATCCAAGAAATTGCAAACACTGCTGCAAAGCCCGCTGCACCGAGCCTAGGTAGCCCTCTCCAAACAGGTTGAGATGGTTGAGCCAGTGGTAGAGCTGGTAGAGGGGCTTGCGGTGAGGATATCCCTTATCCAAAGGATAGGTCTGCTGATAAGCCCGATAGAACTCCGGCGGAAAGCCGCCAAACAATTCTGTCATCGCCAGATCCGTCTCCCGATCCCCGTAGTAGGTGGCCGGATCGAAAATCACCGGGGATCCATCGGCCAAGGCCCCGTAGTTGCCGCCCCACAGATCTCCATGCAACAGAGCGGGTTCTGGCCTGTAGTCCTGAAAAAAGGCTTCCAGCTCCGCCATTACCCGTTCGGCTTGGGCCACCCACGTGCCGCGATACCCCTGTTGGCAAGCCAATTTCACCTGGTAGAGCAGCCGCTGTTCCCGATAAAAATCCGGCCAATTCTGCCGCCAACTGTTGATCTGAGGCGTAGAGCCGATGGTGTTGTCGCGCTCCCAACCGTAGCTGCCGTTGGGGGATAGGGTGCGGTGCAACTGGGCCAACTGGGATCCCAACAAACCCGCAGTGTGCGGACGGGGCGAGGTTAGCTCCAGGTATTCCAGCACCAAGTAGGCCTGCTCTCCTACGGATCCCCAGACAATGGGCTGAGGTACGCGAATGGCCTGGGCAGCCGCTAGGGTTTGCAAGCCCGCAGCTTCCGCTGCAAACATCTCCAGCGCCCTTTCTCCCCCACGGGCCAATTTGACGAAGTAGTCTCTTACCCCTTCTGCAAGAGGGCTTTGGGAAGCGCAGGAAAACCGATAGGTGGCGTTGATGCTGCCTCCGCCCACAGAACGATACTGCAGGGGCTGGATGGGATCCCCTGTTGCTTCTGAAAGGTGCTGGGCGATGGTCTGCCAAAGAGTTTGCATCAGCAGCAAAAGTCAATTGTCGGAGAAAAACAGGTACTTATGGTCATTTCGGGTAGTCATTTCAGGTTAGGGTGAGACGCCTGAGCCATTGCCTGGGCCATTGAGAAAAGCCCTATGGCCCCGTGCATTCAAAGTTTTAGGTGTGGGCGCAGTCTCCTGGTTTAATTGAAATGACCATAACTCTTTTTTTGTGCTACTTTCACCTTCTCATTCTCAAGAGCACAGTCAATAGCGCGAGGACTCCGTCCCGCTGGCAGGACGGGTTGGACGCCAGACCGGGCTCTATCCTTCAGTCGAGCTTCTGGGTACTGGTCTCCGTCTTGCTGCAGGGCAGCCGAGTCTATCTTGCGCTTGCGGGTCTTGACTTTTGTCGGCCTCAGGTCTTCTCGGTTCAGCCAGCGATAAACTGTTGCACGACTAACCTTGTTCATCCGTGCAACTGCTCCCTTCCTGGACATACCCTATGACTCTCTCTCAGGTCTAAGCTTCCTCCTGAGGTCTACCTCCATGCCTTCTTAGCTGCAGGGCCGTCTCATTCTTAAATGAATTGACCCTGTTCCTAACCTGTGGGGCTCTGGGGTCTTGAGCTTCCGCCTCCTATGGGGAAAGTGGGGGGAGAGCTGTATCTCAAATTAAGTTCGAATTGAGGTCAGCATTAGCGGCGGAGAGGCTCAGAAATGGCCACCACATCCTGCAGAAACTGATCCTGTTGCTGGCGCAAAATGCCCAGGTCAGGACCTTGGTTGAGCAGGACAAAGTGGATGCCATTCGGCAGCTGCCCCATCGTCATCAGCCGATCCGCAGCGGATCCCACCTGAGCAGCCGTGCCTGGGGGCAAGGTGCGCGCCCGCAGGGTGCTGTGGCCAGTGCCCGCTCTGGGCAAGATCCGAGTCGGATCCCCATCTGTGAAATCTACCAGGTGTTCCCAGAGATGAGCTAGGGCGCGGGGGGAAAGGTACAGCGCTCGCCCTCTTTGCCCCAGGCGAATGTCTTGCTCGGCGGGGGCCATTTGGGAATCCAGGCGGGAAATGGGCTGAGCCACCAACCGCTGCCGCAGGTACTCCAGCAGGGCTGTTTCGCCCCCCAGTTCCGCCAACAGGGCTTCTGCCATGGCTCGGTCGTTGCTGCCATTGAGGATCTGCAACAGGGATCCCAGCCGTAGCGAGGTGTAGCTGGCCAGGCAGTGGGCGTCCGCGGGGAGGGCTGTTAGGACTGACACCGAGCCGCGAATGACAACCGGATGGGGTTGTTGAGTATTGCTGAGGAGTTCTGCCAAACGCTGAGCGCCGCCCAAAGGATCGGGTTGGCCCAGCAAACGGAAGGGGGGCAACACCTTCACATCCCCGTCGATCTGGCGAATGTTGAGGCTATGCAAATGGCGGGCCAGCTCTGCCACATTCGCTTCCGTGAAATAGGGATCCCCGCCACCCACCAGGATCAAATCTCCCGTCAAGCGATGGCCCAACCGATGGCCTGTGGTGTAGAAGCGGGTCTCAAAGCGATGCTCGTAACCCCAAGTCTCCAGGGCCATCAAGCTGATGGCCAACTGATCCAAGGCTCCCACCGGCAAAGGTCGATCCAGCCCATGCTCCGCCAACAGCTCCCCTTCCGGCGTCCAGAGCAGGATCCCCTGTTGAGAGAGCGCTCCCCCTTGGGCCGCCAATCCTTGCAAAAAGCCGGACAAGACCGAAGCGTAAGGAGAATCTTCCCACTGCGGCGATTGGGCGCGGGGCCACCAAGGGGGAAGGCCCGGCGTCCCACTTGGGGAAGGCAGCGGCGGCGGTGGAGTGGGGATGGGGGGGAAGGGATTCTGAGTCAATGTGGGAGACTCGACTTCAGCACCTGTGGGGTTGCTCCAGCAGGCCCCCAAGGCCAAAGCACCAGCTAACGGGATCCCTGCCCAGAGGAGACGACGATGGGGGCGCAACCCCTGTGGGATAAGCGGCATGATGACCTCACAAAGACACTTGCAAAGGACAACGGGCTGGCAAAAGACTTGACGCTACTCTAGTGCCATCCGAACTGCCTTGGCAAATCTCTGTGCCAGCCTTTTCCAGCGTTATCGACTCCGGCCAAGGCAAGCCCATCTTTTGCTTGTCAGGGATCCCAGTCGGCTGTGACGTAAACTACCCGACACCAACCGCTAGGCGGTACGGAGCGGGCTTTTAGTAGCCCTGCAGTTAGCAAGCCAACCACGAGCCTCTGGGGTGGTTTACAGCACCCCCAATCGACCGTTACCAGTGCCTTAAACAACCGTTTCTGGTGTCCGCAGTATTGTTATAGCATTCCTCCCGACACCGACCCTACGGGTACAGTGCGGGGCTCCTGCAATTTCTAGCTGATGGGTAGCCAAAAAATGTTGTATGGCCTGATGGATATCTTTATGGATATCTTTTGCAACTGTAATGGCCGCAGATCGTCTGTTGGCTGTGCAAGGGCTAGGCCGTACTGCAGATCACACAACCTTCTCGGCAAACCGTAAGCTCCTTCTCTCCTTCTCCTCAGTAAAAGATAAAATAGGGCGATTTAGATTCCGAGCATTCCAGGCCGCCGATGGGAAACAGTCAAACCGGGGAGATGGTTCAATCGGAAAAACAGGCTTTCCTGGAACGGTGGCATGACATTCTCGCCCCCAACTCCCTGGGCTACCGCATTCGATTGTTGTCTCAATTGGTGCGGCGGAAGTTCCAGTCTCATTTGGAGCCTTTTGGCCTGACCATCTCCCATTGGGTAGTGCTCTGCTGCCTTTGGGAAGAAGACGGGATCCCTACTTCCACTATTTGTGAGCGCTTGCAGCAGTTGGGGGGCACCATGACCGGGGTGTTGGATGGCATGGAAAAACGGGAGCTGATCCGGCGGCAGCGGGATCCTGAGGATCGGCGGATTTGGCGGGTCTACCTCACACCTGCAGGGGAGGAGCTGAAAGACGTTTTACCCCCTCTGATTTGGCAGTTGCGGGAGCAAACCTACGGCTGTCTCAGCCCAGAAGAACAGGCAACCCTCTCGCGGTTGGTGGATCGGCTGATCGCCCATCTGTTAGTGGATCCAGATGCGGCTGTGCTGGCGGAGCCAAGTCAATAGTCTTTATCTTGAGAGCGCCTTTGGGGGAGGGCGGAGCTTTGTCTGGCGATTTGCTGATCCGAAATGCTGAGCTGCTGGTGCCGGAAGGGGATCCCTGGCGGGGAGATGTGCTGGTGCGGGAGGGGCGCATTGCCCAAATCGGCCCAAACCTCTCGCCAGAAGGGGTGGCCAAGGTCATCGACGCCGAGGGCCATACCCTGATGCCGGGGGTGATCGATCCCCAAGTTCACTTTCGCGAGCCGGGCCGCGAGCACAAAGAAGACCTGCAGACGGGATCCTGGGCCTGTGCCCGGGGCGGGGTGACCAGCTTTTTGGAGATGCCCAACACCGACCCGCTGACGATTGACCAAGCGACGCTGGATGACAAGTTGGCCCGTGCAGGCAGCAAGTGTGTGGTCAATTACGGCTTTTTCATCGGGGCCACTGCCGATAACTTAGAAGAGTTGCAAACGGTGCAGGGAGCCTGTGGCATCAAAATCTTCATGGGATCCATGCATGGGCCCCTGTTGGTGGATGATCAGGCGGCGCTGGAGCGGATTTTCGGGGAAACGGATCCCAACTTCTTAATTGCCGTCCATGCTGAAGATCTGTCTCGCATCAAAGCCCGTAAGGCCCTGTTTGCCGGACGCACAGACGTAGCCGTTCACTCGCAAATTCAGGACGAGGAATCGGCCCTGATCGCCTCACGGCGGGCTTTGGACTTGGCCACCCGCTACCGCCATCGCCTGCACATTTTGCACCTTTCCACCGGCCTAGAGGTCGAACTGCTGCGCCAGCACAAGCCAGCCTGGGTGACGGCAGAAGTGACCCCCCAACACCTACTGCTCAGCACCGCCGATTACGCCCGTCTGGGATCCCTGGCCCAGATGAACCCCCCCCTGCGGGATCCCCCTAACCTGGCCCAACTGTGGCAGGGGCTGCAGGACGGGATCCTGGATTGCATTGCCACTGACCATGCCCCCCATACTCTGGAAGAAAAGGCTCAGCCCTACCCCCACTCCCCCTCGGGTATGCCGGGAGTAGAGACGGCCTTGCCCCTGATGCTGACGGCAGCCCAGCAGGGCCGCTGCACGCTGGCGCAGGTGGTGCAGTGGATGTGTGAGGCGCCGGCCCGCCTCTACCGGATCCCCAACAAAGGGCGGCTGCAGGTGGGCTACGACGCCGACCTGGTGCTGGTGGATCGCCACACACCCAAACCGGTGCGGCGGGAAGAGCTGCTGACCAAATGCGGCTGGAGTCCCTTCGAGGGCTGGGAATTGGTGGGCTGGCCCCTAGTCACGATCGTGGGCGGACAGATTGCCTTTCAAAACGGCCAGGTGGATCCCTCGGTGCGGGGAAAGGCTCTTCAGTTTCAGCGCTAGCCAGGGATCCCTGCTATCCCGCAAGGGCTTCCGATAGCAGCAGGACAGAAGTGGCGCAGTAGCCTATCCTAGCTTCCCTCTCCCTTTGTGGGAGAGAAGCCAGGCCTGAGGGCGGGATGGCGCAAAAGCATCAGGAACGGTCTCAGGCTGGTTTGCCGATCACCACACACCTCGGCCTGCTGGGTCCGGCAACTCTGGCCCAGAAACTCGTGTTACTCTGAAAATGATAATTACTGATAATCAAAATTGAAAACGGCAAGGGGGCCTCATGAAAGTTGCCTACGTGTTCACTCACCCTCGCTGCGGCACCTATAAGTTGGGCCAGATGATCCTGCCCCAGCTAGAAGCAGGGGTGCATGGAGCGCAGGTGGTGGGCATGTTCTTTTTCGACGACAACTGCTTTGTTTTGCGGCAGGGGGATCCCATTGGCGAGCGCTTGGCCAAAGTTGCCCAAGAGCAAAACATCCTGCTGATGATGTGTGACATGTGCGCTCTGGAGCGCAACCTAGCGGAAGGGGAACCCAAGTGGTGCGACGCTCAAGGACGCGGGCGCAAGGAGCCGGGCCAGTGCGTTCCCAAAAACGTGGTCAAAGGCGTGCAGGTGGGCTGTTTCCCCGACCTCTACGAGGCCTTGAAAGACAACCCACCTGACCAAGTGATTACGCTTTGACGGAAGGACCCCGACTTAGCTGACGGCCACAGCCGCCGGCGGCTCTTGGCTGGGCTGAGAGCCGATCTTGCGGAAGATCAACCGCTCGTTGGCTACATCCACCAAAATGCGGTCGCCGGGCAGGAACTCGTTTTCCAGCAGCTTGGTGGCAATGGGATTTTCGATCTCCCGCTGGATCACCCGCTTCAGGGGACGGGCCCCGAACACTGGGTCGTAGCCCACCTCTGCCAGGTAGTCCTTGGCTTCTTCGGTGAGCAGGATCTCGATTTGCTGATCTGCCAGCAGCTTTTCCACCCGCTGCATTTGCAGGCCGACAATCTGGCGAATTTGCTCTTTGGTGAGGGCGTGGAAGATGATCAGCTCGTCCACCCGGTTGAGGAACTCCGGTCGGAAGTGGTGCCGCAGCATGGCCAGCACCTGAGTTTTCATCTCCTCGTAGCGGCTTTCATCGGCCCCAATTTCCAGGATGAGGTCGCTGCCGATGTTGCTGGTCATGATGATGATGGTGTTTTTGAAGTCCACTGTCCGCCCTTGGGAGTCGGTGATGCGGCCATCGTCCAGCACCTGCAGCAGGATGTTGAAGACATCCGGGTGGGCTTTTTCCACCTCGTCAAACAGCACCACCGAGTAGGGGCGTCGCCGCACCGCCTCGGAGAGCTGCCCGCCTTCTTCGTAGCCCACGTAGCCTGGAGGAGCTCCGATTAGACGAGAGACCGAGTGCTTCTCCATGTACTCGGACATGTCGATGCGCACCATCGCCTCGGAAGTGTCGAAGAGGAACTCCGCCAAAGCACGGGCCAGCTCGGTTTTCCCCACGCCAGTGGGCCCCATGAACAGGAAAGAGCCGATGGGGCGATTGGGATCCTTCATGCCGGCCCGGGCGCGCCGAATGGCTGCCGCTACGGCGGCTACCGCCTCGTCTTGGCCCACCACCCGCTGGTGCAAATGGGCTTCCAGGCGCAGCAGCTTCTGCTTTTCCGACTCCATCAGGCTGGTGACTGGGATCCCGGTCCAGCGGGAGACGATCTCAGCGATATCTTCAGGAGTCACTTGCTCCCGCAGCAGCGGCTCGCCGTTGGTCTGCAGCTTGGCCAGGTGAGCCTCCTGCTCTTGGATTTGCCGCTCCAATTCCATCAGCTTGCCGTACTTGAGCTCGGCAGCGCGGTTGAGGTCATATTTTTGTTCAGCCTGTTCGATTTGAAGCTTGACGGCGTCCCGCTCGGCTTTAAGGCTTTGCAGGCGTTCGATAGCCTCTTTTTCAAATTGCCAGCGAGCATTCAACTCCCGTTGTCGCTCCGTCAGGTTGGCCAGCTCCTGCTCAATTTTGCTGAGGCGATCTCTAGAGGCAGCATCATCTTCTTTTTTCAGGGAGAGCTCCTCCATCTGCAGTTGCATGATGCGCCGGTCGATCTCATCCAGCTCGACGGGCTTGGAGGTGATCTCCATCTTCAGCTTGGCCGCCGCCTCGTCCACCAGGTCGATGGCTTTGTCGGGCAGGAAGCGCTCGGAGATGTAGCGGTTGGAGAGCACCGCTGCCGCCACCAAGGCGGAGTCGCTGATTTTCACCCCATGGTGCAGCTCGTAGCGCTCTTTGAGGCCGCGCAGGATGGAGATGGTATCTTCCACCGAAGGCTGATCCACATACACCGGCTGGAAGCGGCGTTCTAGGGCCGCATCTTTTTCGATGTGCTTGCGGTATTCATCCAGGGTGGTGGCGCCGATACAGCGCAACTCGCCCCGCGCCAGCATGGGTTTGAGCAAGTTGCCGGCATCCATGGCCCCTTCGCCGGCCCCGGCGCCGACAACGGTGTGCAACTCGTCGATGAAGAGGATGATCTGGCCTTCGGATTCAGTGACCTCTTTGAGCACAGCTTTGAGGCGGTCTTCAAATTCCCCGCGGTACTTGGCCCCGGCAATGAGAGCGCCCATGTCCAGAGCAATGACTCGCCGGTTTTTCAGAGACTCCGGCACATCTCCCCGGTTGATGCGCTGGGCTAGGCCCTCCACAATGGCTGTTTTCCCCACGCCGGGTTCGCCGATGAGGACGGGGTTGTTTTTGGTGCGGCGGGAGAGCACCTGAATGACGCGGCGGATCTCGTCATCTCGCCCGATCACCGGGTCCAGCTTCCCTTCGCGGGCCGCCTGGGTGAGATCGCGGCCATAGCGCTCCAGGGCTTCGTAGCGGGATTCGGGGTTTTTGTCGGTGACCCGCTGTTTGCCTCGCACCTCTTTGATGACCGGTTTGAGGCGCTCTACCGTCAGGCCCAGGGGTGCCAAGACCCGCTTGCCCACCCGCTCATCTTGCAGGGATCCCAAAAACAAGTGCTCCACCGAGATGAAATCATCGCCGTACTCTTTGCGAAACTCCTCGGCCCGATCCAGGGTGGTTTCCAGGCCGCGACCCAAGTAGAGCTGATCCACCCGCGCCAACTTGGGCTGCTGGTTGATGAAGCTTTCCACTTTATCCCGCACCAGCCTCGGATCGATACCTGCCCGTTGCAGGAGGGTTTGGGTGAGCCCCCCCTCTTGATCCAGAAGGGAGATCAGCAAATGCTCGGTTTCCAACTGTTGCTGCTGGTGCCGCCGGGCCACATCTTGGGATTGGACAATGGCGCTCCAAGCTTTTTCGGTAAATTGGTTGGGATTGGTGGGCTGCATAGGAGTTCGGCAGAGCTTTGCTACTCAGTATAGGAAGGCAATACAGACACAGGGAGCACCCTGGACTCTTTCGGGGCAGTAGAGCTGGGTGCCGGAAGCTCCGGTAGGATCTTCCTGATCTAGGTATCGCCTATTTTGCCAGAGCCAGAGTTCGCAACAACCGTCCTCTCCAGCTGCGATCCATGGAGGGATCCCCGCCTTATTCTTCTTCTTCGTAGGGACGGCCTTCCCCGATTACCGCCAGGTCAATTTGTTGGCGGTAGTAATCCACGTTCTTAATCTGCACCTCCACCCGATCCCCCAGGCGAAACTGGCGCCGACTCTTGCGTCCCACCAGCGCCTGCTGACGGCTGCGGTACTCGTACCAATCGTTTTTCAGGGTGCTGACCCGCACCAAGCCTTCCGCCAAGATGGGATCCACCTGGACAAAAAAGCCGTAGTTCTGGACACCGATGATTAGGCCGGGGAACACCTCTCCCAGGTGCTTTTGCATGAACTCAGAGCGCTTCAGGCCCATCAGCTCCCGTTCCGCCTGCTGCCGGATCCGGTACCCCTCCTGAATTTTGGGCAGTTGCGCCTGGAGAAACGCCTGCCATTCCTCCTGCACCTTGGGCGGCAACACCTGCCAGTCGATTTGGCCGTAGCCGCTGGGGCCGTGCAGATCCACCACGGTTTTGGAGCGAGAGCTGCGGCGCTCGCGTCCTTTGCTCAGGGCCAGGTGCAGGGCACGCAAATTGAGCAAGTCGGCATAGCGGCGCAAGGGGGCCGTAAAGGTGGCGTAGGGTTCTTTGAGGCCCAACCCAAAATGGCCGAGTTGCTCTTCCAGAGGCTGGAGACGATACTCGACCGGGGGCAAGGTGGCCAGCATCTGCGCCACCAAGGCCGGGCTCGCGCCAGAGGCCAACACATCGGGAGCGGTGATGCGGGCACAAATCCGCTGCCAGTCCGCCAGAGTTACGACAGCGGGATCTTGCAAATTCAGATCCAGCTTCATGGCATTGGCCAGGCGCAAAAAGCTCTGCAGGGCCTCGGCGGCAGGGGCAGGCTGCACGCGGGCCAAAGAAGGGATCCCCAACTGGCGCAAATGGTGGCCCAGGATTTGGTTGGCCAGCAGGAGAATTTCCGTCATCAGGGCATGGGCGCCGAGGCGATCGCTGATCAAGAGGGGGCCGTAGCCGCTTTCATCGGCAGAGTGGGGAGTGAGCAAATCCAACAGGGGCAGGTCAAATCCCCCCGCCTGGTGACGTTTGGCCCGCAGGATCTGGCTAAGGCGCAGCAGGTTTTGCAGCAGGGCCATCAACTCCGGCACTTCTTCGTCGGGGCCCAAGTCGGCGGTGGTGGCCAAAAGAGCCTGCACCTGACCATAGGACAGGTGAGCCCGCGATTGCACCAGGCTGGGGTAAATCTCGAAGTTTTGTACCACCCCTTCTGGGTCGAGGGTCACTAGCAGTGAATAGGCCAAGCGCTCCTGCTGTGGCAACAGAGCCAGGCGGTTGTGCACCTCCGGCGGAAAGAGAGGCAGCACCATCGTATCGAGGTAGACGGTGGCCGTCCGCTGCTGAGCCTCTTGCTCCAAGGGGTGGTCGGGATCCAGCCAATGGGCTACGTCGGCAATGTGGATCCCCAGCAGCCAGTGGTCATTCTCTTGCCGCTGCAAGGAAACAGCCACGTTGGGTTCCAAGCCGTGGGGATGCTGCAGATCCAAAGGCTCCAAAGTGATGCAAAACCAATCGCGCAGATCGCGGCGGCCCTTTTGGTCAGAGCGGCTGAGCTTTTTGGGCAGAGCTGCTGCTGCCTCCAACACTGGAGCGGGAAACTCCTGCGGTAGGTCGTACTTGCAACAGACCAAATCTGCATCGATGGAGGCCTCTGGGCCGTCGCCCAAAATTTTGCGAATGGTTCCGGTTGGGGGCAGATCCCCCAGCGGGTAGCGATTCACCTCCACATAGGCCACCCGACCTTCCGCCAGCTCGACAGGGGATCCCTCCGTCAGGGCCAGCTCGAACAGCAGCCGGTCGTCCAAGGGCACCACCCGAAAACCCTGTTCCGTCTGTTTGAGGCGACCCACCAGGGCAGAATTGGCCCGCTCCACAACGGCCACCACCTCTCCCTCAGGGCTGCGGCGACGGTTGCCATCTTTGGTGACCCGCGCCAACACCTGATCCCCATTCCAGGCGCCGCTGAGGTTGCTGCCGTGGATGTACACATCCTCCACCCCCGGCTCGTCCCGAATGGCGAAGCAAAAGCCTTTGCTGGAACAGCGCAAACGCCCCACCACCAAAGATTCGTCCGGCTTGCGCCGATAACGGGGTGGATCCCCTAGTCGTTCCAGAAACCCAGCCCGCACCAGGCCATCGAGGGCAATCTCCAGCATTTCCGGCGCTTCTGGGTCGGGGGACTGCAAGAGGGCAAGAAGAGTATCTTTGTCGGTCAATTGATCGGGAGGCTGAGAGAGAAAATGCTGAAAAATTCGAGAGAAGTCCATTTTGGGTATTGGCAAAAAAGAAAAAGAGGGGTTAAGACATCGCAAGACCCAACCCGTTGGCGTTAGTCACGCTGGCCGGTGACGATAAAAGCTACCCGCTGACCGATGTTGGTGCTGTGGTCGGCCAGACGCTCCAGGTAACGGATCGCCAGCAACATCAATAGAATAGGCTCGACCGATCCGCGAATGTCAGACTGCTGCGCCAACGTATTGTAAAGGTTAGTGTAATCTTCATCAACGGCGTCGTCTTCCCGCTTCAGTTGTCGGCCCAGGTCAGCATCCAATTCTGTCAGGGCCACCAGGCTGTGGCTGAGCATTTTCTGGCAGCGCTGCATCATCACGCGAATACGACCCAGCTCCGGGGGCGGCGGGTACATGACCAAGCGCAGGGCCACTTCGGCCAAATCTTTGGCGTAGTCGCCAATCCGCTCCAGATCGCGTACCAGTTGCATCAGGGTACTGATCCAGCGCAGATCCCGCGCCACCGGGGAGCGCAAGGCAATCAAATTAATACAGTCTTTCTCGATTTGACGATAAAAACGGTCAATTTGCTTGTCTTGGGCGATCACCTGTTCGGCGGCGGCCAAGTTCTGTTCAAACAGGGCCTGCTGGGCCAAGACCACCGACTTTTCCACCAGCGCCCCCATGCGCAGCACGTCCTGCTGTACCCGTTTGATGTGAAGTTGCAGCTCGGCTTGCCCCATGGCTTTCTCCCATGAATGTGGGCAGGGGGGAAATGTCTGCAGTCGTTTTGGATTCAACAGAGCCAGTTGATCTCAATCATGGCAAACTTCGCCTGGAATAGGGGCAGGGAAGACGGCCAACTTGGGCGAAGATGAAAATAGCGGTTGCCCTCTGAGGGGGATTCGTCTGTCTGGAGTTCTCGGGTTGCTTTGTCATTGAGACGGTCTCATGGCTCTCCCCCCTATCGTTGTGTTGGACGATGATCCCACCGGATCCCAAACCGTTCACAGTTGCTTGCTCCTCACCCGCTGGGATCCGCAGACTTTGAAGCTGGGGTTGCAGGATAGCTCGCCGATTCGCTTTATCCTCACCAACACCCGATCCCTGCCCCCGGCGAAGGCAGCGGAGGTGACGCGGTCGGTCTGTCGGGCCCTGAAGCAGGCCATGGGGGAGCTGGGGTGGGAGCGGGCCCTTTTTGTTAGCCGCTCCGACTCGACGCTGCGGGGGCACTACCCCTTGGAAACCGATGTGATGGCAGCGGAGCTGGGGCCTTTCGATGCTCATTTTCTGGTGCCGGCCTTTTTTGAAGGGGGGCGCATCACCCGGCAACAGCACCCACTACCTGCGGGTGGAGGGGCGCTGGGTGCCGGTGCATGAGACGGAGTTTGCTCGGGATGCGGTGTTTGGCTACCACCACAGCTATTTGCCGGACTATGTGCAGGAGAAAACCCAGGGGCGGATCCGGGCTGAGCAGGTGGAGCGATTGACCCTAGAGCAGATTCGCGCCGGCTGTCTGGAGCGGCTTTTGAGTCTGGAGGGGAATGTCTGCTGTGTGGTGGATGGAGAAACCCAGGCGGATCTGGATCGCTTTGCCCAGGATGTTTGGGCGGCTATAGAGCAGGGGAAGCGCTTTTTGTTCCGCAGCGCCGCCAGCCTCTTGACGGCTTTGGCCCAGTTGCCGCCACAGCCGGTTCTGCCAGAACAGATGGGGCAGTTTGTTCGCTCCGATCAACCAGGGGTGGTGATTGTGGGATCCCATGTGCAAAAGTCCAGCCAGCAGTTGGCCCGCCTTCTGCAGGAGCCTGAAACCCAAGGCATCGAGGTGGAGGTGAGGCGACTATTGGATCCCGACGCGGAGCTGCTGCCAGGGATCCTGGCCCAAGTTCACAGCGCCTATGAGCAGGGTCTGACGCCGGTGGTCTACACCAGCCGAGAGGAACTGACGTTCGAAAAGGACGCCGTAGAAATGCGCCTAGCTTTTGGGCAGAAGGTTTCGCGGTTGTTGATGGGTGTGGTGCAGGGGCTGCCAGAAGGGATCGGCTATCTCATCAGCAAGGGCGGCATCACCTCCAACGACACCCTCAGCGTTGGCCTCAACTTGCCGGCGGTGCGTCTGCTGGGGCAAGTCTACCCTGGGATCTCGATGGTGATCACCCCGTCCGATCATCCCCGCTTTCCCAACCTGCCGGTGGTGTTGTTTCCGGGCAATGTCGGCGAGGCGGATACGCTGCTTTTGCTCCACCGTCGCCTCAAAAGTCGGGGCTTGATTTAGGGTGAAGAGGATGGTCTTGTGGGTTCCTGATACATTTACGCTGAACACTGCTGAACATCACTGTTCAACTATGCAGCGATAGCATTCTGTTTGTTTCCAAACAGAATGGCGGTATCCCGCAAAGCTTTGAGTAGAATACCCAAAGCGCAGTTTCCGTGTCGTCTTACTACCAATTTTCTGCTTTGCTTTGGCTACCATGTTGGCAGACTCGAAAGTAAACAGAAAGATCAACTGGTAGTAATCCGTACTGAACATATTATACATTATTTTCAGTATAGTTGAGCTTATTATTGACTAGAGTCATGCTCCTGCCGATGGCTGAAGTTGTCCCCCCGCCGGAAGCCTTGCCCGCCTCGGATGCCTGGTGGGGATCCCTGCGGCAGAGGCGGAGGGAGTTACCGCCGACAGTCGTGCAGCAGGCTTCCCAGAGCTTGGGCAGCTGGGAGGTGGATGTTGTCATTGCCGGTGGCACCCTGGGGATCTTCTTGGCAGCGGCTTTGGCCAAGCGGGGCTGGCGGGTGATCCTGCTGGAGCGCGGGATCCTGCGGGGGCGGGAGCAGGAGTGGAACACCTCACACCAGGAGCTGCAGGTGTTGTTAGAGCTGGAGCTGCTTACCCCGCCCGAGTGGGAGGCAGTCCAGGTTACCCACTACCCGAGGGGGCGGATTGGCTTTGGGGAGGGCCCCCACTGGTGGGTGGAGGGAGTGCTGAATGTGGGCGTGGATCCAGTCAGCCTCCTGGAGTTCCTCAAGCAGCATTTCCTGGCCTGGGGGGGCCAAGTGTGGGAGCAGACTGCCTTTCAAAGTGCCACCGTTCACCCCGATGGGATCTGCCTCCAGACCACCAAGGGACAGATCCGTGCTCAACTGCTGGTGGATGCCATGGGGCACCGCTCGCCCATCGCGGCCCAGGCTCGCCAAGGGCAGCCGCCAGATAGCGTCTGTCTGGTGGTGGGATCCTGTGCCCAGGGGCTGCCCGACCAACCCACGGGAGATCTCTTCTACAGCTTTACCCCAGCCCAGAACGGCTACCAGCCCTTTTGGGAAGCTTTCCCTGCCCGCGATGGGCGCACCACCTATCTTTTTACCTACTGCGACCGGGATCCCCGGCGGCCTAGTCTAGAGCAGCTCTGGCGGGATTACTGCCGGCTGCTGCCAGCCTACCAGGGGGTGGAGCTGGCCCAGATCCGCTGGGTGCGCAAGCTATGTGGCGTTTTCCCCGCCTACCGCCGCAGCCCGCTGCAACTGCCCTGGGATCGCCTATTGGCGGTGGGGGATAGCAGTGGCAGCCAGTCGCCTCTAAGCTTTGGCGGCTTTGGCGCCATGTTGCGCCACCTGGATCGCCTACAGCAGGGGATCCACGAGGCCCTGGCGCAACGGCAGTTGAACCAGGCAGCCCTGGCCCTGCTGCAACCCTACCAGCCCAACTTGGCCGTGACCTGGCTATTTCAGAAGGCCATGATTCCCCCTCTGCAGAACAAAAGTTGGGATCCCAATAGCATTAACCGCCTGTTGAGCAGGGTGTTTGCGGCCATGGTTGCCGCCGGCCCCCAGGTGGTGCAGCCCTTTTTGCAGGATGTGGTGCAGTTTGGCGGCTTGGCCCAGGCCCTGTGGGGGGTGACGCGTCGGGATCCCAGCTTGGTAGCCAGACTTTTGCCTCGGTTGGGGTTGCCGGAGCTGGTGGCATGGGCGGGCCACTTTGGCGCCCTTGGCCTCTACGAGCTGCTGCAAAGGCTAACAGATCGCCCGGAGCCGGAAACCAACCCCCAGGACTACTTCTGGAGACGGCGCCGCGAGGCTTGGCGCTACGGCTGCGGCCGGGATTACCTCTTTTAGGGGTTCTGACCGTACACCGCCACCCCATAGGGCGGTACCTCCACAAGATCTCCTTGGCTTCCGGCGGGCAGAGAGGATCCCTTGCCCAACCACTGGGTCTCATGGCTGTCCAAAAGTTTTTCCCAGGTGCCGCTGGGCCATTGGGTATAGGTGACTGGCTGATCGGGGCTGAAATTGAAAAGGGCAAGCAAAGCCTGGGATCCCTGGCGGCGGTGCAGAGCTAGGCCAGAGTTGGAAAAGAGCTCCACTTCCACCCCGTCCCGCTCCAGATGCTGGAGAGCCGGTTGGGTTTTGCGCAGCCGGATCAGGGTCTGGTACCACTTCCAGAGAACCTGGTGGTGACCGGCCTTTTTCAACTCCCAATTCAGCTTGGAGCGCAAGAAAGTCTCTTCAGCTTGGGGATCCGGCGGCTCTCCCTGCCAGGCAAAGGCGCTGAACTCGCGGCGGCGTCCTTGGCGCACCGCTTCCACCAGGTCGGGATCCCCGTGGCTGACAAAATACAGAAATGGCGCCACTTCCCCATACTCTTCCCCCATAAATAGCAGCGGCAGCATGGGAGCTAGCAGCAGGGCAGCGGCAGCCAATTTGAGGCCCTCGAAAGAGGTGAGCTGGCTAAGGCGCTCTCCCAGCCTGCGGTTGCCCACCTGGTCGTGGTTTTGAATGCAGACAACAAATTGGGATCCCGGTCGCCCAACAGCGGAGTTGCCGTGACGCCTGGCGCGGTAGCAGGAGTACTGGCCAGAATAAACGTAGCTCTCCCGGTAAGCCTTGGCCAGGTGCTCCAATTCGCCAAAGTCCTGGTAGTAGCCTGTCTTTTCCCCGGTAAGCAGGGTGTGAAGTGAGTGGTGGAAGTCATCGCACCACTGGGCATCTAGCCCGTAGCCCCCTTGCTCTCGGGGGGTGATGAGGCGGACATCGTTGAGGTCGCTTTCGGCAATGAGAACCCTGGGCCGGCCAGTGCGAGCTTCTAGGGCATCCACCTGCTCTGCCAATTCCTGCAAGAAGGGGTAGGCGCTGAAGTCGTAGATGGCATGCACCGCGTCCAGCCGCAGCCCATCGAGATGAAACTCCTCCAGCCAGTACTCGGCGTTTTGTAGGAAAAACTCTCGCACGCCGTCAGAATAGCGGTCGTCGAAGTTGAGGGCATCCCCCCAAGGGGTGTGGTACTTGTCGGTGAAGTAGGGGCCAAAATCCCGCAGGTAGTTCCCCTCCGGCCCCAGGTGGTTGTAGACCACATCCAAGATGACGGCCAAACCCAGTTGGTGGCAGGCATTGACTAGGGCTTTGAGGCCTGCCGCTCCCCCATAGCTGGTCTGCACCGCGTAGGGATAGACGCCGTCGTAGCCCCAGTTGCGCTCTCCTGGAAACTGGGCCACCGGCATCAGCTCCAGCACGTTTACCCCCAACTCCACCAACTCCGGCAGGCGAGGGATCAGAGCAGCAAAGGTGCCCTCGAGGGTAAAGGTGCCTACATGCAGCTCGTAGAGGATCCACTGAGACAGGGGGATCCCCTTCCACCCCTGATCCTGCCAGTCGAAGTGGGGATCCACCACCCGCGAAGGGCCGTGGACGCCGTAGGGCTGGCAGCGGGAAGCGGGATCCGGCCGCTCCACTACCCCTGCTGCGGTGTGCAGGCGGTAGAGGTAGTCCACCGGCCCAGGCGGGATCCCGTCCACCTCCGCCTGCCAATAGCCCTGCTCATCCCGCACTAGAGTAAAGCAACGTTGGACAGGGCTGAGCAGCTTCAGCTCCACCTGCTCAACCAAGGGCGCCCACACCGAGAAGTGATAGCAGCCTGAGCCCAGGGGATAGGCGCCCATCCGCCCGGCCTGGAAGAAAGGAGAAGCCTGCAACACAGAATCTATCCCGCAACT
>AFSR01000554.1_pt1 | contig 17969 bp, 14 predicted proteins | sample 296848 | NCBI WGS metagenome assembly AFSR01 (sample SAMN02954305, study PRJNA68063) | hot springs metagenome | biome: terrestrial; feature: Mushroom and Octopus hot springs; material: microbial mat core samples; isolation source: Yellowstone National Park Mushroom and Octopus hot springs ...
TCGTGACCGGGTTGCAGGTAGAGATGATAGGTATTGCCAAGAATAATCTGTGCGCCGTGATTGCGCACTTCATCGGGAGTAAGCGATTTTATCGATCCCCGCGTGCCAACCGGCATAAAAACCGGCGTCTCGATCACTCCATGGGCGGTGATGATGCGCCCTGCGCGGGCGCGACTATGCGGATCGCGCGCTTCGATATCGAATGCCAGTATCATAAAAGAACCGTACCGTCAGATCAAAGACGCTCTATTATACCAGTTCTGACCGTGCACGGAAGACTTCGATCACCAAACACTCGTTACGAGGATATGGCGCCCGCGAGATGAGCGTGCTTATACATTTGCGCCATTTGCACCTGAGACATTTGGCGTTGGAGTCGGCACACCTGACGACTCTGAACCCGCTGGCGTCACCGTTGGTTGTCCCGCCTCATCAGTTGGTGTGATCGACGGGGTGGGTGGCAGCGTCTCAGTCGGCGTTGCGGTCGGCACCGAGGGATCAGTCGGTGTTGCGGTCGGCGCTGGCGTTGGCGTTGCGGTCGGCGCTGGCGTCGGCGTTGCGGTCGGCGCTGGCGTCGGCGTTGCGGTCGGCGCCGGGGGATCAGTCGGTGTTGCAGTCGGCACCGGGGGATCAGTCGGTGTTGCGGTCGGCGCCGACGTCGGGGTTATCGTTGGGCGTGGTGTCGCCGTTGGACGCGGCGGACGCGCTGTTGGCGGCGGTTGCGGCGTCGAACTGGCTGACGGCGGTTCAGTTGGCGGAACACGTGTCGCCGTTGGTGGTGGCGTCGCCGTTGGTAACGGCGTGTTGGTCGGCAACGGCGTATCTGTCGGCGGCGCCTCGGTTGGCGGCACTGTCGGCGTCATCGTTGGCGACGGGGGCGGTGTCGCCGTTGGTGATCGGGGCGCAGGCGTTGCAGTCGGCGCCGGAGCGCTGCTTGCGGTTGGCTCAATCTGACCGGGTGTCGGCGACGGGCGAGGCGGGCGACTGGTTGGCGGCGGTGTTGCGATAGGAGTGGCGGCATCGACCCGTTCAGGCTCGCGCCCGGTCTGAGGTGCAGCTTCCGGAGCCGTGATTTCCACAGTTGTCGGCGCTTCGACCGGCGTTGTCGGCGGCAATGAGGGTGCTGGCGACGCGGTCGCAATCGGAACCGGCGACGCTGTCGGTTCAATCACCGAGTCGATCTGTTCCTGGACATTTTCGAGCAGCGGAGAGGCATCTGGAACTTTCGACGCCAGCTGCGACAGAGCAGTCTGCACCTCACCGAGGAGTACAGTGACATCGACCGACACATCGACGACATCCATATCGCGGCTTTCGATGACAGCGCCGCGGATGTGACTGCTGAGAAGGGCAAGCGGCTCCCTGAGCACCTGCGGATCGATTGCCGCATCACTGGCGAGCATCTCATTAATTTCCAGAAGGCGGCGGCGGGCATAGGTGACGTGCAGTTTACTCCGCTGGACTGGATCGGACGTCATGGAAAGCGTCAGATCTTCCCGTGCCACTTTCCAGACATAGAGCGGGTCGCCCGGCAGACTTTGCGCCGACGCAGTGTCAACCGATGCGAGCAGAACCGTCACTGCCAGTGCGCCGACCAGGACACGTTGAACGGTTGCCTTGCGCAGCGGTTTGAGCAGATTGCGCCGGGCATGCCGACGCGCAAGCATCTGATCGGCAAGTGCGGCAAACTCCTGCGCCCCGGTCGCCAGCCAGCGTTCCATTTCAGGCGGCAGCGGTTGCGTCACCTCTGCGCGTACCATCCCCGCAACGCGCAACAGCGGTTCGAGCTCAACCGCCAGATGCGGGTACAGACTCAGGCACTCATCGATGTCTGCGCCGCGCAACAGGCGATCAAGGACGACATCGAGCGCCTCTATAAGCCCTATCTGCTGTTGGCTGTGACGGATCATTGCTTTCCACACCGGGCGACCATCAGGCAACATCGGCGCTGCCCAGCGCCCTGGACATCAGTTGTTCGCCCGGTTCCTGTTCAAGTATTTGCTGAAGCGCCTGAATTGCACGATGTTGGAGCGCCTTGACTGCGCCCTCCGTCTTCCCAATCGTCGCTGCGATTTCCTGATTCGTCATATCGCCAAAGAACTTCATCATCAGCACGTGTTGCTGTTCGACCGTCAACTGAGCAATGGCATGCTGCAACGACAGACGCTCAAACAGTGATGCCACTGCGTCCTGCCCACGTGGATCGGTCACCTCGGTCGTATCGTCGAGTGACGATGCTGCAATCTGCCGCCGCCGCGCCTGACCGACCAGCACATTCCCGGGCTATCGTATACAACCACCCCAAAAACAGTTTTTCTCCGCGATACTGTAACCCGCCAATCCCTTTGATGACGCGAATAAACACTTCCTGGGTTAGATCCTGCGCCAGTTCCGGCTCGCGTGTGCGCACATACATGTAGCGCAGGATAAATTTTGCATACCGTGTATACAACTCACCGAACGCTGCTGCATCGCCCGCCTGAGCGCGGGCAATGAGAGATGGCAGTTCAGCGTTTGTATCAGCAACCATATTCCTGGATCACACGGTAGTTCTCGCCGGTGGTAAGAACAGGTTGCCTATTCAATACCAACGCGACGAAGCGGCTGGAAGTTACGCGCATACATCCGGTGCAATAACGAAAATTTCATCTTTGTAGTAATGCGCACTTCCTATTATAGTCGAACCGCAGGCGGGAAGAAAGGCATCAGTTCGTAAAGGTTTGGTCAAAGTATGCGCCAGACATGGGTGTACTCTACTACTGTGCGTCTCACTGATCCTGCTGAGAGCGCGAGTATGGCGTTTGACCAGGATATACAACTGCAACTGACTCAATAGCGTTGATCACGCTTGCCGCGACGGGGCAGGTATACTATACTGGTGCGGGGAAAAGACAAAACGCGCGGCAGCAGTCGCGCAGGCAGCGTCATCCATGAAAATTGCGATTATCGGTCTTGCCAACAGCGGTAAAACGACGGTCTTCAACGCGCTGACCGGCGGCTCAGCGGAAACGACAGTCTATAGTTCCGGTCAGTTGACCCCAAACCTGGCGACGGTCAGGGTTCCTGACCCGCGCCTGGAGGTTCTGGCGCGTATGTTCAATCCGAAGAAAGTAACCTATGCCGATGTGCAGTACATTGACATTGGCGGGTTGAGCAGCGGCGCACGGGAAAGCGGCGGATTGCCTCCGGTCGTGCTCAACTATATCAGCGGCGCCGATGCGCTGCTCCACGTCGTGCGTGCGTTTCAGGACGAACGGGTGCCACATCCGGATGGCAGCGTCGATGTGCAACGCGACATCGAAGCGGTCGATCTGGAACTCGCGTTTTCCGATCTGGCGATTATCGAGCGCCGCCTGGCGCGTTTGAACGCCGAGATTGGCAAGATGTCGGCAAAAGAGCGCGAGAATCGTCTGATCGAACGCGATGCGCTGGTACGTATTCAATCCGCGCTGGAGAGCGGTATACCCATCCGCGACATCGATCTGAGCAGCGAAGAAGAACGTCTGCTGCGCGGGTATCAGTTCCTCACCGCCAAGCCGTTGCTCCTCGCGATCAATATCGGCGAAGATCAACTGACGAATCCTCCGACGATCCGCTACGATCATCGCCGTAGCGGGGTAGCAACGCTCTGCGGTAAAATCGAGGCTGAACTTGCCCAACTCGACGACGACGAAGCCCGCGCGTTTATGGACGATCTTGGCATCACCGAACCAGCGCGCAACCGGGTGATCGAACTCTCCTACGAACTGCTTGGTCTCATCAGTTTCCTCACTGCCGGTCCTGATGAGGTGCGCGCCTGGACGATCCGCCGCGGGACACCAGCAGTCGAAGCGGCTGGCGTCATTCATTCCGATATTCAGCGCGGCTTCATCCGCGCCGAAGTCGTCGCTTACGATGATCTGGTGCGCGCTGGCAGCATGGCAGAAGCCCGAAAGCACGGTCATGTGCGCATGGAGGGGAAGCAGTACATTGTGCAGGATGGCGATGTGTGCCATTTTCTGTTCAACATCTGACGTATGTTCCGACGACCGTGGCGCCTGCGCAGCGCTGAACTGCGCCTCTTACTGATCGCACTGATCTTCTTCGCCACCGGCTACACCCTGGTCGTCCTGGCAGTGGACACAACCGATCCAACTGCGACGATCTCGTTGCACCGCATCGCCGATATTCTCTGGCCCTCGGTGCTGCCCTTCCTGCTCTTTCTGGTGATGTCGCTCGGTTTGAGCTGGCGGTTGCCCAATGCCGATCAGATGGTGCTCCCGCTGGTGGCGTTGCTCACCGGTTTGGGGTTGATGCTCATTGCACGCCTTGAACCCGATCTGCTCTCGATCATGTGTCGGCAGCGCGATGGAACGTTCGCTCCGTGCTTTGCCGGCATTGATGACCGCCAGGCGCTGTGGGTTCTGCTGGGCATCGCCGTCTGCTCGACGATCCTGTTCGTCCCGTGGGACGATCTGCTCCGACGGTATCAGCGCACGTCGTTAATCGACTGGCTCGACCACTACCGGTATGCCTGGTTGACGATCGGTGTGGCGCTCATTCTGGCGACGTTTCTCTTCGGCGTCGATCCCAACAACAGCGGCGTGCGCGCCTGGTTCAACTTCGGCTTCTTCCTGTTCCAACCGTCCGAACTGCTGAAGATCATCCTGGTCATTTTTCTGGCATCGTACCTGAATGAGCGCCGGGAGGTCGTTGCTGCCGGATACCGCATAGGTCTGCTGCCGTTGCCGCCCCTCCCGTATCTTGCGCCGCTGATCGCCATGTGGGGACTGGCGATGGGATTGATCATCGCCCAACGCGATCTTGGGGCGGCGTTGCTGTTGTTCAGCGTGTTTCTGGCGATGCTGTATGTTGCAACGGGGCGCGGATGGTATGTAATTGCCGGGTTGTGCGCCTTCGGTGCCGGTTCGTATGTGCTGTACAATGTTGTGGCAGTGGTAAAAACCAGAGTGTCGATCTGGCTCGACCCGTGGTCAACCGCTCAGGGGAGTGGGTATCAGGTTGTCCAGGCAATCTATGCACTGGCGTCCGGCGGCGTTTTTGGCACGGGGATCGGTCAGGGGCTGCCGACCGTAATTCCGGCAGTGCATACCGATTTTATTTTTACAGCGCTGGGTGAAGAGATGGGTCTCGCTGGCAGCCTGGGGGTGCTGATCGCCTACCTGCTCCTCATCTTTCGCGGCTACCAGATTGCAGCGCGCATTCCCGGTCGTTTCCGCGGCTTTGAACAACTCCTCGCCGTTGGATTGACGACCATTATTGCGATGCAGACCTTCATCATCATTGGCGGCAATCTGCGGGCAATTCCGCTCACCGGTATTACGCTGCCGTTCATCTCGTATGGCGGTTCATCGGTAGTTATAAACTTCCTGATCGTCGGATTGCTGCTGCGCATCTCTGCCAATGCTCCTACCCTCGCGGCAGAACAACGGTGAAGGCGCTGCCGGCATTGACGGCGCTGCGCACATTTATCTGACCACCGTGCGCTTCGATGACGTGCCTGGCGATGGCCAGCCCCAATCCGATGCCGGCGTATGGACGCGCCAGCGTATCGTCGATCTGATAAAACGGCAAAAAAATCTTTTCGTGCGCTTCCGCCGGGATGCCGATCCCGGTATCCTCTACTCGCACCAGCACCCGCGATGGTTCATCGATCACTGTGACGGTAATGCGACCCGGGGCGGGAGTAAACTTCACAGCATTGTCGATCAGAGCGCGCAATGCCTGCCCGATGCCGATCGGGTCACCCATATATACAGCGGTTGGCTGAATCGAGGATGTCAGTTCGAGGTGCGCGGCGTGCGCCAGCGGCTGCATCTCGGCAATAATTTCACGCACCACGTCGTGGATCACCACCGGCACACGGCGAATCTCATTTGAACGCACCTCTTGCAGGTAGAGTAGATTGTTCAGGATGCGCGAGAGAATACGCGCATTGCGCGCGATAACCCCAATCGCCTGACCCTGCACGTCGGTGAGTGGTCCAAACGCGCGTCGCTCGAACAGTTCCAGGTAGCCGAGGATCGCTGTGAGCGGTGTGCGCAACTCGTGGGAGAGGGTGGCAAGAAAGGTGCTTTTCAGACGGTCGAGTTCCTGAAGTTCCGCGTTGCGCGCGCTCAACTCACGCACCTGCTGCTCGAGTCGTTCGACCAGGCGGGCGTTGTACTCGCGCAGCATGGTCATTTCCATGCCTTTGGGAAGCAGTTCGCGCTTCCCGCCGAGAAATTCGGCAATCTGATCGGGGAGCATGCGCGGATCGATTGGCTTGAGAATGAATCCGTCACATCCGGCGGTCAGCGCACGTTCGCGGGTTCCGGGACGGGCATCGGCAGTGATGGCAATGATCGGCGTTGTGCGCAGGTGCGGCAGGCTGCGCAGGCGGGTCGTCGTTTCATACCCGTCCATCCCCGCAATATTGATGTCGATCAGGATGAGCGCCGGTTGACTCTCGCGCGCCAATGCAATGCCTGCCGGTCCGTCTTCGCATATCCGCAGCGTATATCCGCGCGCCTCCAGAATGCGCCGCACCAGCAACTGATTATCGTGGTTGTCTTCGATGTACAGAATGGTCGTTGGATCGCTCATTGGTCGATGAGTGACGTTTGCACTTCAACATGCCTGACGCCTGACGCATCCGCAGGTTCCTCGTTGCCTTCCAGTCGGCCATTGCGCTTCACAAACGTGCATGGAAGAATGAACGTGAAGACACTCCCCTTGCCTGGTTCGCTCTCTGCCCAGATACGTCCGCCGTGCGCTTCGATCAGACGTCGGCTGATCGCCAGACCCAACCCGCTGCCGTGCTGTCGGTCGCCGGCACGCACCTGATGGAACGCCTCGAAGATGCGTGTGAGATCTTCCGGCGCAATACCAACGCCGGTATCGCGAACACTGACGGCGATGTAGGGATGCAGGCGCTGCCCGTTGCGCACAATCACCGCACCTGCGCTTTTCGTGCCAGGCTGTGTGTCGGGCGCCGCCACACAGCGTGCGCTGACGCCGATACTTCCCTGCTTCGTAAACTTGACCGCGTTGGACAACAGGTTCAGCAACACCTGACGAATTCTGGCGGCGTCGGCATACGCATACGGCAGGCGTTCAGGCAACGCCAGGTTGAGCGTAATCGGGCGGTTGTGCAGCAACCCCTGCACCGTTTCGGTCACCTCAACAATCAGGGCGCGCACGTCAACCGGCGCCAGTTCCAGTTCGATCTTGCCCGCCTCGATACGCGCCAGATCGAGGAGATCGTCGATCAGGTGCAGCAGGAAGCGACCATTCCGGTTGATGATCTTCAAATCCTCGCGTTGCAGCGGTGTGACAGGACCATCGATCTCATCGAGCATGACGGTTGAAAACCCGATGATGGCATTGAGCGGCGTGCGCAGTTCGTGTGAAACTGCCGCCAGGAACTGCCCTTTCAGCCGATCCGCCTCCTGGGCGCGCGCCAGGGCGGTGCGCAACTCGGCGGTACGCTGCGCGACCTGGCGCTCGAGATCGGCGTAGAGCATCGTATTCTCAAGCGCCAGACCGGACATACCGGCATAGGTCATCAACTGTGCCGCGTCACGCGCCGTCGGCGTGCGTCCTGGTTCGTCGAAGGCGGCTGCCAGCAGCCCGATCACGCGCTTCTCGTGACCAAACAGCGGCGCCTGCACCGATGCGCCCCATAGCGCCTGATCGGACGGTTCGCCGATGATCACCGCCTGCCCGCTGCGGACCACATCCGCCGCCATGGAGTCGCCATCGAGCGAGATGGGCGCCGCATCCGCCAGAAGCCGGGCAACCTGATCGGCGTCACCCTCGCCGACCCACGCGCTCACCGGGCGCAGCGTGCGCTGTTCGATCAGGTACAGGACAGCGCGATCGAAATCCAGACATTCGCACACCCCGCGCGGAATAGCGTCGAGTTGATCGCGCACCGATGCAATCGTGCGAAAGCGGTTGGACATATCGTTCAGCGCCGCCAGTTGACGCAGGTTCAGCTCCAGTTCACCGATCTTCTCGCGCAAGGCGTCGGTCATCGTGTTGAATGAACGACCGACATTGGCAATTTCTGGAGCGCCCTCTTCCGGCACGCGATAGGTCAGATCACCGGCGGCGACCCGCTGCGCCGCCGCCTGCAACTCACGCAACGGGCGCGTCAGGATCAGCGCCGCCGGCATGCTGAGCACTGCCACCACAACAACGCTCAGCACAATCACTGCAACGATCTGACCGCTCAGCGTCTCCTGCCGCCTGGTGATCGCTTCACTGACCTGCTGAACGAACCCGGTGACTTCGGCAACCGGGATGACGATCCCGACACTCCAGCCTGCACTGGCAATCGGCGCGAATGCCAGATATACTTCTTCATCCTGCAACATCATTCGCACGACGCCCTGATCCGCGCGCGTCATGCGTGCAGCAGCGTCGCGCAACTGCGGATTGGGATCGTTCAACAGATTGTCGGTCGCAATCGGTTGATCCCACCGTCCCTGCCGATTCAGCAGGTTGTTGTGGAGCAGCACATCGCCACGTTGATTGATCAAAAATGCCGAACCGCCCGGCGGAATATCAATCGAAAGAATATCCTGCTGGATCGTCTCCAACAGCACATCAAAGCCAACGACGCCGATGAAAGCGCCTCGTTCGTCGTAGAGCGGCGCAGCGCAGGTGGTTGTCAGTTTCTTGGTATTGGCATCGACATAGGTATCGACCCATACGGTTCTGCCAGCATCACGGGCAGCGATATACCAGCTGCGTTTGCGCGGGTCAAAGGGCTTGATCGCATCGAGAACATCGATGATATCCTGGTCGAAAGCGAGCACCCCGCCATCCTCAAACGCGACATACCCCAGGCTCACCATGCCATCCTGCCCGACCGAAGCGCGCAGGAGCGGGATGTACTGACGGGCAAGCGTCACCGTTGCGGCGTGGGAACGCAACGCAGCTGGCGTGGGACCGTCCGGCGCAATCCAGACGCGCTCTGATGCGACGGTCGGATTGGAGAAGTTTCCCGGTCGGTACGTGACGATTGTTTCGACCTGATGATAGATGCGGTCGAGTTTCGCGTCGTAGAGGTTGGCTTTATCGGTCACCCAGCGTGCGAGATCGCTTTCGGTCTGCTCGCGCAAGGCTTCGGATGCGGTCTGCACCGCGATGCTGCGGGCGCGGTCGAGCGTGGAAAGGCTGAGCGCGCTCACAAAGAGCAGCGGCGCCAGCGCCAGCACGAGCGCCACCAGGGTTATCCTGGTGCGTACTGTCAGATGCCACGACCGACGAGATGCCATGATGACTGGATGCTCACAGGTTGTGGGTGATCTCCCAAAACACGGGGTTCGATGCGTCAATAGTACCACATCTTGCCGCCGACGCTCAAGCAGGAAGATGAACATTGCCTTACAGCATCGAGTTGCATCGCGCGCCGGTTACCGGTATACTGCCCCTGGTTCATGTCAGATTGAGGGTTCTATGGAGTACGCACTTGATCGCTTCGTTCGTGAAGCGCGCGCTGTTATTGCCAGCGCCAATCTGGTCGACGAACACCTGATCGAACTCGTCACGCCCAAGCCCAACATCCCGGCTGATCTGGCGTTTCCGACGTTCCGCGCTGCAAAAGAGGCGGGGATCGCGCCACCACAACTGGCGCAGCGTATCGTCGAAAAGGCGCAGGTTCCTGCCGGCTCGCTCATTGGATCGGTTGTGGCGACCGGTCCGTTTGTCAATTTCAGTCTCGACGCTCCAGGTCTGGCAGCAGCGGTTCTCGACGAGGTCGAGCGACTCGGCGCGCGGTACGGCAGCGACGATCAGGGCGCCGGGAAGACGATCGTCATCGATTATTCGTCGCCGAACGTTGCAAAAACCATGCACGTCGGGCACATTCGTTCGACGATCATCGGGCAATCGCTGTACCACATCTTCGATTTCCTCGGGTATCGCGTCATTGGCGATAACCATCTGGGCGACTGGGGAAAACAGTTCGGCATGAATATCGCCGCGATTGTGCGGTGGGGCAAACCGGAGGGTGATGACGAAGACGCGATTGCTGCGCTCGACAAACTGTATGCGCGCTACAGTGCGCTGGTCAAAGAGGATGAGGCGCTGCGTGCAGAAGCGGCGCGGTGGGCAAAGCGCCTCGAACAGAACGACCCGGAGGCGCTGGCAAAACGTGAATGGATCGCCGAATTGCAGGCGCGCGCAGCGCAACCGAACCACGACGATGAAGCCCGCGCCTGGTCGCTCAAACTCGAACAGGGTGATCCACTGGCGCGCGAGTTGTGGCAATGGATGGTCGATCTGACCATCAAAGCCAACCAGCGCAACTATGATCGTCTGGGAGTGCGGTTCGATTACGTCCTGGGTGAAAGTTTCTACGCGCCGATGCTGGATGCGTTAATCGAGGAAGCTATCGAGAAGGGCGTCGCCTATCGTGATGAGGATGGCGCAGTAGTGGTCGATGAACTGGCGCCGGGGTTGCCAACGTTCCTGCTGCAACGCAGCGACAGCGGCACACTCTACCACACGCGCGATCTGGCATGCATCGTTTACCGCGAGCGTGAGTTTCGTCCGGTGAAGATCATCTATGTGGTCGATACCCGTCAGGAACTCCACTTTCGTCAACTGTTCGCGCTGGCGCGCGCGATGGGGTACGCCCGAGATATTGAACTGATCCACGTCAGGTTTGGAACGATCTTCGATCAGCAGGGTCGCCCGCTCTCGACTCGCGCTGGCAACATGGTGTACCTTGCGGACTTGCTCGACGAAGCGCACGCCCGTGCGCGCGCCGTTGTTGACCAGGCGAGCCCTGACCTGTCGGACGCGGAAAAAGAGGCGATCGCCGAAGCAGTCGGCGTCGGCGCGGTGATCTACAACGACCTGTATCAGGATCCGCGCCGCGACATCCGGCTGGATTGGGAGCGTATGCTGGCAATCGAGGGAAACAGTGCGCCCTACATCCAGTATATGCATGCGCGTTGCTGCTCGATCCTGCGCAAAGCGTCAGAGGAAGGGGTTGCCGCCGGGGATGGCGATGCCACGATCCTGACCCATCCTTCAGAGACGGCGGTGATCAAGCAACTGGCAAAACTTCCCGGCGCAGTCCGCGAAGCGGGTGAACGGTATGCACCGTTCGTCATCGCCGAATGGTGTTATGAGACGGCGCGGGCACTGTCGGCATTCTACCGCGATTGTTCCGTCCTCAGGGCGGAGACGCCCGCCCTGCGCGCTGCACGTTTGCGCCTGGTTGCAGCGACAGCACAGGGGTTGCGGAATGGTCTGGCGCTCCTTGGCATCAAGGCGCCTGAGCGCATGTAAACGGAGACGTATGATACCCGAATTGAACCACTTCACTGCGGTGATCTTCGATATGGACGGCGTGTTGTACCGCGGGTCGCGGGCATTGCCGGGGGTGAACGAGCTGCTGGCGCTGTTCGATGCGCGCGGCGTGATCTATGCCTGCTGCACCAACAACGCCACAATGACCCCTGCTCAGTACGAAGCCAAACTCGCAGCAATGGGGATCCGTATGCCAGCTGCGCGCATTGTCACGTCATCGGTGGCGACGCGACGCTGGCTCGAAACGCAGGCGCCGCGCGGCACGGGCGTGTTTGTGATCGGTATGGATGGTCTGCGCAGTGCGCTCTTCGATGATGGCTACTTCGTGGAAGACGATGAACATCCGGCATTCGTCGTGGTCGGCATGGACTTCTGAGGTGACCTACCGCCGCCTGCGTAAGGCATGCCTGCTCATCCGCGCCGGTGCGCGTTTCATTGGCACAAATCCCGATACAACGTTCCCGGCGGAGGACGGGATCGTGCCAGGGTGCGGCGCGTTACTGGCGCTCCTGCGCGTCAGCACCGAAACCGAACCGTTCGTCATCGGCAAGCCCGGACCCACCATGTTCCGCGCTGCTATCGAGATTCTGGGGGCGGACGCTACGCGCACGCTGACCATCGGCGACCGACTCGACACCGACATCGCTGGCGCCCGCGCTGCGGGGCTTGCCAGTGCGCTGGTGTTGACCGGCGTCACGACGCCTGCCATGCTGGAACAGAGCGCCATTCAGCCGGATTTTGTCTTCCGTGATCTGATCGAACTGCGCGAAGCCTGGGCAGGCGCATAAACGCAATCCAACGCTGACGGGCGTCATCGGTGCGGCGCGCCAGACATCGTTTGCATCAGGATGCAGCGCCGCACCGGTCAGAATGGTTCGATTCCCGCATCTGCCAGTTCATCGGCGAACCGCTCGACATCACGGTTGTTTTTCAATGTCTCGATCTTGCGCAATAGCGCCTGTCGATCAACCCCCTCGGCGATCACCGCACGCGCCACATACTGGCGCAGGTACGATTGCAGCAACCGCAGATCCTCCGGCGATAGCCGCTCGCCACTGAAATAGCGCTCGACAGCGCCCGACAGTTTGCCGGTCTGCTCGGTCATCCAGAAGTGCGGCGGTTGCGGCGTCGGAAAGGGATAGGGATAATCGGGATTGGGCACGTAGATCAGATCATCGATCTGCTCGGCAGGATCGGGCATACGCTCTGCTCCTGATCATCAAAGACCTCAAATGCGCAAAAAGTGGGCGCGTTGCAGAAAGAACGGCTTTGGAGTATGATACCAGGGAAAGCAAACCGTTAGCAAAACATGAAAGGGGGTGGGCAGTCGTCCAGCACGGCAGATCGAGCGTAAAAAAGAAGAACTGTCGTGGTCATAGCAGGTATTGACGTTCGCTGAAGTCCATCGGCGCACATTGATCGTGTTGGCGCAGGGACGGGCAAACAAAACAGAGTATCAGAATTTCTCGCCTGGAGTGTTCTTTATGTCGCAAAATGGGAATGGTTCGTCAGGGGGAATGCGGTGGTTTCGAGCAGATTTGCACATTCATACTCCTGCTTCAGAAGACTATGCGGAACCAGAAGTCACATTTCTTGACATTCTGCAGGAGGCCGAACGACGAGGTCTCGATATCATCGCATTTACCGATCACAACACAGTTCATGGATATGAATTGATGCGTCAGGAGATCGAGTTTCTCCAGACGCTCGAACGGCAGCAACGCATCACGGAAGAGGAACAGGTTCGTCTCAACGAGTACCGACGTTTACTGGCGCATATTACGGTTCTGCCGGGGTTTGAATTCACATCGCACTATGGCGCGCACATTCTGGGAATCTTTGCTCCTGATCGCCCGATCAGCCTGATCGAGGCGACGCTGTTGCAACTCGGCGTGCCGCCGGATCTGCTCAAAAAGGGCGCCTGTTCGATTGCCGATACGCGGCATGTGACCGACGCCTACGAGATCATCAATCGCGCTGGCGGCATTGTGATCGCCCCCCACGCGAACGGACCGAACGGGGTCATTACCGAAACGCTGCGGATGGGTACCAGCGGTCAGGCGCGGGTTGCGGCAACGCAGCATCCGGCGCTCCACGCGCTCGAATTCATCAACTTCTACACCGACCACGAGAAGTTTACGTCACCAACGTTCTACAACGGCAAGACGGAGCACTACGAGCGTCGCATGTTCTGCATCCAGGGTTCGGATGCGCACCGACTGCGGCGGGTGAATGCCGGTGAGGGGAATGGCTGGCATCGCCATGGCATTGGCGACCGGTATGTTGAGTTGCTCCTGCCGGCGCCGACGTTCCAGGCATTGAAGGAACTGTTCGGTTCACAGGATTTCGATCGGGTGCGCGTTCCCAAGCGCGATCAGAAACAGTGGGAGATCGATACGCTCCGCTTCGGCGCTCAGAGTGATCGGCAGGCGTTGCGTGCGGAGACCGATGCCGAGACGCTCTGGCAGGATGTCGCAGCGCTGGCGAACGTTGGCGGCGGGACCCTGATCGTCGGCGGCACGGGCGCCGAACTGACTGGCGTCGAGCATCCCGACCAGTTGAGCGAAATGTTGCGGCGCAGCGTGCAGGAAAACCTGACGCCTCAGCCATACCTGATATTTGAACTGATCGCGTATGAAGGGCGCGATCTGCTGCGCGTCGAAGTGCGTGCCACCGAGTCGCCGCCGTATGTCGGGCGCAACGGTGTGATCTACACCCGTCAGGAAGGCAAGACGGTGATAGCCGATCGCGCCGAGATTATTCAACTCTGCCGGCGCGCATTAGCGGAAGGCGCTGCCACACCGCTCGACAATGGGCAGGAACTGGACCTGCCGCGCAGCGGCGTCGAGATCGTCGATGCGCAGAAACGGGCAGGCGTCTGGTTATACGAAGTGCGCGACCTGCGCACCACCTCAGGCGTCACGCGCGATCATGCGCAGGGACTGTGGGCATATGCCATCAGCCGGTACGAGGATGTGCGCGAAGGACGGATCGACCTGCAAAGCCAGGTGAAGTGGAAGGGGCGTTTGGGATTGTGGCGCGCCTATCGTCAGGGAAATCGCACCAAGTACGACCTGGTGCATCGTGATGTCAATGGCGTCATCGACCATATCTTTTTTGGCGTCTCGGATTGGGGGTTGAGTCCTGCCTGGCAGGCGTTGATCAGTGATCGCGCCGGTGATGCAATCGAACATGAGCCGCGTTCGTTCGGCGACGATGCACCACCCGGCGATCCGGATCAGTTCGAAGAACCGGGTCATAGTGAGGCGCCCTGGGGCGACCGACGCCCGCGCTGGCGGGGGCGCGGCGGGGTCTGGCGCATCGGACGCGATGCGCAGGGCAATGTCTATTTCGATCTGATGATGCGCAGCAAAGAGGGGGACGAGATCAAGGAATACCCCGGCGTGCCCCGCGAGAAATTGACCGAGGCGTGGATGAATCTGATTCGCGTGCCACGTCCACGCACCGGCATCGAGGTCGTCGAAATCATCGTTGATGAGCACGGTGATCGTCGCTTCGTCTTCCGCAATCTGCGCACCGGCGAACTGAGCAATGCGCCATGGCGCCTCCAGGATATCGAGGAGGGAACGGTGCGGCAGTATGCCGCCCGCATGGCATTGCAGGATATGCCGCTCGATGAGAGCAAAGTGCGCTGGTGGGGCAATCTGGGGTATATGCGTCCGATGCGCAAGCAGGTCGATCTGGTCTACCGTGATGAGAACGGCATCGACCATATCTACTACGCTGCGCGGCGCGATGAGTTGTCGGGCGAGTGGCGCGAACTCCTCGATGAGTATGGCGATGTGTAGGGATCGGTGATCAACACAACGAATGGCTGACGTTCTGGACACATCGATGAAACACACCAGGCTGATCTTCCTCGTGCTGATTGCGCTGCTGGCGCCGGTTGCACAGCGCAGTGCAGCGGCGGAATCCTCGATCCTGCCTGCCTCAGTCTATCCGTCGTCGGGGCAGGCAGGAACACGCTTCGATTTTCTGGCGGACGGGTTCCAGAGCGGCGAACGGATCGATATCTGGGTCAACACACCCGACGGTCGCGCCCTGCCTGCGCGCCCCGACAGCGAACTGCAGCGGCGCGTCGCGCGCGACGGTCGCGCCGCCTGGAGCTGGACGGCGCCCAAAGATGCACAGTCGGGGAACTGGTCGCTGGTAGCGCGCGGTCAGCGCAGCGGCGTCGTGCGTGTTGGGGTGTTCACCATTCTTCCCCCGCCAGCGCCAGCTGCGCCGGATGCCAATGCCTACCCCGCCGTCGGACGACCTGGCACGCGGTTTGTGTTCTTTGCCGCCGGATTCGCCCCCGATGATCCTATCGGCTTCTTTCTGACTGCGCCGGGTGGCGAGGAAACGCTGGTTGCGGTCGAGCAACCGCGGATCTTCAACGGGCGCGTCGATTGGGCATGGACGGCGCCAGACAATGCGGCGCCCGGCATCTGGCGCTTCCGCGTCGTCGGCGGGAACAGCCGATTCGAGCAGACGCTGGCATTCACGGTCGAACGACCGGCAGCCGCCGTGGGGGTCAATCCAGGACGTGGACGGGCAGGTTCGCTCTTCCAGTTCTTTGCCGATGGCTTGCAGGGGCGAGAAGGGGTCATTTTCTGGGTCAACCGCCCCGATGGGCGCGCCGAAAAGGCGACTGTCGAGCGGGTAGCAGTGAACGATGGTCGGGCGGAATGGTCGTGGATCGCACCCGACGATGCCCCGCCCGGTCAGTGGTCGATGGTGGTGCGCGGCGTGAACAGCGGCATCGAGCGGGTGGTGCTGTTCGAGATACGTTGAGTATGAGCGACGTTGACCTGGCGCGATGGCTCTACGAAGGCGCGCTGGCGCTGAGCGAAGGACGACGCGAAGAAGCGCGCCGCCTGCTCATGCAGGTCATCGAGCATGACGAGCAGAATGAGCAGGCATGGCTCTGGTTGAGCGGGGCAGTGGATGATCCGGCGGATCAGCAGATTGCGCTGGAGAACGTGCTGGCGATCAACCCGCACAATGCTGCTGCTCAGGCGGGGCTGGCGTGGTTGCGTGATCAGGGTCGCAGCGCTTCCGCGTCCGAGCCGATACCTGTCGCGCCTGCCACGCCGCACGACCGGTCGGGTCCGTGGGTTCCGCCGCCGCCGTATGACGAGAATGACGTCGTCGAGATCATGTGCTGGCAATGTCAGGCGACGCTTTACAGCGTTGCACCGTTCTGCTGGCAGTGCCATGCGCCGGTGCATTCATGCAACAACTGTGTGTTCCGCGATGACCCGCGGTGCAAACCGTTGCAGGGACTGACCAACCCCCTGGCGTGGGCAGCGGTCAACGAGTGCCCGTGGTGGCGACCTGCGGCGCAGCGTTGATCGCGGCAGTATCTTCCCATCCTACCCAGAAATTGTTGCGTTGCACGTACCCGGCAACTCGCACCCGAATGTCGGGAAGCTGCACCTGATCCGCCTCGTTGACCAGCACGACGTTCGGGCGCGTTTTGAAATGCCGCACATAGGCAGCAACCGCTTCCTCGATCTTCCGCGCGACCGGTTTCTTGTTATTGTCATCGAACCACATCATGTACATAGACGCTGCCTCCACGAACTGCGCTGCTGGCGACTGGCACATCCTGATCACGCCGGATTGGAGTACAGCACCAGTATACAAGAACATATGTTCGATGTCAAGTCGCCCGCGTGCAAATGTAGGGCTTTTCAGTGTTTTCATCTTTTAGTATCATGAGCGCTGCTTCGCTGCAACCATAGGGAGGGACACGACAATGCATGGCATCCAGGCGCTCACGACGATCCCCGACCCGCACCGTCGCCGCGACCGCCACTATCCGCGCTTCGGTCTCCTCGCCATCGTGCTGCGCGCGGCTATGCACCCCTCCCACACGCGGGTTCAAGGGCGGACAGAAAATATGTGCGATGCCCGTGTCCAGCAGCATCAGAACGCCATGGTGGGCAGGTTTGGATCCCGTCCCTACCAAAATGAGAACTTTGAAAAGCCCTAGTGCAGGTGTGATTACGATTGCGCGCTAGCACCGCGCAAAATATCGCGCACGCGCGCAAACTGATCGGTCGAGATGTTGGGGTTGGACGCTTCGATCTCCTGGATGGCGCGTCGCGCTGCGTCGGCGACCGACGCCCCCCAGGAAGTGCACGCCGGGTCTTCTTCGGCGCGTTGACGCAGCGCAGGGATCGCTTCAGCCACATTCATGTGCGCCAGCGCGTTGCAGGCGGCGAAGCGCACGTCAGGCGCGGGATGGTGCAGCGCAATGAGCAGCGGATGGAAGGCGCGCGTGTCACCGATGCGCCCAAGAGCAATCGCAGCCCGCTGCGCAACGCGCGGGTCAGGGTCGGTGAGCGCGTGGAACAGCGCGTTGAGCGAACGCACCTCGCCAATCACTCCCAGGATGCGGATGGCTTCGATCCGCACGACCGGATCATCGCCTTCCGCCAGTTCCAGCAGTGCGGGGAGTGCAGGCTGCCCGATGATCCCCAACGCCCACGCTGCGCGCATGCGCACCTCCCGGTCGTTGTGGTAGAGCAGGTCGATCAGCGGCGCAACGGCAGCTTCGCCCAACATTCCCAGCGCAAACGACGCCTGGGCGCGGGTGAATTCGTCGCCGTGCTGAAGTTCTTCCACCAACCGGGTGATCGATTCGGGCG
>AFSR01000399.1_pt1 | contig 17923 bp, 18 predicted proteins | sample 296848 | NCBI WGS metagenome assembly AFSR01 (sample SAMN02954305, study PRJNA68063) | hot springs metagenome | biome: terrestrial; feature: Mushroom and Octopus hot springs; material: microbial mat core samples; isolation source: Yellowstone National Park Mushroom and Octopus hot springs ...
TGCCGCTGCGCCGGGGGTGGCATCCGGCATCACCGGTGCGCGCAGCACCGCCGCAAGTTCCGGCTCAACGCGCGGCTGAATGAAACGAGTGAGACGCACCGGACTTTCAAGCATCATCGCGGGATAGATTCGCCCGTAGACCGGAGAATCGATGCCCATCTGCGCCTGCTTCGCCGGGCTGAGCAACCCCAGTTTGTACCCTTTGACCGGCAATCCTTCGCCCAGTGCCGCCTGGATCGCATACGCCGCCGCAAGATCGACACCACGCGCACCGCCGCGACTGACAATCGTGCGCCGACTCGCGCGCGCCTGGCGCACATCTTCCAGCAACGCCAGCGCATCAGCGCTCAGTTCCATGACTTGCTCCCTCACGCTCCGCCAGTGACCGCCCACCAACGCCCCAGTGCGTCTTCGGGATTTCATAGATCACCAGGCGAACTTCTTCCAGGGGCAGGTCGAAGTGGCGCGCGGCGCACTCCGAAAGACGCTGCATCAGCGTCGCGCGCTGCTCCGCCGTTCGCCCTTCGACCATCGTTACCCGCACTACCAGCATGAGACGCTCCTGCTACCAGAGATACCAGAAAGGACCTTCCGCCCCGGCGTCACTGATCGTCTCCATCCGCCCGTACTTTCCGGCAAAGAAGAGCAGCGGCGGTCCATCACGGCTTGAAAGATACTCGACCTGACCGATGTACAGGGTGTGATCGCCTGCCGGATGTGCGTCGACCACCCGCGCAACGACATGCGCCAGCGCGTTGTCGATCAGCGGAACGCCATGCTTCCAGACGAAAGGGATGTGCAGCCCTTCGATTGGACGCCCGGCGAAGTGACGACTCAGCGCTTCCTGATCATCCGCCAGGACGCTGACGCCATAATGACAACCCGGCGCCAGCAGCGCGTGCAGGCGAGCGCGCGTGGCGACCGATACCAGCACCAGCGGCGGGTCGAGCGACACCGACAGAAACGAGTTTGCCGTCATGCCGTGCGATTGCCCTTCGTGGTATGTGGTCACAATCGTGACACCGGTAGCGAATTTGCCCATCGTCGCGCGGAACTGGCGCGAGTCGAACGGAACAGACGCGACAGGTGCGATGTCGGTTGGTGCGGTCATGCGTTTCTCCACACGTTCATGCTGGCGCGGTCTGCTGCTGGCGCACCAGTTCGAGCGCCACATCAAGAATCCAGTCTTCCTGCCCGGCAACCGTCTGACGCCGTCCCAGTTCAATCAGGATGGCGCGCGGATCGACGCCCAACTGTTCTCCGATCCGCCTGGCATGCAGCAGAAAGGTCGAGTAGACCCCGGCATACCCGATCGTGATCGCATCACGGTCGGGGAATGGCTGAAATGGCATGATCGGCGCCACCACATACTCGGCGGCATCCATGAGCGCCAGCACATCGAGACCGGGATTGATCCCCAGTCGGTCGAGCACCGCCGCCAGCACCTCGGTGGCGGCGTTGCCCGCACCGGCGCCCAACCCCCGCAGACATCCGTCGATCTGGTCCGCCCCTGCTTCCAGTGCCGCCAGGGTGTTGCCGATCCCCAACCCCAGATTGTTGTGGGCATGGAAACCGACCTGCACCGTGAGCGCCGCCTTGAGCGCCCGGACGCGCGCCGCTGCATCGTGCGGCAGCATGGCGCCCGCCGAGTCCACCACGTAGACGCAATCGGCGCCATACGACTCCATCAGACGCGCCTGCTCTGCAAGGAATTCAGGAGGTCTCATATGCGACATCATCAGGAAGCCGACTGTCTCCAGCCCCATGTCTTTCGCCATTTTGAAGTGCTCTTCGCTGATATCCGCTTCTGTGCACTGGGTTGCGATCCGCAGCACCTGAACGCCGCGTTCGACGGCGGCCTTCAGTTCGCGGCGCGTGCCAATGCCGGGGAGGAGTAACGCGGCAATACGCGCCCGTTCCGCCGTCTCACGCGCCTCGGCAATCAGGTCGAGGTCCGGCACGCGCGAAAAACCGTACTGGAGCGATGAACCGGCCAACCCATCGCCGTGGGTCACTTCGATCACCGGCACACCGGCGCGATCCAGCGCGCGAACAATGTCACGCACCTGCTGACGGGTAAAGGTGTGCGCCAGTGCGTGCGATCCATCACGGAGGGTCGTATCGGTCAGGCGCGGCGCGTTCATACGAGCACCTCCCGACGACTCAGCAATTGTTGTGCGAACACCTCGCCAACCCGGCGCGCCGAAGCGGTCATAATGTCCAGGTTCCCCGCATAGGTCGGCAGAAAGTGTCCCGCCCCCTCGACTTCCAGCAGCGCCGTCACCACCGGCTTCCGTCCCCATGGCGTTTCGCGCATATTGAAGACCGGCGGGTTCGTGAGCCGGTATCCCGGTACATACTGCTGCACCTCAGCAACCATCGCCTCGATGGAATCGCGCACCTGCGCCGGATCGAAATCGCCTGCCGGGATGGCATAGACCGTATTCCGCATCAGGATCGGCGGTTCCGCCGGGTTGAGGATGATGATCGCCTTCCCCTGCTGCGCGCCGCCGATAACCTCCAGACCGTGCGCGGTGGTAAAGGTGAACTCATCGATATTCTGGCGTGTGCCCGGTCCGGCAGAACGACTGGCGACCGTACTGACGATCTCGGCATAGCATACCGACGTCACACGGCTCACGGCGTACACGAGCGGAATCGTCGCCTGACCGCCGCAGGTGATCAGGTTGACATTCAGCGCATCGAGGTGCTGCGTGAGATTGACCGGCGGCACAACATACGGTCCACGCGCCGCTGGCGTCAGGTCAATCGCAATCCGACCGGTTTCGCGCAACAGTTTCGCGTGGCGCACGTGCGCTTTCGCGCTGGTCGCATCGAAAACGATCTGGATCTCCGGTCGTTCCAGGACTGCCGCAATACCCTGGTCGCTGGTCGCCACCCCCAGATCGCGCGCGCGCGCCAATCCTTCGGAGTGCGGGTCGATCCCTGCCAGCAGCACGAGTTCCATTGAGCCGGGATGATCGAGCAGTTTGTACATGAGGTCGGTTCCGATATTGCCGGAGCCGAGGATGGCAACCTTTATCGTTTCATCGCCCATCGAGGCATTCCTCTGTGGTAGCCCAGGTTTTCGGAGACACGCTGAGCCGCCTCTACAATGAGTGCAACATAACTGGCGCGCTGCGCCTGGAAGCGATGCGTCGGCAGCGAAATGCTCATTGCTGCGATCACACGCCCTTCAAAGTTGTAGATCGGCGCGGCAACGCAACACAGACCGATCGAAATTTCTTCCTGATCGCAGGCATAGCCGCGTTGCCGCACCTGATCCAGTTCGCGTGCCAGTTCTTCCAGGGTGGTGATGGTGTTGGGCGTGAATGCTTGCATACCCTGCTGTTCGATGATCTGCGCCACCTCGCTCCATGGCGCATGCGCGAGCAATACCTTGCCGACGCCGCTACAGTGCGCCGGCAGACGCGCACCGACCCCCGAAAGCGAAATGTGGACGGCATGCGTTCCTTCGAGTTTTTCGATGTAGATGACCTGACCGTTCTCCAGAACCGCAAGGTGCATCGTTTCGCCCCAGCGCGCCACAACCTCTTCCATCACCTGGCGCGCCTCGGCGCGGAACTCGATCGTCTTGAGCAGGGTCTGACCGAATTCGAGCAACCGCCACCCCAGACGGTATCGTCCTGGACCGGTGCGGCGCAGTAATCCCTGTCCCGCCATGCTGCTCAACAACTCCGAGGTGCTCGATTTTGGCTGCTCAAGCGCGCGGGCAATGTCACCAACCGTCCACTCAGGATGCGCCGGTGAGAAGAGACTCAGAACTTCGACTGCTTTCTGGAGTGTCTGGAGCATGGCAACCACGCTTTCGTCAATCGCACCGGATCGGGTAACAGGTGCGCGGATGGTCTTGCCCTTTCAGGGTAGAGTTTTTGGGAGATGTGATCGGTTTTCGGCATTTCCGTTCGTTTTTGCCCCTCATCCCCCCCAACCCCCTTCTCCCACAAAGGGGAGAAGGGGGAGTTTGGGCGTCTTGAAGCCCAAAACGAGAGAGGAACTCAGGGGCTTCCCCAAAAACCTGCCCCTGTAAAGGGCAAGGGAGTGAGGGAAACCTGTGATCCCCCCGCGTCCCTCAATTTGCCAGGAACAGAGATCAATTCGCCCCGACCAACTCCTCCTCGGTGCGCTCCTGCGACTCCTTCTGCACCGGCGGCGTGCCGTACATGAAGTACTCGGCAGGCAGCGGCGAACCGAACCAGATAATGCCCTTCGCCAGGTTCGACTCGTGCCAGGTGATCGGCTTCCAGTCCGGATCGAAGATCAGGTAGCCGGCGTCGCCGAACAGTTCGACGCGGTTGCCGCCCGGCTCGAACACATACATGAAGAGCGCCTGACTGATCCCGTGCTTGCCCGGTCCGGCTTCAATTGTAATACCATAATCGGAGAACACGTCGGCAATGTCCGAGAGGTGCTGCGGAATGCCGTACCAGTAGCAGATGTGGTGCAGGCGACCCTTCGCGCCGGTTGCGTCACGCATGGTCGCTATCTCGTGAACGAGCGGGCTGACGCTGAGCCAGGCGCCGGCTTCGGAGCCATCGTTCAGAATAATGTGCTCGCGCAGGCGAAAACCGAGTTGATCCATCAGGAACTGCTTGTTGGGCGTGACGTTCTGGCACAGCAGGTTGACGTGATCGATCCGGCGCACCGGCACGCCGCGCAGCGGGCGTTTCTGCGGACGATTGAGCAGTTCCGTGCGCATCGTTTCGGGCGCCTGGAAATACTCCACATCCCAGAACAGTTCCATCATATGCCCATCGGGGGTGGTGAACTGATAGGCGCGCCCATGCCCATGGTCACCATCGATCCACCCGCGCCCCAGACCAACCGCTTCAATCGCCTGCACCCGGCGTTCAAGCGCCTGCGGCGATGTCACCCGCCAGGCGACATGCCCCAAACCGGGCTGATCCGCCTCGGTGACCTTCAGGCTGTGGTGGTAATAATCCTCATACGCGCGCAAATAGACTGACTTCCCGGAGCGCTCCGTCTCTTCGAGACCCAGCAGATCTTTGAAGAACCAGAGGGTGTCGTTCAGTTTTGGCGTCAGGATTTCGACGTGCGCCAGTTGCGCGACGTCAAAGATCGGTTCTTTGTGGTCAGTCATGGTCTGTCCTCCTTCTTTGCAGGAACTCCTACTGCCTGGTGCCGAACCGTTGCATCACGATATTCACATCGTCGGGGTTGATCAGATCGGGAACCGTCCAGCCGTCGAGATCGTACTCGTTGAGACACTGATCGGCGAATCCTTTGTAGCGATCGGCAGCGCCGGTTGCCATCGCCGTCAGCAACACTTCCAGGCGAATGTTCTCGTGGTTGCCGGCATAGTTCCGCTCATAGAGTTCGTGCCGCCCGCCAAACTCCGAACCGATCGCATCCCAGAGTAGTTTCATCAGTTTGACGCGATCCAGCGACGAGTAGCCGTTCGACCCGCGCAGATACTTATCCAGGTAGCCGCGTATTTCCGGCGTCTTGAAATCGACGGCGTGCGAGTTGAGATAGATGAGCGCGCTGGCGACGTCATTCTCGATCAGTTCCTTGATGCGCGGATACGCGACGGTGGCGAAGACGCGATACGCTAGACCATAATCCAGGTTCGGCAGCACTGCCCCATCGTTCCAGGGAATCGGCGTGCGCGCCATGGCGTCGCTGATCGCCCAGAACAGGTTCCGCCAGGCAAGCACCTCGCCGACGCGCGCCTGAACACCGCGGAAATCCTTCGCCCCTGTTGCGTCGATCGCCTTCAGGAACAGACCGGCGATGAAGTCGAGTTTCACCGCCAGGCGGGTACACCCGTGGAACGTGAAGCGCGGAATAAAGCCGGAGAGCGGGAAGAAGGCATTCACCTTCTCAACATCGCCGTAGACAAAGACATTCTCCCAGGGGATCAGCACCTGGTCGAAGACCATCACCGAGTCATTCTCATCGAGGCGACTCGAAAGCGGATAATCGAATGGGCTGCCCATCACCTCCGCCGCCATCTCATACGACGGGCGGGCGATCAGTTTGACGCCCGGCGCATCCATCGGCACGATGAAGATCAGGGCGAACTCTTTGCTCTTGATCGGCAGTGGACCGTAGTGGGCAATGAAATTGTAGTGGGTCAGCGCCGAGCCGGTGGCGACCACCTTGGCGCCGCTGACGATCAATCCGGCATCGGTCTCGCGCTCGACGTGCATGTACACGTCACGGACTTCATCCGGGGAGCGGTTGCGATCAATCGGCGGGTTGACAATCGCATGGTTGAAGTAGAGCACTCGCTCCTGCGACTCGCGGTACCAGCGGCGTGCATTTTCCTGATAGGGGGTGTAGAACTCCGCATTCGCGCCGAGCGTCGCCAGAAAGGCGGCTTTGTAATCAGGACTACGCCCCATCCAGCCATACGTCAACCGCGCCCACTCGGCAATTGCATCGCGCGCACCAACCAATTCCTCCGCGCTGCGCGACGCGCGGAAAAACTTGTGCGTAAAGCCGCCGTTGCCGGTATCGGTCGGACAGGTCAGCACCGCCTGCTTCTCAGGGTCATGCAGTGCATCGTAGAGGCGGGCAACCATACGGGTTGCGTTGCGGAACGCCGGATGGGTGGTGATATCTTTGACTCGCTCGCCATAGATCCAGATTTCGCGCCCATCCCGCAGACTTTCCAGATACTCCTCGCCGGTGAGGGGCAGTGTCGTTCGCTCTACTGTTTCGACGGTCATTCGTTGACCTCCCTTTGCTCGCACTATCTCCATTGACGCCGTTCAGTGGAAAGGGAATACCAGCCGTAGCCGCCTGCCTCGCGGCACTGTGCCACCTCCTTACGTTCATTCATTGCGTAGACGAAATGATGTGCGCGGAGACGATTGGTTGAGATGAAGTTGTCGTGATGGCTTAAGGCTACCACCAATCCCGCCGGACTTCCAGATCGATGTTCGGTATAGTCGAACGGCGTCTTGATCTGTCGAAAGATCATGCTTGGAAAGATTGCTGTGACCCGGTAACGTTGCAATCATGGCACGTTTGCTCTACAATGCACACCACATCCTGCGTTATAGAGAAGTTGCCGGTATGCCGCTCAAGATCGACATCCCGCATGACGAGATCGCCGCCTTCTGCCAGCGCTGGGGGATCAGAGAACTCGCGATCTTCGGCTCGGCCCTGCGGGACGACTTCCGCCCCGACAGCGACGTGGATGTGTCCGCCCCGCCAGGAAGATGACTGAAGCGCAAGCCTGCGCCCGGCAACGCTTATGACCACGCCCTCTCCAGTCAAACCCGCGCTCACCACCGCCGACCTTCCGGCTGCCGTCCTGAGCGCAATCAATGCCTGCGTCGGGGCGTGCCGCGCCACACTGATTCAGCTTGAAGGGGATCGTGACCGTTTGCGGGATGCGCTGGCGCGCCGCATTCATCCTGCACCGGACGGACCGGTGCGCCGCCTGTGCGCCGTCGATGGCGCTCACGCGATGGCGCCAGCCGCCGGTGCAACGTTCGCCGCAATTGCTGCGGTCGCGGTCGAAGACGCCACACTGACCGATCAGGATGTGCTGGTGCAGTTGATGCCGCCGGTCGAAGAACTGGAGACGATCATCGGCGGCGCGCGCACAGTGATGGAACTGCGCCTGCTGGCAAAGCGCATCCGTGCCACAACCAGCGGACTATTCATTCTTGATGGATCATTCTATTCAGTGCTGCTGGAGATCAACCGCCTGCTGGTGCGTCATGCGCAGGATGCCCGTCGTGGGCGCATGGCGGAGTGGTGGACGCCATTCAACGAGATGCTGACTGCGTTTTTTGCCGACGAAGACTGGCGCGCGGTGCTTTCTTCCCGTCGAGTCATCGCCCATCCCAAACTGGCGACCGCCGCCGATGATGTGGCGCATCTGGCACCGCACCTCTCAGGAACGGTCACCGACCGGACGTTGTGGAGCACGGTGCTGGAACCGGGGGAGTATACGCTGCCCGTGCCGCTCATCCGCCGTGATCGACCCCATTTACTGACCGGGTATCGTTCGCCGTGCCTGAAGGATTTTGCCGAACGCCGGGCTGTCATCGAACAGGCGTATGGTCAGTTGTACGTCATCTACTACCGTCCCGACGCTGCTGCCCCAGCCTACCGAATTGAACTGCCGTCCGCCCTGATCGCCCGCGAGCCGCTTGGCGCGGTGCTGGCGACATTCCGCGCGGCGCTCCGCCTGGGGGCGCTCCAGGAGCCACTGCCCCAATTCCTGGCGGACGCCATCTGCCGTCAGACCGGGCGCGCGCTCGAAGCGACTGCCGAAGGCGCACGCACCATGCTCCAGAACGAGTTTGGGCTGAGCCTGGTTCAACGCTATTTGGGATCGTATCGAACCCGGTGATCGGGCGTTACACGGCGCGTCAACCGGCTGCAGGATAGACGTGCATGCCGTCCTGTCGCGCCGCCTGCCAGAGTTCGCGGTCGAACGTCGCCAGCGTGACAGGCTCTGCCAGCGCTTCCTGCCAGATCAGTGCAGCGGCAAGGTGTACTGCATCTATCTCTTGATCAGTGCGCTGGTATCAAGGTAGATAATCACTGCTTCTTCCCTCTGGAACAATATCTGAAGCCAGCTTTGGTCCGGGATTGGCAACTTTTGGCTCATATGGCGGCAATTTCCCTTTAGCCCGTCTGAGCAGGCCAGCCGCTTCGAGCGCCTGCATCCGTTCTTCCAGCGAAGGCGCCGCAGGTGAGAGATACCCTATCACTTTGCCACGTTCAGTAATAATCACTGTCTGCCCGGACTTGACCATGCGCAAATAAGCGCTTAGCCGACTCTTGAGCTCGCGAATGCCTGCTTTGATTGCCATTATGTGCCACCTTACCGATCATATTGTTCGTTGATGTAACCACAAGATACACCACGTGGACATAGTGCGTTGCCAATCCTATTCATAGTCAGCATGCGTTATCCGTTGAACCTATCAGGCAAGGTTGAACACGCCACCGGAAGAGGGCGCCTCGTGCAACACAGGAGACCCGGACGATAGTCAACGTATCTGAGCCTGTAGGGAGAGGGAATCGGCGCTATCCGCCGTTTCGGATGGGTTTCAACGCCGCCTGCAATGTCGCCGCAGTGCGCAGCCCCGCCAGTGACGCGCCAAGCCCGATGAGCGTCTGCGCAACTTCGGGGCGAATCCCGGCAAGAATGGTTTCGGCGCCCATCAGACGAGCCGCGTCCGCCACCTGCACCAGCGCAGCAGCGACGTGACTGTCAATGACCGCCACGCCGGTAATGTCGATGATCAGGGTGCGGGCGCGGGTCTGCTCGATCGATTGAAGCGCCGAGTTGAGCAGGTGGTATACCCGGGCGCTGTCGATATTGCCGATCAGCGGGATAATGAGCGTGTCGTCGGTGACAGGAATGACCGGCGCCGCAAGTTCTGCGATCATCTGGTTCAGGCGCTGCTGCGCCTCGAGGCTCTCTTCCAGGCGGGCAAGAGCTGCCTGCTGCTCATCGGCGAGACGGCGCAACTCCGCCGTTCGTTCTTCGACCCGCGACTCCAGCGTCGCATTTGCAATCTCAAGTTGCCGGTTCGCTTCCTCGGCGCGCTGACGGGCGTCATCCGCCGCTGCCAGTGCCTCCGAAAGGCTCTGCGATCCAATGAACGAAATAAACGCGCTGACGATCAGCAGGACGGTCAGGTTCGCAGCCGCCAGGTTAAGTTGGATCTGACGCGGTTCTCGGGAGGAACCGCTGCGACAACGCCCGCAAGCGCCGCCAGACAGACCCCGAGTACGATCCAGATCTGGCGCGGGGGGAGAAGCACACTCGCAAGCAACACGCTGACGATAAGGTAGAACGTATTGAACGGCGATGAAGGATTGAAGACGACACCGCTGATCGCACCAATGATGCTGACGACAATCAGCACATACGCTCCAGTGCCGACGAATCCCTTGCGTCCCAACACTCCCGCCACAGTAAACACCAGCACGGCAAGCCCCAGATTGACAAACCGCCCGACAGACGGTTGCATCAGGGTCAATCCCATGCCGACACTCAGCAAAAGCGCCACAACGCCAAAACAGATGGTGACCAGAATACGTCCGCGTCGTCGTTTATCGGGGGAGCGCGCGTTAACGTGGGTGAAGGCGGCGATCAGGCGTCTCATAGCAAAATCCTCCGGCGACAGCGCGACTGACTTCTCATCGTTGCATTCTATCACGCCGCATCCGGTATCGCTATAATGAAACGCATACGAAACCTGATCTATTTTATAATGGTATTGCACACATTGTTTCCTTTTGATAGCGAGCACAAGTATGAACAACAGCCGTGAACGCATGATTGACCGCATCCGCGCCGGGTTGCGTGCAACCCGCCCATTTCTGGAAACCGAATCGGCGCGCGCGCCGCACACCCCACCACCTTTCGTCCATCCCGTCACCCACGATGACCTGGCGCAACAGTTCGCCGCCGAACTGACGAAACTTCAGGCATACCCGCATTTCTGCGCTGATGACGAAGCGGCACTGGAGGTCATTGCCGATGTGCTTCAGCAGCATCAGGCGCAGGAGGTGATCATGTGGGATGTTGATCGTATTGCTCTGCCCGGTCTTGCCGATCTCTTGCGCGAACGCGGGGTGACCCGTCTTGATGGACAGGTTGCCGGTACGCCGGAGCAGCGCGCGGTGCTGTTACAGGTGTACGAGCGCGCGCCGGTATGTATCGCCGGGGTCGATGTAGCGATTGCCGAGAGCGCAACCCTGGTCATTCACAGCGGCACCGGACGACCGCGGATGGCATCGCTGCTCGCGCCAGTGTTTATCGCCGTTGTGCGTCGGGATCAGTTCGTGCGCGGGTTGGGTGAAGCGATTGAGCGCATCAAACAGACGTATGGCGATGTGTTTGCCGATGCCAGCGCTCTCACCCTGATCACCGGTCCGAGTCGCACGGCTGACATCGAACTGACTCTGACGCTCGGTGTCCACGGACCGCGCGAAGTGCACACAATAATTATTTGAGTCTCCTGCGAAGAGGTCATTTCACCACAATGGCGCAGAGCACGCAGCGAGCGATCAATGAAAAACGCTTCGCGCCTGGCGTCTCTGTGGTGTGTTTTTCTCGTAGAGGAGCATCGCACACGTTCCACCGGCAACGTCGGGACAGGCGATGCTCAGGCTTCAACTTTCACGCCGCGCCAGAAGGCGATATACCCGGCAATCCGGCGTGCGCCCTCCTTCGGTTCCGGGTAGTACCACGCAGCGTCGCGGTTCACCGCATCGTTGACGACCACATCGTAGTAACTCGCAACCCCCTTCCAGCCACATACCGTATGTGTGGCGCTTTCGCGCAGATACTCCTGCTTGACCGACTCCGGCGGAAAGTAGTGGTTCCCTTCGACGACGATGGTCGCATCGCTTTCTGCGATGACGACGCCATTCCAGATTGCTCGAGCCATAGAGCGCAACTCCCGGTCAGGTTCTGTATCAATTTTGCGTGCTATAATTCAGTACGGATTGAAGCAGAGAAGAGATTTCATGTCCGGGAACGTCACACGATCCAGTCCGTTCGGACTGGTGAGCGGCATTCCACAGTCAGGGAGCGACCTGACGCTCATAGCCGCGCCGTCCAACCCCTTTGCCCCTGAAGCACGCAAGGGGCAACTGCATATCGTGGTCGAAGCCGACCAGGATGTGTCACGCGGGCGCGACGCCTGCCTGCTCGTCATGCGCACGATCCGCAGGGTGTTCTACGAGGATCCGTCGTTCTCGGTGACATCTTCGTTGCGCAAGGCGATCCTGGCTGCCAATCGCGTGCTGTACCAGCAGAACTTCAATGCACCGCCGCAAAAACGCGCTGTCGTGGGTCTGACGTGTGCCGTCATGAAGGATCGTGACCTGTTCATTGCGCAGGTCGCGCCAGCGCAGGCGTATGTGATGGCAGAGGGACGGTTGCGCGCCCTGCCGATGAATGTCGCCTGGGGCGGAACAGCAACGCTCTTCCGCTCACGCGCACTCGGCGCAAGCCTCACCGTCGAACCAGACCTGTACCGCGCTGTTTTGCGCCCCGGCGATGGCGTTATTATCTGCACCAGCAATCTGTCCGACCTTTTCTCACGCGAAGAAGTCACTCGCCTGCTCCGGTCGCCGGAGCCGGACGATGCAGTTGCAGCGATCACGGCGCTGTGTCGCCATCACCAGGTTACCGACGCGCATGGCATCGTTGCCATGACCTTTGCGCGGTTGAGTCCCGCTGCTCAGGCGTCGCCATTCAGCGCAGCCGGCGTCAACGAACGAACGAAACTGGCGCTCAGCGGGATAGCAGCTCACCTCGCGCGCGCCGGCGCCGATCTGGTCTGGCTGGTACGTGGTCCAGCGAAGCGTGAAGCGCACAAGCGACGGGAAATTGCCCGCGCCCGATTGGCAGAGGACGAGGCGCGCCTGAAACGCCCATATGAAGAACCGCCCTACTCGCCCGATCCGCCGCCGGTTCCGCGACCACTCGATCCTGGCGAGCCACTGCGTGCGGATACGAACCATCGCTCTGTACCGGCAACCGGACGCCCGTCCCCGCAAACACCAATGACCCCCAGCGCGTTGCTGGGAGAAGTGTCGTTTCGCGATGAGCCAGCGCCAGAACGGGTCATCGATCTGGGCGATACCCCAGTAGAAATTACATTTGCGCAACGACGACGGTTGGGAAGAGCGACAGGACGACTATCACCGTCATCAGGCGCATTTGAGCAATTGACAAACCCGTTCACGCGCATCAGCGATGCGATTGTTCGGCGTTTGCGTCCACGCCCGTCTGCGCCGCCGCGCGCGTTGCCGCGTCAGTACCGTCCTGCCGGTCTCAGTTACCGGCGGCAGAACCCGCCTTTTCCGTGGGCGCTCTTGCTGCTGCTGGTCTCGCTTATCAGTCTGCTCATTCTGTACGGTATGAACCTGAGCCGTGAGAATGCGCTGCGTGAAGCGGATAATGCGCTTACTGAAGCCGAACGGTCGGTCGCTGCGATTCGTGATGCGCCCGATGAAGCAACTGCACAGGAACGTCTGATCGAAGCCGAAGAAGTGCTGGCTGCACTGCGCAGTTCGGAAGTGATTACAGCAACGACAGCGAATCGTCAGCGCTACGATGAGTTGATGCGTGAATATGTCAGGGCGCTGGCAGCTGTGCAAAAACAAACCTACTTCGATGATTTGACTGAAGTCACGCGCCATCCGTTGCCAGGTGGGCTGTTCGATACGGTGGTTGTGCCGCCGCCGCCCCGCACCGTGACTGACACCCAACTGTTTGGCGCCATCTATCTGCTTGATGCACATGCGGGCGTTCTGTATCGGGCGCCGCGCACTGGCGGCATAGCACAGCCATTTCTCCGCCCTGAAGATACTGTTGGTCCGCTAAGCGTTGGACGTGTGCGCGCCACAGCCTGGCGCATCGATAATATTGTTGCAGTGGCGCAGAGCGGTGAGAGTGGTCCGTTCACATTCTATTTTCGCAGCGGCAATGAATGGCGATACAGCATTCTGGCGGGAAGTGAGGAATGGGGGCGCGTCGGTGCACGTTTTCGCGCGGTCAACTATGAAGGGAACCTGTACGTTCTCGGCGCGTTGCGCAACAATGTTCTGCGCTACCTGAGCGGCGAGTATGGCGCCTTTCCTCTCCCATGGATCCAGAATGACGGCGGACGCGAGGTGGAAAGCGCCATCGATCTGGCAGTCGATGGCAAGATCAATCTTCTGCTGCCGGACGGTCGCGTGTTGATCTTTGCAACCAATAGTGCCGGAGAGCGCGCATTTGAGCGAGAAATCCCTGTTCCTCAGATCCGCCCGCCGCTGGTGACCGCGACCCGCTTTTTTGTCACCGGTCCGCCGGATAGCGGCTCGATCTTTCTGGTCGATAGTTTCAACGGGCGTATCATTCAGATCGACAAGCAGACCGGCGAGTTCGTTCAGCAGATCAGCGCTCCGCCCGATGGTCCGATCGCGCTCGATCAGTTGCTCAGCATCTTTGTCGATGAGAGCGGCAGTCGACCGGTGATCTACATGGTCAATGGCGGTCAGATCGTGCGCGGATCGTTGCCTGATCGACCGCGTCCCTTCCGTGAACCGGCAGCGCCAACGCCGACTATCGAGCCATAACCACATCACAGGAACGAGAGGATGAACACACCTGCACTCACCGTCAATCCGTTGCGTTCGGGCATACGGATGCAACGCACACCGCCGCCATGCACGGTGGTCATCTTTGGCGCGACGGGCGATCTGACCCATCGGAAACTCATCCCGGCGCTGTATCAACTTCAGCGAGAACGGTTGCTTCCGCCGGGATTCAGCGTCGTAGGGTTTGCCCGGCGCGACTGGAGCGACGACTATTTTCGCGAGTCGTTGTTGCAGAGCGCGCGCCGGCATGCGCGCGCCGGTATCGACGATGCGTTGTGGCAGGGCTTCGCTGCCGGTTGTTTCTACATTCGTTCGGCGTTCGACGACCCGCAGGGATATATGGCGCTTGCCGGTCGCCTCGATCAACTCGATGCTGCGCGGGGCACAGGCGGTAACCGCCTCTTCTACCTGGCGACGCCGCCTGAGTCGTATGCCGAAATCGTGCAGCGATTGGGTGAAGCCGGTCTGAACCGCTCGCCGAACGGCGGATGGACGCGCATCATCATCGAGAAACCGTTTGGGTCGGATCTGGAGAGTGCAAAGGCGCTCGACCGCGTGGTGCATCAGGTGTTCGAGGAACGGCAGATCTATCGGATCGATCACTACCTGGGCAAGGAGACCGTTCAGAATATCCTGGTGTTTCGCTTTGCCAACGGTATTTTCGAGCCGCTCTGGAATCGCCGCTATGTCGATCATGTGCAGATCACCGTTGCCGAAAGCGTCGGCGTCGAAGGTCGCGGCGGTTACTACGACCGCACCGGCGCCCTGCGCGATATGGTGCAGAACCATTTGTTGCAACTGCTCTCGTTGACCGCGATGGAGCCGCCCGTTGGATACCGCGCCGATGCAGTGCGGGATGAGAAGGTCAAAGTGTTGCGCGCAGTTCGTCCGATAGAGCCGACGGAGGTCGAGCAGGCGACGGTGCGCGGGCAGTACGGCGCCGGAGCGGTTGGCGGCGTGCCTGTGCCGGGGTATCGTGAAGAGCCGGGGGTCGCTCCCGATTCGCATACCGAGACGTTTGTGGCGCTGCGGTTGTACATCGAGAGCTGGCGCTGGGCAGGGGTGCCGTTCTTTTTGCGCACCGGTAAACGGTTGCCCAAACGTGTCAGCGAGATTGCCATTCAGTTCAAAATGGCGCCGCTCATGCTGTTCGAAAATGGTCCTCTCAGCGGCATCGAGCCGAATGTGCTGGCGATCAACATTCAACCGGATGAAGGGATCTCGCTGCGGTTCGCGTCCAAAGTTCCCCGGTCAGTCGAACATCATCCGTCCGGTCATGATGAACTTTCGCTATAACGCAGCATTCGGCGTCGAGTCTCCCGAAGCGTATGAACGATTGCTGCTGGATGCCCTGCTGGGCGACTCGACGCTGTTCATCCGGAGCGACGAGGTTGAAGCCATGTGGTCGTTGCTCGATCCGGTGCTCGAAGGGTGGGCGGCAGCGCCGCCGCCGACGTTCCCCAATTACAGCGCAGGGAGTTGGGGACCCGCGCGCGCCAATGATCTGATCGCGTCCGCCGGGGCGAAATGGAGGCGGTTGTGACCGATCTATTCACCACACCCTCGATGCGATTGACTCAGGTCGATGCTGGCGCCATCGAGCGCGAACTGGCGCGCCTGTGGAGTGCAGCGACGAAGACCGAACAGACGGGCGGCGTCGCACTCATGCGCGCGTGTGTCTTCAATCTGGTCGTCCTGACCGACGCTGCCCATGTTGCACCTGTCACCAATATCATTGCGCGACTGACGGTGCTGCGACCTCATCGAGCTATCGTGGCGGCGCTTGACGGCGATGACGACGCGACTGCGCCTCAACCGCGACTGGAAGCCTGGGTGCAGGCGCACTGCACGCTTGCGCCGCCGGGTCGTCCACAGGTGTGTGGTGAGCAGATTACGATTGTTGCGCCACGCGCCGCCGGTCCGTACATTCCGGGGATTGTGCTCTCACTGCTGGAACCGGATGTGCCGGTGGTTCTGTGGTGGACACTCGACCGTCTCCCCGACCATGCGCTGCTGGCGAGTCTGCAACCTGTGGCGGATCGCCTGATCCTGGATACGGCGCGGATGCCTGGAGGAGTGGACGCGCTGCATGCAGTGCAGGCGTTGATCGATGCGGGAGTCGCAGTGGGCGACTTTGTGTGGGGGCGTCTGACTCCGTGGCGGGAACAGATTGCGCAACTGTTCGATGCGCCGCTGCGCTCCGGCGTCTGCGATCGATTGAGCGCGTCACGATTTCGCACGTTCCGCGTGGAGCGACTGCCGCGCTGTTGCTCGTCGGTTGGATTGCCGCGCGTCTCGACTGGCGCCCGTCCAAGGTGCACCATACCGGCGCCGTTCTGTCACGACCCGATGGCGGATCGGTGCGGATCGAGCGGGTGGAGGTCGCAACAGAAACCGCCGACGATCTGGTGTCGGCGGCATTGGAAACGACTGATGCCCGGTTTACTGTAACCCGCAGCGCGACCGGAGATTACCTGGCAGCGTGCGCCGTGATCGACGACCTGATGCCTGTTGAGCGTGCCGTACATCTCCCGGCGCTCGACGCAGCAACCCTGATTGCCGATGAACTGCGCCTGGCGCACCACGACCCGATCTACGAGGCGGCGCTGCGTCAGGCGCTCGACCTGGCGAAACAGCAGCCTACGCCAGCGCCTGAATGACCATCTCAATGATCCGGTATGCCGTATAGACCCCAAAGATCGTCACAACAACCACCGGAACCCACACGGCAATAAGAGTCAACGTGCGCTCGGCGCTTCCCGGTCGGTCGGGAGCGAAGCCGGGAATGATCTGTTCGCTCGTCGAACGGGCGCCGCCGAACAGTGTCGCCAGACCGAGCGCAGCGAACGCCACTGCCGCGCCAATTGCGATAAGCACGCCGAGGATGAACATGAGAATCCCTTTCTAGGTGGACACAGGTTGGGCGGACCAGACCGGTGCGCAGGTTGAACCGCGCACGAGCAATTCAGTGGGCAGAAGATGGTGGACCGGCTCACTCTCCTCATCATCAAGCGCCGCCACCAGCATCTCCGCCGCGAGTCGTCCCTTCTCTTCGATCGGTTGGTGCACCGTCGTCAGCGGCGGTGCTGCGTTTGCGGCTTCCGGCAGATCGTCGAATCCCACAATCGAAAGCTGATCTGGCACGCGCACCCCGTGCGCCTTCGCTGCTTCGAGCACACCCAGCGCCGTAATATCACTCATCGCCACAATCGCAGTTGGCGGTGATTCAGATCGCCAGAGGCGGGTGAATGCCTCAACCCCACCTGCACGACTGGTCGAAACCGTCACCATTTGAATGTCGGGATCGTCAATCGTTCGACCATACTCCGCAAGCCCTTCACGATACCCGGCAAGACGGGCTGCAATCGTGCTGGTGAAATCTTCATAGCGATGATGCCAGGACTCCAGTGAGACGATCCCGATCCTGCGGTGACCGAGACTCAGGATATGCATCATTGCTGCGCGTGCACCCTGGCGATCATCGACATTGATTGCGGGAATGTCTTCCGGGGCATTGCCATCAACCATCACGAAAGGCACGCGCCGCCGTCGTAGTTGCTGCACCTCGCCACGGTCAATTTCCAGCCCAACGACGATGAATCCATCGACAGTTGCGTGCGGAATAGCTTTGAGCATCGAACCCCACAACGGCGGCACCAGCATCAACGTCATTCCCGTAGCGCCGCACACCGCGCCGACACCGCGCAGAAATAGCGGGAAGAAGGGATTTGCCATCGTTGCCGCAATGTCCAGCGGCAGCAACACGCCGAGCGCATTTGTCCGGCGCGTCGTCATACTGCGC
>AFSR01000560.1_pt1 | contig 17922 bp, 16 predicted proteins | sample 296848 | NCBI WGS metagenome assembly AFSR01 (sample SAMN02954305, study PRJNA68063) | hot springs metagenome | biome: terrestrial; feature: Mushroom and Octopus hot springs; material: microbial mat core samples; isolation source: Yellowstone National Park Mushroom and Octopus hot springs ...
GGCGTCGGCGCGGTTTTCTGGTACGTCTTGCGTTGCTGACGGTCCTGCTGTTGATCGTTGCTGCGTGCGGTCCTGAAGCACCCCAGGCAACCGACCTGCGACCAACTGCTATCCGTCAGGCAGTGGTTGTGCGTCCATCTCCATCCGACGCAGCGCGCCCGCGTCCATTAGATGTCACTCCGATCCCCGCTTCAACTGTTGTTCCCGGCAATACGCAGGTATCGGAGCCCGCGCCGTCCGACGATCCGCGTGCGCAGGGTGCGCCCGATGCGCCGATCACAGTGGTGGAATTCAGCGATTTTCAGTGTCCTTTCTGTGCATCATTTGCGCGTGAGGTTCGACCGCTGATCGAAGAGCGGTATGTGCGCACCGGCAAGGTCCGCCTCGTCTACCGTGATTTCCCGTTGATGAGCATTCATCCAGGGGCGTTGCTTGCGGCGCATATTGCCAACTGCGCTGGTGAACAGGGCGCGTTCTGGCAGATGCATGCCCGAATTTTTGAGGGGATGACGCAACGCGAGTGGTCGTCGGGAGACGCGAATGATTTTCGTACCTTCCTGAGGTATGCTGAGGAGCTGGAACTCGATGCCAGCAAGGTGCAACGGTGTGTTGAGAGTAATCGCTACGGCGCGCAGATCCAGGAAGACATCCTTGCAGGGCAGCAGGCAGGCATTCGCAGTACGCCATCGTTCCTTATCAATGGTCAGTTGCTTGTGGGTGCACAACCCTTCGAGGTCTGGGAACAGATCTTCGAGCGTATCCTGAACACGCAAAAACCATGAATCCTTCAATTACCGATGTTCCAGGTGTCCTGGCGGGTCACGCGCAGGACGATGAAGCGTTGACCGGTTGTACGGTCATTCTGACCCCCGAAGGCGCGGTTGGTGCAGTCGATGTGCGGGGCGGCGCTCCGGGGACGCGCGAGACTGATCTCCTGGCGCCGGTCGCCACCGTTGCGACGGTGCATGCCGTGGCGCTCTGCGGCGGCAGTGCGTTCGGTCTTGCAGCCGCGACAGGAGTGGTTCAGTGGCTTGCAGAACGGGGCATTGGCTTTCCAACCGGGGTGCGCAATGTGCCAATCGTGCCAGCGGCGGTGATTTTCGATCTTGCAATCGGCAGGGCTGATCGGTTTGCCGATGCTGCGATGGGGTATGCGGCATGCAACGCCGCTGGCGCAACCGTCGAGGAAGGGTGTGTCGGCGTGGGGATCGGCGCGACGGTGGGGAAAATCCGGGGGATGCAGTACGCTATGAAGTCCGGCATCGGTTCATGGAGCGAACGCCTGACGGATGGCATCACGGTTGGCGCCCTGGCTGTCTGCAATGCGTTCGGTGATGTGTATGACGAGCGCGGTAGTCGCCTGCTGGCAGGTGTGCGCGCCGATGATGGATCACTTGCCGATACCATGGCGTTGCTGCGCGCAATGGTGGGCGTGCCGCCGTCAGAGGGGCAGAACACGACCCTGGCAGTGGTGGCGACCGATGCGCGTCTGACGAAGGCGGAAGCGACGAAAATGGCGCAGATGGCGCAGGACGCGCTGGCGCGAACGATCCGCCCGGTGCATACCCCGTTCGATGGCGACACGGTCTTTGTACTGGCGACGGGACGACGTGCATCGCCGGGTTTGCTGCCGCTCGGTGCAGTCGCTGTTGATGTTCTGGCGCGCGCGATCGAGCGGAGTGTGACGCAGGCGTGGTCGCTGGGTGGCGTGGTGGGGTTGAAGGGTGGAGGTTGAACGTTGAAGGTTGAAGGTTGGAAGGTTGAAGGTTGAACGTTGAAGGTTGAAGGTTGAAGGTTGAACGTTGAACGTTGGAACGTTGAACGCTTTGATAACAATCGGCTTCATTGGCGTTGGGCGGGCTGGCGGGGCGCTGGCGGCGGCGTTCCACGGTGCTGGATATCGTGTCGTTGCGCTCCACAGTCGCAGCGTTGAGCGCGCAACTGAACTGGCAAACCAGATCGGCGCAGCACTGGTGGAGACCCCGCTTGCTGTCGCCCACGCAGCCGATCTGGTGTTTCTCACCGTGTCCGATGCTGCGGTGACACCGGTGTGTCGCATGATTGCCGCAGCCGGTGGATGGCGCGCCGGGCAGGGCGTTGTTCACTGTAGCGGCGCATTCGGGCGCGAAGCACTGGTCGATGCGGCTGCAAGCGGCGCATGGATCGGCGGGTTTCACCCGTTGCAAACGCTTGCCGGTGCGAAAACGGCGGCGCGTCTGCGCGGCGCATATATCGCTATCGATGGCGATCCACCGCTTGCCACGACCCTGCATGCGCTGGCGCACGCAATTGGCGCAATCCCGTTCGATCTCGATGCGCGTCATCGCGCGCTCTACCACGCTGCCGCCGTCATGGTCGCCAACTATACCGTCGCGCTCTACGCCTGTGGAACAGCCTTGCTCGAAAACATCGGATTGCCGGAAGAAGTGCGTGCGCGTGCACTGCTGCCATTGCTGCGCGGCACCGTCGAAAGCCTGGAACACGCACCGCCGGATGTGGCGCTGACCGGACCGATCGTGCGTGGTGATGATGGCACCGTTGCGCGTCATATCGCCGCACTTGCGACGCATATGCCGTCGTTGCTGCCCCTCTACCGCGAGTTGGGTCGTGTCACACTCTCGCTGGCGCATGATATTCCCGCACAGCAGGCGCAGGCGCTGGCGGCGTTGCTCGATGACCGTTGAAGGTTGCAGGTTGAAGGTTGCACGGTGCACGTTGCAGGTTGAAGGTTGCGCGGTGCACGTTGCAGGTTGAAGGTTGCGCGGTGCACGTTGCAGGTTGCAGGTTGCGCGGTGCACGTTGCAGGTTGAAGGTTGCGCGGTGCACGTTGCAGGTTGCAGGTTGCGCGGTGCAGGTTGCAGGTTGAAGGTTGCACGGTGCAGGTTGCAGGTTGAAGGTTGCACGGTGCAGGTTGCAGGTTGAAGGTTGCGCGGTGCAGGTTGCAGGTTGAAGGTTGCACGGTGCAGGTTGCAGGTTGAAGGTTGCACGGTGCAGGTTGCAGGTTGAAGGTTGCACGGTGCAGGTTGCAGGTTGAAGGTTGCGCGGTGCACGTTGCAGGTTGAAGGTTGCACGGTGCACGTTGCACGTTGTACGTTGCACGGTGCATTTTCCGTCCGTTCCCAGTTCTCGGTTCGTTCCTGGTTCTCGGTTCTCGGTTCGTTCCTGGTTCTCGGTTCCTGGTTCTCGGTTCCTGGTTCTCGGTTCTTGGTTCTCGGTTCTCGGTTCTCGGTTCTCGGTTCTCGGTTCTCGGTTCCTGGTTCTCGGTTCCTGGTTCTCGGTTCCTGGTTCTCGGTTCCTGGTTCTCGGTTCCTGGTTCTCGGTTCCTGGTTCTCGGTTCTTGGTTCTCGGTTCTCGGTTCCTGGTTCTCGGTTCTTGGTTCTCGGTTCTCGGTTCTCGGTTCTCGGTTCCTGGTTCTCGGTTCCCGGTTCTCGGTTCCTGGTTCTCGGTTCCTGGTTCTCGGTTCCTGGTTCTCGTTCTGGTTCTCGGTTCTCGGTTCGACACATGTCCATAACACAGACCCAGCGTCCTCTGCTGATCGCAATGAAAGGTCACCCCGGATCCGGCAAGAGCGCGGTGGCGCGCGCGCTCAGCCGCCGTCTTCGTATTCCCCTGATCGACAAGGACGACATCAAGGATGTGCTGGATGGTCACGTCGAAGATGCAGGCGGGCTGGCATACATCGCCATGTTCAATGTAGCGCGCCGTCAGTTGTTGCAACATCTGAGCGTCATCTGCGACAGTCCGCTCAGCGAAATTGGCGGGTACACAACCGCCTGTGTGGTTGCGCACGATACCGGCGCACGTTTGCTGGTCATCGAATGTATCTGTTCGTCTGAGGAGGAATGGCGGCGGCGGATCGAACAGCGGGCGGCATTACGCCTGCCGGCGCATCATGTGACGACGTGGGAACACCTTCAGGATCATCTGCGCCGACGGGCTGAGACCTCAAATTACCCGATTCAAGAGCCGTATTTGGTGGTCGATACGTACGCGCCGCTCGAAGACGTACTGCATACGATCCTGGAGTGGATCGAATCGGTATGCCGGTAGGTTTAGCGCTGAGAGTCGAGAAAATCCTGCAAGATGATCGACGCTGCCACCTCATCAATGCGCGCCCTGCGCTGTTCAGGCTTGATTTTGAGATCGATCATCATGCGTTCAGCGGCAACTGTTGTGAGTCGTTCATCGACGAAGGAGATCGGAATGTCGATGAGCGGACGCAGTTCATCGACGAACTGTTGCACCAGCGTCGCCTGCGGACCAATGTCGCCGTTCATGGTCAGCGGCAGCCCGACGACCAGCGCCGTTACCTGGTAATCGCGGATGAGGGTGAGAATTCGTTTCAGGGCGGTGGAGCGTGGTACGGCGCGGATTGTTGTCAGCGGCGAAGCCAGCATGCGGGTCGGGTCGCTCAATGCTACGCCAATGCGCCGCTCGCCGACATCGAGCGCCATCACCCGTCCGGGTTCGCTGCTCATTGCCCCCTCACTCCTTGATCACGATAGTCTGGCAGGTTGCACATCGATGAGGAAGTCGAACCCTGGCAGCGTCTCGATTGCTGGCAGGCTATAGGTGCTGATCGCCCCCTGTTGTACAAACTGCTGGAGCCGCGTTTCGGCATCGCTGCGGGATGCGCCGACCAGGTCCTTTCTGATCTGATTGAGCATATCGTTCGTCAGCGTTCCATACTCGGTGCAGGCGATTGCGCCATTGATCGTCAGTTTCGAGCCGTCCCAGCGCCATCCGGCGACATCGAACCCAACCCGCTCGTTTGGATTGCACGGTGTGCCGCGCTGCAGAAAATGCTGCGGGACAACCTGTTCAAGTTGCTTGCTGACCAGACGATCACGAGGGGTCGCCAGGGCGCTGAAACGGGTGCTCACCGTCACCCGGAAGACTGGATTGGCAGGATCGACCGGTTGACCGAGGGGCGGCTCAATCAATGGCGGGTTATACGATTCGGGACGCGCCAGTTCGATCGTATCGGGAGTGATGGTTGTCGGATCAATCGCCAGCACATTTTGATCGATCTGGCGGGCGAGTTGTTCCATCCCGGCGTTATACAGACCTGTCAGCGCCTCACCGAGGACACGTTGCACATCGGCTTCGGTGACGATGCGTTGCGCTTGCTCACTGCCGCCGCCGATCGCGTCGTGTCGGATCAGCAGATTTCCCCGGTCGCTGATGATCGGTTGCATACCAGGGATAAGGATCTGCGTCAACGCATTGTTTCCGACGTTCGAGGCGCTGCCGGGCGAGCGGGCGACGACATTGACCACAACTTCGCCATAGGTGGTGCTTCGTCCGCGATCGCTCACGGTAGTGACCGCTGGCGGCACGGTAACCGGTCCTTCAATAACAAAACGCACCTCAGCGCCAGCAGGGTTCAACCCCAGGAGTTCCGTGCCTTCAGGGAGCGGGAAGGGTTGTTCAATGACGTTGATAATGCGTACCTGACCGGTTGCCCGTCCGGCGGGCGCCACTGTTTCGCTCGTCACCTGCCCCTGAACAGTGAAGGATGCCTCCGCCTGTACGACTGCCGCCTGGATCGACGACGGATTCGCGCCGGGATCAGCGGTTGTAATCGGGATAACTTCTCCACGGAAAGGTTGCGTGCGGCTCTGGATAACCGGCGGTCCGACAATGATCGACACACGGTTCGCCTGATACCAGCCGAACGCAATCAGCAGCGCAACAATCAGGACTGCGATGGCGATACCAATGATCATGGTGCGATCGCTCGTGCGGGCAGGGACGCCTGCAGTGCGTGGCGCGGTTCGCACTGTTGCACGCGGCTGCGGCTGTCGTCGTGGCGCTGCTCCGCTGCGTCGCGCCGTTTCATGGGCAGATGCGCGCCGTTCCTCGTCTGCGCTGAGGCGCACATCGGCGGCGCTGACCCTGCGGGGCGGGGGAGCAGCGGAGGGCGGCGGCGTTTCGGGTTGCGCCGACGGCGCTGCAACCGTAGCAACCGCATCGGAGAAGTCGTCGAGGGAAGCGGCAAACGCCGCGTCTTTCTCCGACAGGTCGGCATACGGGTCGCGTGACGGCACATCGTCCAGGGCGCGCAGGAAAGCAGCATCGCGCTCATCGATCACCGGTCTGGCGGGAGGAGGCGTCGGAGCAGGTGTTGCGGGTCGCGGCGATGGCGGATCGCCCACCGCCATCGTTTCCAGACCACTGGAGCGCGCTGCTTCGAGCACGTTCGCATCAGGGCTGATCACCAGCACACTGATGCCGTCGCGCTGGAGAATCAGGCGCAGCGCTGTGAAACTGCGCCGCCCTTGCAGCGCCGGCGCCCCTTCAGGAACCAGCAGTTGGACGCTGCTGGCGCGTGCTGCGCGCACACGTTCGATAATACCATCGAGTGTATCAGCAGGCACAACCGGCACGACTGCTGATGCCGGGTTGGATGCCAGAATGGCGCTGAGCACTGCTGTGATCCCTGTCGGTGGTGTTTTGGGCGGGAGAGGAGTTGGTGACGTCTCATCCGACATGTGTGGATCTCCCTGGGGTCAAACCCCTGCCTGCGCCGCTATCACTGCGGCAACATGCTCCAACGCTTGAGGTATCTTCGCACTATCACGTCCGCCAGCCTGCGCCATATCGGGGCGACCGCCGCCGCTGCCGCCGACGATCGGCGCAAGCGCCTTCACGAGATTGCCAGCGTGGATCCGTTTCCCCGCCAGATCGGGCGTTGCCATTGCCAGAATCTGGGCTTTGCCGTCGAATACCGTCGCCAGCACCACCACGCCCGACCCCAATTTGTCGCGCAGCCAGTCGCCCATTTCGCGCAATCGCGCGGCGTTGGGCGCTTCGACCTGTGCTGCCAGGAAGCGAATGTCGCCCACCGATTGCACGCTGGCGAGCAACCCTTCCAGGTTGGATCGCGCCATGCGGGCGGTCAATTCATCGAGTGCGCGCTGACGTTGCTTCAATTCGGCGATCAACGCCTCGACACGCTCGACCAGTTGAGTTTGAGGCGCTCCGACGCGAGCGGCAATCGCCCGGAGGGTCGCAATCTGAGCATCGACCCACGCTTCGGCTTCAGGACCGGTCAACGCCTCGATGCGTCGCACGCCGGCGGCAACACTACTTTCCGAAATAATGCGGAACAGTCCAATCTCGCCGCTCCGCCCGACGTGGGTACCGCCGCACAGTTCACGCGAGCACATTGGAAAGCCTGCCAGTTCGCGCTCAGCCAGCGCAGCGGGCGAGGGCGCATCGTGACCATTGACGCATCCAATCGTGACCATGCGCACCACATCGCCATATTTTTCACCGAATAGGGCAATAGCGCCAGCCTCGATAGCCGCCTGATAGCTCAACTCCTGCCAGACAACCGGCGTATCGGCGCGGATCCAGGCATTGACGCGTCGCTCGATCTCGTGCAGTTGTTCGGGGGTCAGCGGGCGCGTATGCGTAAAGTCGAAACGCAGGCGATCCGGCGCAACGAGCGAGCCAGCCTGCGCGGCATGTTCGCCGAGCACATCACGCAGCGCGCGGTGGAGCAGGTGGGTTGCCGTATGGTTGCGCATAATAGCGGCACGACGCGCACTATCGACGTGCGCGTCGACCGGATCGTGCAGCATCACGCTGCCACTTTCGACCACGCCGTAATGGACAATCACGCCGGGCGCCGGTCGCTGCACATCTTCGACCCGGACACGACCGCGCGGACCGATCAGGACGCCGGTATCACCGACCTGACCGCCGCTTTCGGCATAGAACGGCGTGCTGTCGAGCGCAATCTGCACCTGTTGACCGGCGCTGGCTTCGGCGACCTGATCGCCAGCGACGACAATCGCCTGCACCACGCCGCTGCCGGAAACCGCCGCATAGCCGGTGAAGCGGGTTGGCGGCAGATCGATCCCCGCCCATACTTCCGCCTCGGCTGCCCGTTTGAACTGTGCCGCACGACGTCCCCGGTCACGCTGTTCTTCCATGCGCCGCTCGTATCCTGCCTCATCGACGGTCAAACCGTGTTCGGCAGCGATTTTCTGCGTCAGATCGAGCGGAAAGCCATAGGTATCCTTGAGCGTAAATGCATCATCGCCAGGAATGACCGTACTGCCGCTGGCGCGCACCCGTTCAATAACACTGTTCAGAATGCTCATTCCGCCCGAAAGGGTGCGCAGGAACTGGCGTTCTTCCAGATCGACCGTTTCCAGGATAAAATCGGCGCGTTCGCGCAATTCGGGATAGACCGCACCCATCTGCTCGATCACCGCTGCGACGATCTCTGCAAGGAACGGCTTCTCGAAGCCGACCGTGCGACCCTGGTAGACTGCGCGGCGCAGAATGCGGCGCAGCACATACGACCGCCCTGTATTGCCTGGAAGCACCCCGTCGGCGATCAGGAACGCCACCGCGCGGCTATGGTCGGCGACGGCGCGGTAGGGCGCAACCCGCGCGCGATAAGTCGACTCGTCCACGCCGAGCAGTGCCAGCTGGCGCTCAATCAGCGGAACGAACAGATCGGTCTCATAGGTGGAATGAACCCCCTGCATGACCATCGCCATGCGTTCGAGCCCCATACCGGTATCGACCGACGGGCGATGGAGCGGTTGCATGGTGCTGCGTTCAAACTGCATGAACACATTGTTCCAGATCTCGACATAGTTCGGATCGTCGGAATTGACCCCCTGCGCACTCATCGCCCGCAGATCATCGCCGATATAGATCGTAATCTCGGAACACGGACCGCACGGACCGGTATCCGCCATCACCCAGAAGTTGTCCTTGCGCCCGAAGCGAAGAACACGGTCCGGATCGGCGCCGGCTGCAACCCACAACTGCGCTGCTTCGTCATCAGGCGGCACCTCGTCGTCGCCCTCGAAGACGGTAAACCACAAACGTTCAACCGGGAGTTCGAACACCTTCGTCAACAACTCCCACGCCATGGGAATCGCCTCGGATTTGAAGTAATCGCCGAAGGAGAAGTTGCCGAGCATCTCGAAGAACGTATGGTGACGCGGCGACGGACCGACCTCTTCGAGATCGTTGTGCTTCCCCGAGACGCGCAGACACTTCTGAACCGTTGTGGCGCGGGTGTATGGGCGTTGCTCCAGTCCCAGGAACGTATCCTTGAACTGCACCATACCGGAGTTGGTAAACAGCAGGGTTGGATCATTTCCAGGGATGAGCGATGAACTGGGTACCCGGACGTGACCGCGTTCTTCAAAGAAACGCAAAAACTGCTCACGAATCGCGGCGCTGGAAAGTTTTTTCATAGCGATAATAGCCTTTGCCAGACATGTCGCCCCACAGAGGCGTCTGGAAGAAGTACTATGTGGTAATGTCGTATGCATTGTACGGCATATGAGCGCGCTGCGTCAACAATGCCGCCGGCGGATGGTGCACGAAATCTTGACAGGTGTGCTATAATAGCCATGCGAGTGAAGCATTGCGTTGGCAATCCTCTAGATCTCGCATCTGACGCGACTCCAGAAGTCAGACATTCCCCTGGAAAGCGCCAGGCGTCCACCATACTGTGGTGTAACTCTGTGTTTCATAATGCAGTCATAGCGTAGCTCTCCGTAAGCAATGCGGCTGCAAGCCTCCAGTATGGTCGAGCGCCGTTCATGTAGCTTATCTATGAAAACAACGCGCCAGTTGCTGATTGGCACATACATTATTCCCATATCAATAGAATCGGCGCAGTACGATCACCTCTGAAGTCTGAAACACATGGCGCTGCTGCGCCGTGTGTCAACAGAACATACCATGCCACAACGACGCACGTTTTGGTCTATCTGGAACGATTGAGTAAGCATCCGCTATGTTACGGCCGGCGTAGAGACGCGTCGGCAAGGAGTCTTCTGTGCCAAGAATGAGAACGAAAAATACCACCAACAATGGCGGCGAGCCGGTCGCCGAGTACACCGAACCCGTTCGCGACAAACCGATCATCAATGTTGCCGAACTCGAGAGCAAAACGCTCAATGATCTGCGAGAACTGGCGAAAGCGAGCGGTATTACCGGCGTCAGCAATCTGAAAAAGCAGGATCTGATCTTCAAACTGCTGCAAGCGCAGACGGAAGAGGCGGGCCATACCCTGTCCGACGGTGTTCTCGACATTGTCGCCGATGGGTATGGTTTCTTGCGCGGTGAACGGATGTTGCCCGGACCAAACGATGTCTATGTGTCGCAATCGCAGATTCGGCGGTTTGGGCTGCGCACCGGTGACCGGGTTTGGGGGCAGATCCGTCCGCCGAAGGAGAGTGAGCGGTACTACTCGCTCCTGCGTGTCGAGTTGATCAATGGGATGGATCCGGAAACAGCGCGCAAACGCCCGTCGTTTGATCAGTTGACGCCGATCTTCCCCAACGAACAGATCAAACTCGAAACGGAGCCGCACCTGCTTGCGACGCGCCTGGTTGACCTGGTGGCGCCGATCGGTCGTGGTCAGCGCGGTCTGATCGTGTCACCGCCCAAAGCGGGGAAGACGCTGCTGCTCAAGGCGATTGCCAATGGCATCACAACCAACTATCAGGACATTCACCTGATGGTGCTGCTCATTGGTGAACGTCCGGAAGAGGTCACCGATATGCGGCGCTCGGTCAAGGGCGATGTCATCTCGTCGACGTTCGATGAGCCGGTCGAAGACCATACAAAGGTCGCCGAGATGACGCTGGAACGCGCCAAGCGACTGGTTGAAGGCGGGCAGGACGTTGTGATCCTCATGGACTCGATCACCCGTCTGGCGCGTGCATACAACCTGGATATGCCGCCGAGCGGGCGCACGCTCTCTGGCGGTATCGATCCGGTGGCGCTCTACCCGCCCAAGCGCTTCTTCGGCGCTGCGCGCAATATCGAGAATGGCGGGTCACTGACGATCATCGCTACCTGTCTGGTCGATACCGGCAGTCGAATGGACGATGTGATCTATGAGGAGTTCAAAGGCACCGGGAATATGGAACTGCACCTCGACCGCAAACTGGCGGAGAAGCGTGTGTTCCCGGCAATCGACATTACCCGCAGTGGTACGCGCCGTGAGGAACTGTTGCTGCCGCCCGATGTGCTGCGTCAGGTGTGGACGCTGCGTCGTATGGTCAGCATGCTCGGCGAAGGCGAGGGTACCGAACTGGTGCTGACCCGCATGATGAAGACGCGGAATAATGCCGAGTTCCTGGCAACGTTGAGCAAGGCGAATTAGAGAACTGAGAACTGAGAACTAAGAACTAAGAACTGAGAACCGGGGACTGGGAACCGGAGACTGTGCGCCGGAGACTGGGAACCGGGGACTGCGCGCCGGGGATTGGAAACCGGGGAACTTCGCACCGGGCGTCGAGATTGTCGGAAAACGCCGTTCATGTCTACGGAAGGATCCGTGCTTCGGATATTCTGTTCGTACCAGCATCATAGTGCATGCAAGGAGTGGTATCCATGCAATGCCCGACATGTGGCGCTGTTCTTTCACCAACCGCCAAATTTTGCTCCCAGTGCGGCACTCGCATCGCAGCGCCACCGCCGCCAGCCGCACCGCCGCCGCCTTCCGCGCCGACGCCATTATCGACCGGTGATCTGTACGCATATGGCAATCAGATGGGGCAGCGGTTGGACCTGCCTGACCCGACGGTGACCGCGCGTGGGCGTGGTGTGACCGGGATGGAGTATCAGATTGTTGGGACGACCCTGCAGGCCGTCATCCTCGAACTCGACCCCGGCGAAACGGTCTACTCCGAGTCGGGCGCGATGTCCTGGATGTCGGGCAACATTCAAATGGCGACCAACACCCGCGGCGGTGGTCTTGGCGGCATGTTCAAGCGCGCCATCTCCGGCGAGAGCCTGTTCCTCAACGAGTTCACCTCGGTCGGCGGCAAGGGTATCATCGCCTTTGCTTCCGATTTCCCCGGCAAGATCGTGCCGGTTCCGCTTCTCGAGGGGCAGAGTATGATCGTGCAGAAGCAGGCGTTCCTCTGCGCTGAGAAGACGGTCGGGCTGGATATCCACTTCCGCAAGCGCCTGGGCGCCGGGTTCTTCGGCGGCGAGGGGTTCATCATGCAGAAGTTGACCGGTCCGGGAGTGGCGTTCGTCTGTCTCGACGGCGAGATCGTCGAGTATACGCTGGACGCGGGACAGGTGCTGAAGGTGGACACCGGGCACGTGGCGATGTATGAGCCGACGGTGGAGTTCGACATCGAGATGGTGAAGGGGTTCAAGAACATTCTGCTGGGCGGCGAGGGGTTGTTCCTGACGACGCTGCGCGGACCGGGGCGCGTCTGGTTGCAGACGATGCCGACCGCCAATCTCGCCAAAGCCGTTGCCGGATATATATCGTCTGGCGGGAGTAGTCGAAGTCGCAGCAGCGGCGATGTGATGGGTGATGTGATCGGCGGTCTGCTCGACCGGTAGGTAGTCAGTTCAGAGAGCGTGAGGAAGCCGGTTTATCGGTGCAAGGCGGGTGGTAGACCCGCCTTTGTTGTGACCGGGCGTGATACATTCGTTGAACTCTCCGGCGTACACCGCGTGTCGAGCGGTTGCGTGCTATAATGCGCGCAGTATGTATTCGTCGTTTGTGCATCTGGAGTTTTAATGACTATGAATCTCTGGCACGAGCTTGAGTCCGGTCCTAACACGCCGGATGTGGTTCACGTGGTTGTGGAAATCCCGAAAGGCTCGCGCAATAAATACGAGTACCATAAGCAGACTGGGGCGTTCAAACTGGATCGGGTGCTCTACTCGGCGGTTCATTACCCCGGTGATTATGGGTTTATTCCACAGACGTACTACGATGATGGCGATCCGCTCGATGTGCTGGTGATGACGAACCTGCCAACTTTCACCGGCTGTATTGTCGAAGCCCGTCCAATTGGCTTGTTCCGCATGACCGACCGCGGTGAGCCGGACGACAAGATTCTGGCAGTGTTGCACTACGATCCGTTCTTTGCCGATTTCAGCGACTACACGCAGCTGCCGGCGCATTATCTCAAAGAAGTCGAACACTTCTTCACGGTCTATAAAGACCTTGAAGGCGCCCGTGTCGAACCGATCGGATGGGAAAATGCCGTCGTAGCCAAGGAACGGGTCTGTTACGCAGTGAACCTCTACTGGGATATGCGAGCCGGACGCCTTCCCAAGCGTGTGTAGCCTGGTATGCTGACGCATGACATCTGACAAGCACTCATCGATGCCCGATCAGCGCGTCGCCTACTCCGCAGGAGGCGTTATTTACCGTGTCAATGGCAATCGGTTTGAAGTGGCGCTGATCGCCACCCATGAAGGACGACGCTGGGGTTTACCCAAGGGTCACGTGCGTCGCGGCGAAACGGCGGAAGCCGCCGCAGTGCGCGAAATCGCCGAGGAAACCGGACTGACCGGTGTGGTCGAACGCCATCTTGCAACGATCGAGTACTGGTTTCGCGCCGGATCGACACGCATTCACAAGTATGTCGATCTGTTCCTCGTGCGCTATACGGGGGGATCGCTGATGCCGCAGACGGCCGAGGTCGATGATGTGCGCTGGTTTCCCTTCAGGAAGCGGCGGAGAGAGCCAGTTTCGCTCGTGAACGCGATGTGCTCAATCAGGTGCGTCAGCTTCTGGAGGGAAAATGACGTGGGCGAAAGCTCTGCCCTCGCCCACTCTTACCGCATGGCTCTCCCCTGCGTCACGTTGTGCTCGATGGGGTTGGCGTCGGCGTGAGCGGCGCTGCCCACCATCCCCGCCCGTGGAAGCCGCGCCCGCGTGGGGTGAAGAAGAGCGATCCTTTCTGCTCTAGCTTCGCATAGATGGTATCCGCCTGCGCCTGGGTCAGATCCCCATCAGCGACCGCCTGGCTCAAGCGGGTTTTGGCTGCAGCGAGCGCTGCGTCGATAACCGCCTGCTCAGTGGTTCCTTTTGCCTGGGCGATCTGTGCCAGTGTCTGCCCGCTCCGCAGTTGGGTCAGCAGTTCTGTAGGTGTCATCCCCAATTTCTGGGCAGCGGCTTCAAGCATTGCCTGGGGAAGATCGCGGAGCACGGTTGCTGCCGGTCCCGGAATGCGTCCCCGTCCCCGCAGGACGCCGATGTCGCCGTTCTGGAAGCGCGACTTGAGCGCATCACCCTGCGCCTGCGTCAGTTTCCCCTGTTGCACTGCGTCGTCAATCGTTCTGTTCCCGGCGGTCGTGATGGCGTTGTCGAGCGTGGCGCGCTGGATGTTCAGCGCAGCGGCCAGATTGTCGAGAAACGCATCCCAGAGCGACCCATCGGCGGTCCAGATTCCGGGATGCGCCGCTTTAGGTGTTTGGGCGCTGGCGGTTGTTGCAGCAAAGATCGGACCGATAGCGATGCCGAGTGCAACTCCCACGACCATTGCCCCGATCAGCAGGAAACGTAGTTGTTTCATACCCTGTATTCCTCCATGTCAACTGTGCGTGTGCGGTGTCGTGTGTCCGCTGCGTCTATGGTAGGAAAAAATTGTTAGGAAGATATGTAGATCGTTTGAGGAAAGGATGAATGATCACGCAGAAGACGCCTGGATCGGAAGAGACTGGCGATGAGCAACAGCGATGCTGCGTTCAGGGCATGTGGAAAAGATGTGACAGGGAGAATGTGGCGGGGAGGGAGGGATTCGAACCCTCGAGGGGATTGCTCCCCTAGCGGTTTAGCAAACCGCCGCACTAGGCCAACTATGCGACCTCCCCGTGTTGTCCTGGATGGCGGAGGGGGTGGGATTCGAACCCACGGGCCTTGTTGAAGGGCCGGTCGTTTTCAAGACGACTGCATTACAACCACTCTGCCACCCCTCCCCTGTTATGAAGAGCGCTGAAACGCTGCCTCATTGGGGTGGCAGGCGGGACAGGAATCGAACCTGCAACCTGCGGATTTGGAGGCCGCTGCTCTGCCAATTGAGCTACCCGCCTGCATCGGCGATCATAATAGCATATCAACGCGATTTTCGCAAGATCGCCCGGTGGTTGATCCCCGGCGCTACGTGGCAAAACCGAGGCTTCCATGCAGCCCATTGCCACTGATCGCATCGATGGTCGTCTGGGTAATGCTCTGGACGATCTGGATGATCCTGGCTTCAAGTTGCGCGAACGGGCGTCGATCCGTTCGCGCGAGCGGCGCGAACTTGCGCGCTGCCTCGAAATACCAGCGAATATGTGAAATGAGGTGGACCTGCTCCACCCGGTACCGCTGAAGCACGGGCCATCCCCACCGATATTCGCGTTCGATGACCGAGATCGACTGCAACCGTAGAACGACCTGGATCAACCGATGAAAGCGATGAGGGGTGCGTTCATAGACCATTTGCTGGAACTCGGTTGCATCGGGGCGCGATGGATCATAACAGAGCGTCGGGAAAGCATGTTTGAGGCGTTCAGTGACTGCACGGCAGATATGTTCGCGCTGCATGTCAAGCAATGTCGCGTACTGATCTCCCCGAACCGCAAGCCACTCATCCAGAGGAACCATGACCTGCTCCTTTTCGGTTGCGTTTTGGTGTCGAAAGGCTGGCGCTCGACAGAAATGTCAGCCAGTCACAGGGGTCATGCCGTCACGCACTAGCGTACCACAAATAAGCGAGAAAGAAAAGACCAGATATGGACTATTTTTGGTCCATTGTTTCACGGACAATCGCAACGCCGGAACTTGTGCCGATCCGTGCTGCACCAGCAGCAATCATAGCGTGGGCGTCCGCCAGTGTGCGAATGCCGCCGGCAGCCTTGATCCGGGCGCGATTGCCAACGACCGCGCGCATGAGCGCTACATCCTCGACGGTGGCGCCGCCTGATGCAAACCCGGTTGAGGTCTTCACAAAATCGGCGCCAGCTTCAACCGCAAGGATGCACGCGCGTCGCTTCTCTTCGTCGGTCAGCAGAGCGGTTTCGATGATGACTTTGCAGATCGCTCCGCCGGTATGCGCTGCTTCGACGACGCTGCGGATGTCGTTGAGCACGTGGTCATTGTCGCCGTGTTTGAGATGACCGATGCTGATGACCATGTCGATCTCACGCGCGCCGTCGGCGATTGCCTGGCGAGTCTCGAAAACTTTCACTGCTGTGCTGGTTGCTCCCAGCGGGAATCCGGCAACCGAGCATACGACGGTGGCGCTTCCTGAAAGCAGCGCGGCTGCCTGTGCCACATGCACCGGGTTGACACAGACGGCAGCGAAGCCGTATTCACGCGCCTCAGCGCATATCTGTGCGATCTGCTGTGGTGTTGCATCGGGTTTCAACAGCGTATGATCGATCATTTGTGCGATGTTCATCGATTGCTCGCTTTCAGTTTACAGAATGGTCAGTCGTGGCATGGTCAACAGCGCATGCGGCACATCCAGAAACTCAAGCGGTGCATCGGGCGCCAGTGAGAATGCTTCACGCGCCAGGCGGTCTGCCAGCGCTATCCCGGTTGCCATATCGGGTGCAGCGCGCATATGGCAGGCGCGCACGATGTCGGGATGCTGCGCGCCAACGACGATGATCGGATGGCGTACCAGCGTCTGCGCCAGGATGTATGCGCGTTGCGCTCCGGCAGGAAAGCCGGTCCGTCGCAGGTCTTCCAGAAGCTGGTGAGGCGATGAAGCACGTGCCAGCGCCTCAAAGAACCGTCGTTCGCCAGCACCCTCGCCAGCGCCTTCCGGTATTGGCGCCGGTAACAGGATCGGTGCGCCAGGGAGAAGCGGGGTGCGTTCCGCCAGCGCCAGATAGGTTGCTGCACGACTCGCCTGATATAGATTGACTGCCTTGGGTCCCTCGACCCCTGCACGCGCCACGTGCACCGGATGGTTCACCGGTGTTTCGTAGATCGTGCGCGCCTGCGCCACCAGATAATCGTGGACAGCGACTGGCGGACCGGCGGCGATCATGAGCGGCTCTCCCGTCTCGTCGAGGATGGTGTTGACGACGTAGCGCAATCCGATGCGTTCGCCGCCAGCCCGTACGAATGCCTGAAAAGGGTTGCCTTCGATTGCTCCCAGGCGGGTGCCGGTACGGTCGAGCATCGCAGGTCCGTGGGTTGCACTGATGGTTGCCTCGCCGCCGCAACCAATGACGACCGTTTTCGCACCGCCGGAATAACCGGCGTACTGGTGCGGTTCGACAACGCCGGTTGCCAGAAGGAGGTCGCATTCGACACACTGCCGGTTGACGACCAGCGGTATGCCGTCGATGATGCCAAGATCGACGAGTCCGTCGGGATCGAGTGCATTGTGGTCAACAATACGGTAACGGGCAACGATGGCAGGTCCCAGTTTTGCCAGGCGTTCGGTGGCAGTCGAAGGGCGATGCAGACCAGTGGCGCAGATCAGGGTAATGTGCTCCGGAGCGATCCCGCACGCCTCAAGTTCATTCAGGAGACCGCCGACCAGGTGTTCATCGGGGCAGGCGCGGGTCGCGTCGGTAAAGGCAATGGTCACGCGCATGCCTGGTCGAGCGAGATCGGTGAGACGCCGGTCACCGACGTGGATCGTCGTGGTATGCGACGCAACGGGGGTATGACTGATAGCGCGAGTCACCCGCCAGGATGGCGGCAGCGGCACGGCATCGTTCATGACGTTCTCCATCAATCGGGCCAGTCAAGGACGACAAACACATCGTTCCCTTCCAGGCGCGTTTCATAGGTTGGAATGCGAATGCCGACTGGCGGCACGATCGCTTTTCCGCTGCGAACGTTGTAGGTCCACCCATGCCACGGGCATGTGACCGTCTCGCCGATGAGGACGCCAGACGAGAGAGGACCGCCCTCGTGCCGGCAGGAATCGCTGAAAGCGTAGATCACGCCTGCGACGTTTGCCAGTGCAATGGGCAGGCCATCGATCTCGACGTAAATCATCCGACCAGGCGGGATGTCGCGGTACGCAGCGACACGCACGATGTCACGAGCCATGGTGCATATTGTAGCATAGCGGCTGGAATCGTGTATAATATACTGCCGGGCGTTGCAGGGAGACGGCAGCGCGACCTTCGCAACGGTCATAGTGCCGTGCCGCAGACGCGAAG
>AFSR01000274.1_pt1 | contig 17807 bp, 14 predicted proteins | sample 296848 | NCBI WGS metagenome assembly AFSR01 (sample SAMN02954305, study PRJNA68063) | hot springs metagenome | biome: terrestrial; feature: Mushroom and Octopus hot springs; material: microbial mat core samples; isolation source: Yellowstone National Park Mushroom and Octopus hot springs ...
TTTGCTTCATGCCTTTGGAGAAACTATCCAGCCGTTTCTCGCGCGCGTCCCACAAGCCGAATTGACGGAGCAACTGCTCAGCGCGCCGAGCGCTGTCAACGGCCGACATCCCCTGCAATGCGCCAAAGAAACAGAGATAGTCCTGGGGGCGCATACGCGGATAGAGACCAGGGAATTCAGTAAGTAGCCCGACCACACGGCGCACCTCGCGCGCCTGTTCGACGACATCATACCCTGCGACCCGGGCATATCCGCTGGAAGGGCGAAGAATTGCGCCCAGCATACGCACCGTTGTCGTTTTGCCGGCGCCATTCGGTCCGAGCAGCGCAACCACTTCACCGGGATCGACGTTGAGCGTCACACCGCGAACAGCATGAAATGCGCCAAAGATTTTGTGGAGATTGTGCGCTTCGATCATAGTTTCATATGGATGCTGGTGGAAACGATTTCGTTATTGGGATGATGAACGAACCCGCAACGAATGCGGCTCATACATAAAGTATACCAGCCTGAACGTTGATGTGACAGACGCCGATTATTGCAATACGGGTGCAACCTTGTAACAGGAGTGTGGTACGTGGATGGTATGGTATAATGCGCGCCAGCAAACATGATAAACATAAAATGGCTGTTCCGGCTTTCCTGCCAGTAGAGATAGATGAGAGGGTCGCGTGGGGATCAACCCGCTCAATTCACTGTTCGGCGCGCTCAGTCGTGATCTCGGCATCGATCTTGGCACTGCCAACACGTTGGTCCACGTGCGTGGCAAGGGTATTGTCATCAGTGAGCCATCGGTCGTTGCAATCGATAGAAAAACCAAGGAAGTTAAGGCGGTTGGTGCGGAAGCCAAGGCGATGGTTGGCAAGACGCCAGCAAATATCGTCGCAGTACGTCCGCTGAAGGATGGGGTGATTGCCGATTTCGACGTTGTCGAAAAGATGCTGAAGTATTTCATCGGCAAGGCGCACGACCGCTCGCTTGGCATCGTATCCCCCCGTCCGCGTGTGGTGGTCGGGGTGCCGTCGGGCGTTACGCAGGTGGAGATGCGCGCAGCGCGCGATGCGGCACTGAATGCCAATGCACGCGAGGCGTATGTGGTTGAAGAGCCGATGGCGGCGGCGATTGGCGCCGGTTTGCCGGTCGATGAACCGGTTGGTTCGATGATCGTCGATATTGGCGGCGGAACGACCGAGGTCGCGGTGATTTCGCTCGGCGGGATCGTGATCAATCACTCGATCCGCACGGCGGGCGATGAAATTGATGAGGCGATCATTCAGTTCGCCCGGCGTGAGTACAATCTGTTGATCGGCGAGCGCATGGCGGAAAAGGTCAAGATTGCCGCCGGCAGCGCATACCCGCTGGACGAAGAGATCCGCGTCGTTTTGCGCGGACGCGATCTGTTGACCGGTCTGCCAAAAGCGGTCGAGATCTCCAGTGTCGAACTACGCGAAGGCATTGCCGGTCCGGTGAATGCGATCGTTGCCGAGGTACGCGCTGCGCTCGAAGAAACGCCGCCCGAACTGGTGGCGGATATTATGGAGCATGGCATTGTGCTCGCCGGTGGAGGCGCGCTCCTGCACGGGCTTGACCGCCGGATCGCTGCAGAAACGAAGATGCCGGTGCATATTGCGGAGGATCCGCTCTCGTGCGTGGCGCGCGGCGCTGGCAAAATGGTCGAGGAGTTCGACAATCCGGTGTACCGCGACATTCTGACCAGTACGCAACGCACCCGTCGCGTCCGCTACTGAGAGTCTGAACGATGCTGCGTGATCGCCCATACCGCCTGTCACAACCGGCGCGACGTTCGCCATTGCTGATGATTCTGCTGGTGCTGATCGCAGCGGCGTTGCTGGCTGCCGATCAGGCCGGGTTGCTCGGTCCGCTGCGTCTCCACGCCCAGGCGATCATCAGCCCGGTGCTGGTCAGAATGCAGCAGACGGGCGACTGGATCGGGTCGCTCATCAGGCAGGCTGGCGATGATCAGGCGCTTCTGGCGGAACTCGAGGCGCTGCGTGCAGAGAACGCCGATTTGAAGGCGCGGTTGATCCAGGCGGAGGCGCTGGAGTTCGAAAATGCGCGTCTGCGTGAACAGGTGCGTATCGAGCAGGCGTATCCCTGGCAGTTGCTGGGCGCAGATGTGATTGCACGTACTCCCGACACCGGTCGTCGCCTGGTGTTGTTTGCCGCTGGCACGGATCAGGGGGTGCGTCCGGGGATGGCGGTCATTGCGCGCGAGGGGAGCAATCCCCCCGCTCTGATCGGCATCGTTGAGGAGGCGGGTCCGCGCACCGCCTCGGTGCTCCTGATCACCGACTATAGCAGCGCGATCAGCGCCCAGGTGTACCAGGGAACCGATGTTGTCCGTGGTGTGATCCAGGGGCAGTGGCAGCGCGGGTCGCGCCTGATCTTGCACTCGGTTGCGCGCGAAGCGCCGCTGGCGGCTGGCGATACAGTACTGACTGCCGGTTTGTCGGCGGAACTGGCGCTCAATTTGCCCCGCGCAGCGGTTCCGCCAAACGTGCCGATTGGCGTGATCGAGATGGTGCAGGATACCGGGCGTGATCGCATTGCCGGGGTTCGTCCATTTGTCGATCCTGATCGGGTGCGTTACGCATGGGTCATTCTCGCCAGCGACGAATCGAAGAAATAATCGTGCACGAAGTGGCGCTGTTTGCTGCACTGTTTGTTGTGGCGCTGGTGCAAATGGCGTTGCTGCCGCGCCCATTCGATGTGCCGATCAACCTGATGCTGCTGCTTGCAGTCTGTCACGGTCTGATCGCCGGGACGACATCTGCGGCGCGCTGGGCATTCTATGGCGGGCTGGCGCTTGACCTGTGTGCAATGACGTTCATCGGCATGCACGCGCTGGCGCTGCTGACAGGCGTGATTGTATCGACGGCGCTGGTGTCCCGCCTGAGCCGCGAGAACTGGCTCGTGCCCATTTTGGGCGTGGCGATTGGAACGATACTGTACCACGTTGTCTATGCGCTTTTTCTTACCCTGATCGTTGCACCGGTTGATCTGCAGGGATATGCCCTTGCCGCGCTTGTGCCCGATACCCTGATCGCTATGATCCCGGCGCTGCCGCTCTATCTTGTGTTTCGCTGGAATGAAGATCGGGTGCGCCGACGTGTGCCAGTGGATGTGTATTGAGGGGGTTGGAGGTTGGAACATTGGAGGTTGAAGGTTGGGACATTGAACGTTGAATGTGCGAACGTGGGAATATGGGAACGCGGAGACGCGGGAACGTTGAAATGTTGCAGGTTGAACGTGGGAACATTGAACGCTGCGTATATGAAGCGCATTCGTGGTCTGCAAATAATTGTTCTTCTCATTTTTGCCATCCTGATTGGACGGTTATATCAGTTACAACTGGTTGATGCTCAGGCGGATCAGTACCGTTACTCAACTGCAGTACATGTCGTGCGTTACCTGCCGATGCGCCCGATGCGCGGCGAAATATTTGCCAGCGATAGACGTACTCTGCTTGCGCAGACAGTTCCGATCTACACGCTTGCCATCCGCCCTGCCGATCTCCCTGCCGATCCCACGTCTCGTGCGCAGGTGTTTGCGCATCTCAGTCAGGCAATTGGGATAACCAGCACCCTGATCATTTCTCCAGCTGCCGCCCTTGAACGTGATCCGGTTCTGCGCAGTGACCTGGTTCAGGGTCTTGGCGCTGAAGCCGTCGCGCGCGCACAACGCATCGAGCCGCCACTTACTGCATTACTGACAGTGACGCCTGATCAACGTCCCGCGCTGGACGCACTGACGGCGCGCTATCATCAGGTGGTGCAGTTCGCGCCCCAAACGCTGGATATTGACGGAGTGCCAGCGCCGATGCTTTCCCTGCCAATCTCGGTGACACTCACAATCTCACCGGCATCAGCGTTGCAGTACAACCTGGCGCTGCGCGAAGATCTCGAGCGCATGCTGGGCGACCGTGCAATCGAACCGCTGAAAGCACCTCCTGCGTGGCTGCGCATCGATGTTCCGCCTTCTGCAACACTCAATGCGCTGCGCTTATCGACGGCGTACAGTGACGTGGCAAGACTGGAAAACCCAATCGCCAGCATGGTTGAACGGGCGAACATTCCTGGATACCAGACCCTGACCATTCGCGAAGATATTCCACATACCATCGCACTGACATTAATCGAAAACACTTCCACCCTGCAAGGGGTTGTCATCGAACGGGATTACCGCAGGCGGTATCCGTTGAGTACCGAAACGCCGTCACTGTCATACATCCTGGGGTACATCGGTCGAGTAAACCAGTGCGAGCTTGTGCGTCAGAATCCGGCGCGCTCGTGGATGAGCGGGTTGCTCGAGTCGATCGGTAGTTCGATCGAGTGTGGCATTATTCAGAAACAGATCAACCCCTACGAACTGGGGTTGCCCCGCTATCTGCCGGATGATCGGATCGGCAAGTTCGGCGTCGAAGCCAGTTACGAAGAGGAGTTGCGCGGGCAACTCGGTATGCAGGAGGTGCTCGTCGATGCGCTCGGTCGTCCGGTGCGTCCGCCGCAGACGATCAAAGCGCCACGCGATGGGTATAACCTGGTGTTGACCATCGATGCACAGTTGCAGCGTCAGACGGAACAGATTCTGCGCAACTGGATCGAAGAGAGCGAACGCCGCCGTCAGACGATGCCGGATCGTTTCGCCTACAAGCGCAACTACGACCCGATCCGTAGCGGCGTGGCAATCGTCGTTGAAGTGAAGACCGGTCGGATTCTGGCGATGGTCAACTGGCCCGCCTATGACAACAATATCTGGGACCCGACGCGCGCGGCGGAGTTACGCGAACTCTTCTTCCCTAGCGATCCGGAGAAGCAGAAAGAGCTGGCACGTCTCTCGCTTCAGGTCAATCGCGCGATCAGCGGTCAGTACCCGCCCGGTTCGACGCTCAAGCAGTTCGATGCAGCCATTGCACTCCAGAAGGGTATCATTACGGAGAACACCAGAATTCGTGATCCCGGCAAATTGCTGGTTGAGGATCAGTATGTACCCGGCGTGGTGTATCAGTATGTCAACGCTTCATCACGCGATAACGGAATGATCGATGTGCGCCAGGCGCTGAAGGTTTCGTCGAATATCTTCTTTATGTCGGTGGCGGGCGGCAACCGGGAAAATGTGATTAATCTCAAACCAGAAGAGCAGATCATCGACAAAGGGTTGGGTATCACTGCTCTGGCAGAAGGGCTGAGATGGTTTGGCTTCGGTGAACCGACCGGCGTGCATCTGCGCGGGGAAGAAGCCGGGCGGGTGCCGACGCCCGCCTGGAAGCAGCGGGTGCTTCGTTCGGCATGGACAACCGGTGATACCTATAATGCTGCAATCGGTCAGGGGAACCTGGAAGTGACCCCGCTCCAACTGGTGATGGCGTCGGCTGCGATTGCCAATGGCGGGTTTCTCTACCGCCCGCAGATCGTTCGCGCGATAACCGATGCAAATGGGAATGTTGTGCGCGACATTCAACCTGAACTGATCCGCCGCATTCCCGTTGATCCCAGGCATCTGCAGGTCGTTCGTGAGGGGATGCGGCTGTCGGTTACCGAGGGTCCAAACATCGCAGCGCGCTATCAGTGCTCCGGGTTGAGCATTGCCGGAAAAACCGGCACCGCGGAGTTCGGTCCGCTGATTACCATTCCCGCTCCAGATGGTAGAGGAACGCGCGAGGTGCGTCGGAGCCATGCCTGGTTCGTCGGTTTTGCACCTTACGAAGATCCGGAGATCGAGGTGCTGGTGCTGGTCGAGGGCGCTGGCGATATGAATGATGGATCGGCGACGATTGCTGTGCCGGCGGTAACGCAGATCATGCAGGCATACTTTGGCATCACCCCGCCCGATCCGCTGCCGCGTGGATGTCAGCAAGGCATGCCGCCGCTGCCGCCGCGCTTTACTCCTTCGTCCCCTGAACCTGTCGCAAATCCGCAGCCAAACGGTTAGCGGCGATGAGGCCTGAGACAATGATGATCCGCTCTCTATCTATCCGTGCGATACTGGTGCTGCTGTCCGTTGTTACCATCCTGTCGATGGCGCTAATCTGGTCAATCGTGTCCGGCAGTGTCCTGGCACAGGAAGTTACCTCCACACCGATGCCGACTGTCACTCCGTGGGGGGGAAGACGCGGTGTGATGCCCGGTGGTGCGGCGCCGCTCTTTCCATACTGGCTTGCTGGATTGCCCATCATTGCCGTGCTGATCGCGTTGATCGTCTGGCACACCCGACGTTCTCGTTGATCCTGCGTGTTACCTGTCGGTCGTCAGGCGCAGGCGCACCCATTCGATACGGATGTTGCCGCCGTCGCCAACTCCAACCGGATCGATCCGCAGGCGCGTGACGATGCCGTCCCATCCCGGCGCGTCACGCAGGTCGATAATATAGGTCATCGCGTCGCTTGTGGCGTTCAGTTTCCAGCGCACTGAACGTTCTTCGCTCAGCGCTCCATCGACGCCAGCATAGAAGAGTTGCGCATCACGGTTGCGTGTGCTGTTCGCCAGGCGGATTTCGATAGCGACGATCTGGCGGGCATCAAGATGCAAAAGCGGACTTAGCAGCGCCGGATCGATGCCCGGTGTGATGTTCCACCCACTATCAACCGACTCACCAGTCGCATTGAATGCCTGCCATCCCATTGTATCACGCTCGAACATCCACCCTGTCGTCAGCGCCAGTTCGGTGGCGGTCGGCAAACGCCAGTAGGTCGGAATGGGATCGACGAAATTGAGGTTGATCAGGGTCGTGCGATACGGGGCAAAACAGTCTTCCACCTGGCGTTGCGTGATGCGGTGACGCTCCAGCACCCGTTGGGGCGGATGGAGCGCTTCATCGGCGATGATGATTGCGGCGCCAGCGCGTTGTGTGGTTGCGATCCGGTTTCGCAGGACGCTACAGGCGGCTTCCCACGATCCCGCACTGTCGAACAGCGCCTGGTTGAGGGAGACGAAGTTTTCGCGCTGTTCGTAGTGCGGCAGGTAGAGTTCCTGTAATCCATCAGGAACGATCAGCAGATCGGCAGGGGTGCTGTGCGCTGCCAGTTCACGTGCGATCAACCGTTGCAGATCGGTCGTCGGATTGCCACGTTGCGCGATTGAACCGTAGTTGACCGACACAACAGTCCCGACAATCCCCAGTGACGCCCAGATCGGCATGCTCCAGCGACGCGCCTGCGCCAGCGCCCGCGCGAAGATCAGACAGGCTGGCGGCAGACTGGCAATCCAGAACTCGATATTGTCCGGCTCCCACCATGCAAAAAATGCGCCATACGTCGCCAGCCAGGCGATCAGCGCCGCCCACGGCATCGACGGCGCTGGCGTTCCCGGTTGTTCCGCCGATGATATTCCCTGCCGGAAACGCTGACCACCAGCCCAGGCTGCCGCCACGCCAAGCGCCAGGTAGAACCATCCGCCGCCCGGTTGCGCCAGCGTATCGCTCAGCCCTGTGCCGAGACTGACGACCGTGTTGGTTGTGAGCGGTCCGCCCCACCATCCTGTACGCGCATATTCCGTCAACCATGCCAGCATGGCGTCAATCGTGCGGAAGTTACTGACGATCAGCATGACATACAGGTAGGGCAGCGCCGTTACCAGTGCCAGTGCAATGGCATATGCACCCCAGCGACCGGCAAAGGCGCGCACATCCTTTGCCACGCGCAGATCCGCCAGTGCGATGACCGCAACCGGTACACAGAACAGGACATTCGTCTGATGGAACAGCACCGCGCCGCCCTGCGCCACCCCCAGCGCCAGGGAACGCCGGGCATTCCAGGGAAGTGGTCGTATGATCAACGCCAGGCATATGATCAGGAACAATGTTGCAACGGTGTACACCTCGATTTCGACGGCGTAGTACCAGAAGGCATACGAACCGCCCAGGAGGAGCGCAACTGGCAACGCCGCATCAGTGCGACCGGTTGCTGCGCGGGCCGTGACATAGAAGAGCGCCACACCGAGCGCGCCTGCGATGGCATTCACCAGTTGCATGGGCAGCGCTGCGCCGCCATCGTACCCCAGCGCACGACCGAGCGCCAGCACCAGCGCGCCGAGCGGACCATACGCCAGGTGGTGCGGATGGAACAACTCAGTCCATGGCTTGCGCTCGACACTCGTCACATACGAAAGTGCATCGAACGTATGCACCCGGGTCAACGTCGGCAGATAGAGGAAGAGCGCCCCGACGAACAACACAGCGGCAATCAGTCGGGAGTCACGCACAACCGGCGACATTGCGCTCGTTCGCATCACTGATCGAGGTCTGGCGTCACCCGCAGCTGATCGCCCACTCCGGTGCGACTGGAGCGAATTGCGCCGACGGGTAGTTCAACCACGTAATACCCGCGCCAGGGTGCAACTCCGGCGAACGGATGCCATGGCGGCAACGCTTCGCGCATACCGATCACCCGGTGCTGGCGATCAACGAAGAGCACATCGATCGGAATACGCATAAAGAACATGTGGATGCTCGACTCGGGCACCAGGATCAGGCCATATCCGGCAGGAAGATCCGGGCGCCCCATCAAGCCGCGCCCGCGCGCCAGCAAAGACCGCGCCACTTCGGCGCGGTCTGCAATCACAGTGCCACGGGTAAGATTTTCGATGACGGTATACGACATACGGTGGAGTTGATGTGGCGTCTATCCCCCCAGCCCGCCGAGCGACTTCATAATCCGCGGGACTGCCGGACCGAGGATGACGATGAACAACGCCGGGAAAATCAGGAACACCATGGGGAAAAGCATTTTGATCGGCGCCTTATGCGCCTCCTCTTCGGCACGCTGGCGGCGGCGGATGCGCATCTGATCCGACTGAATGCGCAGGATGCGCCCAATCGACACACCGAGTTGTTCCGCCTGGATCACGGCGCCGATGAACGTCTGCACATCATCGACGCCACAGCGGTCGATCATATCCTTCATCGCATCACGGCGGGGACGACCGAGCCGCGTATCGCTGAGCACGCGCTTGAACTCCTTCGAAAGCGGATCGTCCCACTTTTCGGTCAGGCGTTGCATCGCCTGGTCGAACGACAATCCGGCTTCGACGCAGATGCACAACAGATCGAGCGCGTCGGGTAGCGCCTTGACAATTGCTTTCTTGCGCTTCTTGATCTGCTGTCCGAGCCAGATGCCTGGCACCAGGTATCCCATTCCTGCGCCGATGGCCGTATACATCATCGCTTGTGCAGGGTCCATGCCCTGCGAGAACGTGACTGCTCCGAAGAGAACAAACAGCACGACTGCCAGCACCAGGCGAATGCCGCTGAACTGCATCGGGGTCAGGTTCCCTGGATTGCCCGCCTGCGCCAGGCTGATCCGCAAACGCTCGGCGCTCTGTCTCGGACCGTACTGACCGAGTTTTGCCAGGATGCTCTTGGTGAGCGGCACGAGCACGCGCTGACTGAACGGTTGTTGCAGTTCCAGTTCTTCGAGCGTCATTGTGCGCTCGGTAAACTGACCGAGTCGGTCGCTGATTACGTCAGGCTGCGAGGAGCGCCGCAGACCAATCACAATCAACCCAATGCCGAGCAGCATCAGCGCCCCAAATCCAATCATCGGCAGCATCATGCCCGCCATATGCGCCCCCCTTCCTACACCTCGATATCCACAATCTTCATAATTGCAAAAAAACCGATCACAATCATCACAACGCCGGCAACCGGCAGGCAGCACCAGTGCTCCGGCGGCATACCGAGCGAAAACATCGGCGCCATATAGTTCGGATTGATCATCGTGATAAAAATCGCCAGACCGATCGGCAGCCCGGTAATCACGTAAGCGGAAATCCGCCCCTGCGCAGTCAGCACTGCAATTTCGCCCTTAATACGGATGCGTTCACGGATCGTATGACCGATGGTATCGAGAATCTGCGCCAGATTGCCACCCGATTCCATCTGAATTTTGACTGCGGTAACCAGCAGGTCGAGGTCTTCCGACGGCACGCGCTTGAGCAGATTGTCAAGCGCATCTTCAGTGCGCAACCCCAGACCGACCTCCTGTACCACGCGCCGGTATTCAGACGCAGTTGGTTCGGGCGCCTCACGACTGACCAGTTCCATCGATTGCAGCAGACTATACCCCGAACGCAGCGAGTTCGCCAGCATGTTGATCGTATCGCCGAGTTGCGCATTGAATTTGGTCACGCGCTGTTTTGCAGCATACCCGACATACAGATCGGGGAGGAACGAAAAGAGTGCGAAACCGACAATCCCGGACAGCAACTGAGCTTCCCAGCTGGCGCGCCCGATGAACGCGCCGACCGCTGCGCCAACGCCTGCGGCGAGGAGTTTGATCAGATAAAACTCGGTCACCGTCAGTTTCAAGTCGGCGCGCGCCAGATTGCGCGCCGTCTCACTGCCACGCTTACTACGCACCACGACCTTATCGATTTCGCGCAGTTGCTCTTTTGCGGTGCGCTGTTGCTGATTGGCGCGCCGACCGGCGAACTGGGTCAGGCGCTCTTCATAACTGGCATTACTCGCGCTCCGGCTTGCCAGGAACGCAAACACCGCCAGGATCGCCAGAGAAGATCCCGACCGGTGCAATCAGTTGTGTCGGATCTGCGACAATCGGCATACGGAGGTCCTTTCAGGGCAATGCGCCCGTCGTGCGACAGGGCATTGCAGGGGCGCAACATCAGATGAAAGAGCTGCCATAGCCGAAGATATTTGGCGGCAGATAAATGTTGCGCTCCTCGAAACGGTCAATAAATCGTGGTCTGATGCCGGTTGGCTTTAACTGACCGATAATCTTGCCGCGTTCATCGAGCCCCTGCTGCTCAAAGACGAAAATATCCGAAAGCACGACGACATCACCCTCCATGCCCTGCACTTCCGTGATATAGATCACCTTGCGCGACCCGTCCTTCAAGCGCGCCAGTTGCACGATCAGGTTGACTGCCGAAGCAATCTGCTCGCGGATGGCGCGCACCGGCAGGTCCATTCCGGCCATCAAACACATGGTTTCGATACGCGCAATGGCATCACGTGGCGAGTTGGCGTGCAGCGTCGTCATCGAGCCATCGTGACCAGTATTCATCGCCTGAAGCATCTCCAGCGCCTCACCGCCGCGACACTCGCCGACCACGATCCGCTCCGGTCGCATACGCAGGGTATTGATCACCAGGTCACGAATACTGATCTCACCTTTGCCTTCAACGTTCGGCGGACGTGACTCGAGCGGCACCACGTGCTCCTGGCGCAGTTGCAGTTCCGCCGCATTTTCGACGGTAATAATGCGCTCATCGTCAGGGATGAACGACGAAAGCACATTGAGCATGGTTGTTTTACCGGAGCCGGTGCCGCCGGAGACAACGATGTTGAGCGAGGCGCGCACGCAGGCGGCAAGGAACTCCGCCATCTCGCGGGTGAGCGATCCGAAGCGGATCAGGTCGTCGATGGTGATGCCTTCCTTGCGGAACTTACGGATGCTGATTGTCGGTCCACAGAGGGCGATTGGTCGAATGACTGCGTTGACGCGGCTGCCGTCGGGGAGGCGTGCATCGACCATCGGCGACGACTCATCGATACGGCGTCCAAGCGGCGCGACGATCCGGTCTATCACCCGCAGCACGTGTTGTTCATCGACGAAGGTGACGTCGGTCAACTGAATTTTACCGCGCTTTTCCACATAGACCTTTTTTGGTCCGTTCACCATGATCTCGGAGATCTCCGGGTCGTTGAGCAACTCCTGGAGCGGACCGAAGCCCAGAATGTCGGCGGCAATCGATTCAAACAGGCGGGCGCGTTCCGAGCGCGACAACACGATATTTTCGCTGTCGAGGATAGTATTGAAAATCTCCTCAACCTGCTGTCGCACTCTGGCGACATTGGAGAGGTCGAGTTTGGGATCGAGCTCATTGATCAGGCGTTGCTGAACGCGCTGTCGCAGTTCGATAACGCTGTTATCCTCTTCGCGGCGTTGAGCCGGTGGTGTTCCGAGGCGCGCTGGCGCAGCCGGGGTGGCGGGTGTACCGGGCAATTGCCCGGTCGTGCCGGAAGTTGCGCCGATTCGTTTCAAGAGTGACATACGTATGCTCCCTCAACAGGCGACGGTTATCGCCGCGCCATCAATTTGCCGAACAGGCCGGTTTTCTCCGGCGCTTTCTCCGTCTTCTTTGCAGCGTCGGCAGTTTTTGCCGCCAGACCGCTGCTCAGGAGTTTCGCCAGGGCGTAAATATCTTTCGACGTTGGAAGGTCGCGTTTGGCGATCACCAGCGGCACTCCCTGGTTGACCGCCAGCGTCATCTCGTGACCCGCGTTGGCGATCTGGAGCGCCACTTTATGCTGAATATTCGCTTCCACGTTCTCAACGCGCATCCCCAGGCGATTATCGGCCTTGTTGAGTACAAGAACCGTTTTTTCCTTCGGATACTCCAGCAACTCCGCCACTTCGAGGAACAGTTTGATATTCTTGATGCACGGAAGTTCGAGGGTCATCAGCGCCACGATCCGGTCTGCCAGATCGAGCGCCGCCAGCGCGCGATCCTGAAACGAGGCCTGGGTATCGACGATCACATACTCAAACTCTTTCTTCATCGTCTCCAGGATCGTCCGCAGGTGATCGGAGGTGACAAGTTCGCCGGTTTGCGGGTTCGGCGGCGCCAGCAACACCTTGACCTGCGTTGCGTGGGTTGCCATGACGTCATTCAACAGGTCACGGTCGAGTTCACTGATACGGTTGACCAGATCGGCGATGGTTTTGGACGACACCAGGTTCATAATCACCCCGACGTCGCCGAACGTCAGGTTGCCATCGACGAGCGCCACTTTCTTGCCGGTCAACAGACGCATGGCAACCGCCAGGTTGCATGCAATCGACGACGTTCCCGTTCCGCCTTTTGGACTGAAAACGGCGATGATCTGCCCATGCGCGCCCTGATCGTCGCCGCTGCCGCCGGGACCCTGCGGCGGTGTCGTTACATAACGCCGCTGTGTGGTCGATAGACGGTAGACGTGGCGAATCGCGTTATAGAGTTCTTCCGCGCTGATTGGTTTGAGTAGGAACTCGCGTGCTCCGGCGAGCATCGCACGGCGCAGGTAATCCTGCTCACCCTGCACGCTCATCATAATCACCTGCGATTCGGGCACCTGACCCAGCAGCGCCTCGGTAGCAGCGATACCGTCCATGTCCGGCATGTTAATATCCATCAACACCACGTCGGGACGGTGCTGTTTAGCGAGCGCAAGCGCCTCGCGCCCGGTGGCCGCTTTTGCAACGACTTCGATATCTTTTTCGAAGAAGAGGAGTTTTTCGAGATTGTCGCGCGTTTCGGCAATATCATCGACAATCATCACCCGGATCTTTGCCAGGCCTGCGGCTTCGGGTGTTTGCGATCCTCCTGCCATAGCATACTCTCAATTGTGGACGCTACCGGTCGTTAACTGGACGTTGCATCGTTTTGCGCATCAGCTCAGGCGCCCCCTTTGCTGATACGCCTGTCATGGGTATTATACCGCGTTATGTCTGATGTTGCAGTCGATCATCGAATCGGAAGCGGCGTCGGCGTTGGACGCGCCGGTCCCGGCGTGATTTCTTCGGGCGCAATTGCCAGTGGTTGCAACGGTTCGGGCAACGGCAACCCGTAGCGGCTGGTCAACAGGCGCAGTGTGATGCCGGTTGTATCCTCGATGGCGCTGTCGTCGCGCCCGCGCAGCACCAGTGTGATCTGCGGCTTCGGATCTTGCTGATCGAGGGTGAACTTGACAATCTCGGCTTCCTGGTCGGTCATCGCCAGCAGCAGGATCCATTGCGCGCCGGGCACGAAGGTATCAGAAGCCTGGGTGCGTGAGGGCGGTGGCGGCGGCGCCGTTCCCTGCTGACCGGCGGGCGTCGGTGTGCCGGCTTCCTGGGGGATAGCCGGTTTCAAAACGCGCAACACCCGAACATTCTGCACCATGGTTTTCGTCACCCGATCAACCAGCGTTTCTTCGAGCGGCGTGACCACCAGCTGCCCGGTTTCCGGGTCCAGCGTCAGCGACGGTCGGATGATCAGGCGACGAATTTCATAGGTCATCACCAGGTCAACCGCGTCGCCGGGGCGGATCTGATCGGCGACGCCGGTCAGATTGCCGACTTCGAGCGGAAATACCTTGTCACGCGGGGTGTCGGGCGAGTCGGGCAACGGCACCTGGAACGACAGACCGGCTTCGGTGAGATCGCGCGCGCGGATAATTTCGGTCGCGTTGAGCGCGCGCAATGTCACTTTTGTGGTCAGTTCATTCACGCTGGTGAAATACTGGTCGGGCGCGGCGTTGTACTCTGGCTCTGGAATATCACGCAGCGTCAGAAAGGTCTCGGTGTCGGTCAGAACGGTATTGGCTGGAATGTCAACACGTGCGGCGACCACTTTACGCAATGGCACAGGCGTTGGTTCTTGCGGAAGCGCCTCCGGCACAGGCGTCGGCGGGGTTTGGAAGAAGAAAAAGAAGAGAAGCGCTGCGGCTGCGGCAATAATCACTCCGAGCAACAGCAGAAGACCTCCTCGCCTCATGGGGGCGTGCCTTTCTTTCAGCAAGAAGATGCGACGATAACCACTTGTAAGCCATTATAGCACACGAGATCAAGCCCTGATTAGTATCGCAGGGCATCAATGACTTGACAGGTAGAAGAAACGTTGCACGTTGAAGGTTGAAAGTTCAACGTTGAACCTTCAACGCGCCAACCTTCAACGTGCAACCTTCAACTTCAACCTTCAACTTTCAACCTTCAACTTTCAACCTTCAACGCTCAACGCCTCACCATTGGCAGGAAGACGCGCTTTGTGCCGTCATCGGGCGTCGGTGTGACGGTTGGCGTGGTGGTTGGTGTCGGCGTGACGGACGGCGTGGTGGTCGGCGTCGGCGTGCCGGTTGGCGTGGTGGTCGGCGGGTTATCCGGCGGTGGTTGAGGACCGCCACCAGGCGGCGGTGCACCACCGGCAGTAAACGCGACGTCGAAGATGGCGCTGACATTGTTCCGTTCCGCCACATGGTCGCCGCTTGGCACATCAGACTCGTACACCAATCCTTTCAGGTCTGTGTCGGTATCGGCAACCAGAATAACCTTATAGGTTCCGTTGCCCTGATCGAAGAAATCGCGCAGGATTTTACCGGTTCCTCTGCTGGCATTGGTTGCAGCCGAGACACATCCGCTGATACCGACTGCTTTGATGTCGCTCCAACGGAATGTCTCCGCTATCAGGAACGTGGTATCCTTCTGCATCACCCACTTCGGAATTTGCAGACAGGCGCGGTGGTATGGCGCAAGCGCCGGGTTGCTCAGGCTATCGCCTTCAGGAGCGAACAGCGGCAACGTTGGCGAGATCGGCGTTACACCCGGCGGGAAGATGAACACATCAACGAAGAATGTACCCTCCGGATTGCACCCCGGTTGCGATGCATGGCACACATTCGCCGGTTGCGTCGGTCCGCTGTCGGTCAGGTTCTGGTTGCGCAGGCGCACTTCGACGCCTCTGGTGGTGCCATTGGTGTTCTGGGTGGTGGTGACGGCATTGGCGGGCCAGTTCAGATCGGGGTTGCCCGGAATGATCACTTCCATGCCCAGGCGCAGCAGCACCGGCGAGGCATTCGGGACAGAGCCACGGCGGAAGGTGAGGCGGTACTGGAAGCAGTTGCCCGGCGGGAGCCACTGCTCCTGTCTATACTCCTGGGCGTTGATGGCATACGCCGCGCCACTCGGGTTGAACTTCGAGAAGCGCGTTCCACCGGCATCCGGATCACGCGCCTGCGTCCATCCACCTTCCGTGTCGGCACAGTTGCCGCTCGACGGGGAGTAGACGCGGTACTCGACTTCGATATCACCGCCATTCGCCGGATCGATATTCGTCAGCCAGGTCATTTTGCGCACGGTGGCCTGCTGCTCGTTGATCAGGTCGAGCATCGAGAAGGGCTTCGAGTAGTAGTAGCCGGTCGGCGGATAGAAGGTCTGGTCGTCGAGGTTGGGTCCGATCGTCGCGCGGAAGACCTTTTCAGACGGCGCAGTTCCGTCGGTGCCGCCGATCAGGTAGGCGAACGCATAGTTCGGGTTGCTGGTCGGCACCAGCACCACACCCGCATTGCGCCGTCCAGGATTGGCGGAAGCCGGCAGCGCGCCGAAGTCGTCCTGATAGAAGTTGAAGTTGAGCGCTCCATCTTTGAAGATGCGCAGGTTGGCCGGATCGACATAGGAGGCATAGCCATTGCGATTGATCGTGCCGCCGCTGCGCCCGCCGATCAGGTAGATTGCGCCGCCGAACTCAACTGCGCCGTGACTGTTACGATTGCCGGGAATAACGGCATTCCCGCCGGTGGTGCTATTCTCCCAAGTGATCGCGCCGGTAGTCGGGTTGATAACACCTTTCCAGACGGTGTTGGTATCCATATTTTCGCTACTGGCGCTGGTTCCACCGCCGTAGATGAAGAACAGATCCTGCGTCACCGTTCCGTCTGCACTGGTATAGCGCCCGACGGTCACGGCAGTGTTCCATACGCTTGCGGCATCGTCACAAACTGCCAGGTGCGGTTGTCGCCGCCGAGGTTAAGATTACCGTTCGACGGGTTGATCTCGGCGTAGTAGACGCGATTGGAAAGCGTCGGACCGACCAGTCCAGGCGGATCGTTTCGCCCGCCGACGACGTACAGGAATGTCTTGCCGGCAGCAGTTGTATGTACGAAAGCGCGCGCGCCTTCCAGCCCGACGCCTGACGGAAGTTTGTACGTCGGCGAGGTGCGCCAGGTCAGGTTCCCGTTCGCATCGACATCGCCGACGATCACCGAGTTGCTCGAGAATGTGTCGATCCCACTGGAGACCGCGCCGCCGATCACGTAGAGATACCCCGCGTTGCCACTGGTGCGCAGCGCGGCGACCGCTGCGTTGGTTCGCGGCGCAATGTTGAACGTCGACGTATCTGCATGGCTGACGGATGGCAGTGGCGTGGACGTCACCCAGGTAATCACACCGGCGCCGGGCTGTCCATAATTCGTGTTGACCGTTCCGCGATAGACGGTGCTTTGATACCCCGTGCCACCTGAAGAACCGCCAATGACCCAGATCGTATTCCCGATGACCGCTGCGCCGATTTCGGTGCGGGCTGCGGGGAGCGGGCTATCAGGGCTGCTTTCCCACCGCAGCGCGCGAATGGCAGCCATGGCAAGCCCGCCCTGATCGCCGGGTTTGGCGCCGGCATACGGTTCGGTCACCTGCCCGGATATCGGATCATTGCTCAGCGTCGTTGGAATAACTGCGGTCAGGGTGCGTGAACCGGCGCCGAACTCCGGCTGAGTATCATCCAGGGAGACGACCCTGATCACGCTGGCAGCGACCGGTGCGGGTGGAAGGATCGCAAGAACGGTCAGCAGCGCGACGACGAGTGTCAGCGCGCGCACCGTGGCTGACAAGCGCGTAGTTCGAGTCATGATGCACACACCTCCTTGGAAACCTGGCGGAAGAGAGGTTGCGCGCCAGCAGAGACGCGCCGACAGGCAGTGGAGATCATCGCAGGCACAATCAAACGGTCAGCCTCAATGGTCTTTGAGTAAATAATCCGCCATAGCCCGCGCAGGCGGGCTTCGCCTTGGCTAGCCGAGGGCTTCAGCCCCACGGCTAGCGCAGTATAGCGGAATAAATTCTCAATCTCCATACAGGCTGACACAGTCTGTGAGGCTGAGAGCAACCCGACAGGCGGTAAGCCGCCTGTCGGGTTCGGCGCCGGTTATGGTGTCGGGCAGACGTTATCATTCAGATCGAGTTTGAGGGGCACGCCGATCACGCCGCCAAGACTGCGTCCGGCGCTGACCGTCACCGGTATTTCGGCGCTGGTGCTCGGACC
>AFSR01007237.1_pt1 | contig 17517 bp, 17 predicted proteins | sample 296848 | NCBI WGS metagenome assembly AFSR01 (sample SAMN02954305, study PRJNA68063) | hot springs metagenome | biome: terrestrial; feature: Mushroom and Octopus hot springs; material: microbial mat core samples; isolation source: Yellowstone National Park Mushroom and Octopus hot springs ...
TGTAGCTGTAACTGTCTGGGGAGCCTCGATGGAAGAAACACTGATGAATTGTTTCGGTACAAGCACGACTAAATCCATCGTGCGGTTCACAATCTCACCTGACGGTTTTATGACGCGGTATTGTATCTGCTTCGACGCACCCGGGGGCGCCGTTGCTCCTTGAACGCGGTACCAGTGTTCTAAGACAGACTGGTAGTCAGGATGGTTCTGTCCCAATACCTTCGTGTTCGGCGCCGCAACACTTGCTGCCGTCGGAGTAAAAAGAACGAATACTGTGTCGGAAACACCTCCAAGCGTGCGGATTATTTCTACAATCGCGCGTTCTGTGTCATGTCCCCCTACAGTGTCCTTGCGAGGGGTGCGCGGCCAGAGTTTGTTAATTAGCTCCATATCGCGTGGAGATTTTGACTGGACAACCACTGTTCGCGAAGTTCCTGGCAAGTGATCCCAGACATCCATCTCCCAAGCATACGCACTGACGCTGTCCCCCGCCTTTGCGAGATCCTCTACAAGCTTTTTGGCTAAGTATCGGGCTGCTTGAGCAGCTGTTGGGTCTGCGGCAAAGTGTCCAGTACTAAAGCTTAAAACCCAGTGCACCCGCTGTTTACCAACATCGCCGCCACGGCTGTGAACTTCCTGGCGAATCAGGCTCGCCAGCGCAAGATAAGCTTGATGCAGCGATTGCTCATCAAGCTGCGGCTGCTTTTGCTCGTGCTGAGAATAACATGTTATCCCCAGCAAAAGCGTCCACACAAACAGGGCACGATGGCGCATTTTCTCCCCATCGTATTATACCCACGTTCCACTGTTATAGTATGTCCCGTTCCTAAAGCGATGGGTCTACGCCCCTTGCTTGCGTACTGTTTAGCAGTTGGTGGATAGGAAATCCGCGCACTGCGTCGTATACCTCCCTATACACAGGAGGCGTTCGCCATGACCGATCAGAAATTCGCTACGCTGAAGCGCAAGCTGCAGCAGGAGCCGAACCACGCCGATGTGATGCGCTACTTTTTTGACCACTTCGCCGACCATCAGGCGTTTATCAAGATGAGCCAGCCCGTCTCGGACGAGCAGCGGCAGAAGGCGATTCACACTATGCTGCTGATTAACCTGCAGGTGCTGCTGGGCAAGCCGAATGTCGCGCTGATTAATCCGTTCGTTCTTGCCGTACCGAAGCACCGCTTGTTGCACGGCGCGTTTCTCACCGAGGGGATGAGTGTGGGCGCGTTCTTCTACTTCGAGGACATCGATTCGGGGCTGGTCGGCGTTTCGGGCGGGCGACTGGGCGACCAGCTGTTGTCGGCGCGGTTCACGCTGGGGTTGCTGCCGCTCAGTACCGAATAGCCATCTGCAAGCCGCGCGCGTCGTGGGCAGGGTCGCCGAGGCACAGTTCCGACTCGCCGCGGGTGTGGCGCAGCGCGCTCCATGCGAGGGCGCAGGCGTCCAGCAGGTCGTCGATGCCCGCGTGCGTGGGCGCGACCGCCTGTCGAAACGCCGTGAGCAGGCTCGCCAGCGCGTCGCCCGACTCGCCCAGCGCGCGGCGCAGGGCGTCCATCCGCACGGCTTGCCCCGCTTCCGTGCGCTTCGGGGAGGCGATGGGCGCGCCTGTCATCGCCAGAAAGCTCAGCTCAGGGTGCGACTCCCACACCCGCGCCTGCAGGTCGGGGGTCAGTAGCGCGTCCAGCTCGCGGATGCGCGGGATCAGGTGGTACGCCTGCACGCTCAAGCCCAGCGCGCGCAGCGGCGCATACGACTCGGCGCACAGCATCGCGCGGGTCGGCGGGATGAACACGCAGCAGGCGCGCTTGCCCAGCCGCTGGCGCGCGATCTGGTCGCAGGGACGCATCCGCGCCCGCCCCGACTCGTAGAGACCGATAGGCATATCTACCGCAATCGCCGCCGCGTCGGGATGTTGCTCCAGTATCGGCGCGAAGCGGGCGTGCAGCGCGTAGTCCACTGTGAGGCGTCCGCCCGCTGCCTCCACCAGGCGCACTGCCAGCCAGCCTGCCCGACAGCCGTCTATGCCCAGCACAACGCGCGGGGATTCATGGGTGTCTCGTCGGTCTGTGCCCACTGCGCGGGTTAGTATACCAAGGCAAACGCGCAGAACTGCAGAAAGACTGACCCCGCGCCGATAATGCCCGCTGATGATACGCGGACTGTATGTGGCTGCCGAAGGAATGGCTGCCCGACAAAAAGCGCAGGACGCGATTGCGAACAATCTGGCAAATCTGAACACCACAGGCTTCAAGGCGGACCGACCCGCCTTTGCGACGGTCTACGAACGACAACTCTATCGCGTGCAGGGGACGCGCTCGCAGCCGATTGGCGCGCTTTCGGCAGGGGCAATCCTGCGCGAACTCTACACCGACCTGCAGCAGGGCGCGCTCACCACGACGGGCAACCCGCTCGATGTCGCTATCGACGGCGCGGGCTTTTTCGCGGTGCAGACCGCGCAGGGCATCCGCTACACGCGCAACGGCGCGTTCCAACGGAATGCGGGCGGTATCCTCACCACCCGCGCGGGCGACCCCGTGCTGGGCGAGGGCAACCAGCCGATTCGTGTGCCCCCGAACGCGACCGTACACATCGGCGAGGACGGCGCGGTGCTGGCGAACGGCGCGCGCATCGGGCGACTGCTGATTGTGCAGGGCAACCTCACCAAAGCGCCCGACGGCGACTTCATCGGCGCGGCGCAACCCATCGCCAACCCGCGCGTCGTCGCGGGCGCCCTCGAAGCCTCGAATGTGAACATGGTGCGCGAGATGGTCACGATGATCGAACTCATCCGCGCCTACGAAACGCACCAGAAAATCATCCACGCGCACGACAGCACGCTCGAACGCGCCATCAACGAACTACCGAAGGTATAGGAGGCAACCCGATGATACGCGCACTCCACACTGCCGCCGCAGGCATGGAATCGCAGCAGTTCAATATCGATGTGATTGCGAACAACTTGGCGAATGTGAACACGAACGGCTTCAAGACCGTGCGTGCGGACTTCGAGGACTTGCTCTACCAGACGCTGCGCCCTGCGGGGGCGACGGCGGCTGGGGGCGCGCAACTGCCCAGCGGCTTGCAGGTCGGGCTGGGGTCGCGCCCAGCGGCGACCTACGGGCTGTTCACCACAGGCGCGCTGCAGGTCACGGGAAACCCGCTGGATTTGGCGATTGAGGGCGACGGGTTTTTCAAGGTGCTGCTGCCCGACGGCGCAATCGCCTACACACGCGACGGCGGGTTCAAGATGGACGCGCAGGGCAGGCTGGTCACCTCCAACGGCTACCCGCTGGAACCCGAAATCATCATCCCGCCCGACGCCGAACAAATCATGATCGGGCGCGACGGGGTGATTAGCGTGCGGCGCGGCGGGCAAGACGGCGTCGAGGAACTCGGACAAATCACGCTCGTGCGGTTTGTGAACCCTGCGGGGCTGAATCGTATCGGGATGAACCTCTACCGCCTCACGCCTGCCGCAGGCGAACCGATTGAGGGCGCGCCTGGCACCAACGGCATCGGCAGCATCGCGGGCGGCACGCTGGAAGCCTCGAATGTGCAAATCGTCGACGAGATGGTGCGCCTGATTATGGCGCAACGCGCCTACGAGGTCAACTCCCGCGCGATTCAGACCGCCGACGAGATGCTCAGCGTCGCCAAGGACTTGAAGCGGTAATCACTCCCACTCAATCGTCGCAGGGGGCTTGGAACTGAGGTCGTACAGCACGCGGTTGACGCCAGGCACCTCGTTGCTGATGCGGTTGGCGACGCGCAGCAGCAGGTCCCATGGCAACTCGGCAGGCTCGGCGGTCATCGCGTCCTCGCTATGCACCACGCGCAGCACGATGGGATACTGGTAGGTGCGCTGGTCGCCCATCACGCCGACGGAACGCACATCGGGCAGCACGGCGAACGCCTGCCACACGCGCTGCGCCCAGCCCGTGCGCGTGAGTTCCTCGTTGAGAATCGCGTCTGCCGCGCGCACGATCGCCAACTTCTCCGCCGTCACCTCGCCCAGCACGCGCACCGCCAGCCCGGACCTGGGAACGGCTGCCGCCATACGATTTCGGGGGGCAGTCCAACTCTTGCGCGACGCGGCGCACCTCGTCCTTGAACAGGTAGCGCAGCGGCTCGATGAGTTCCATGCGCATCCAGTCGGGCAGCCCGCCGACATTATGGTGCGTCTTGATTTTCGCGGCGAGGCGCGTGCCGCTCTCGATCACATCGGGGTACAGCGTGCCCTGCGCCAAGTAGCGGCACTGCCCAATCGCGTCGGCATGCGCTTCGAACACGCGCACGAACTCCTCGCCGATGACCTTGCGCTTCTGTTCGGGGTCAACGACGCCTTGCAGACGCTGTAGGAACCGCTCGCGAGCGTCCACGAAAATCAGGCGGCTGGGGAAGTGCTGCGTGAACAGCGTCCGCACCTGCTCCGCCTCGCCCGCGCGCATCAGCCCGTGATCGACGAAGATGCAGGTCAGCTGCTCGCCAATCGCGCGTTGCACCAGCGCGGCGACCGTGCAGGAGTCGACGCCGCCGCTGACGGCGCACAGCACGCGCTCGCTGCCCACCTGCGCGCGGATGCGGGCGACGCTCTCGTCGATGAAGTTGCGCATCGTCCAGTCGCCCTTGCAGCCGCACACCGCATACAGGAACTGGCGCAGCAGGTGCATCCCGAACGGCGTGTGCGCCACTTCGGGATGGAACTGCACGCCGTAGAGATGTCGCTGCAGGTCGCCCATCGCCGCGACGGGCGTGTTCTCGGTCTCCGCCAGCACGATAAAGCCTGGCGGGGGCGTCTGCACCATGTCGCCGTGGCTCATCCAGCAGGTCAGGTGGAAGTCCAGCTGCTCGAACAGCGGTTCGGCATGCACGACGGTCAGCAGCGTGCGCCCGTACTCGCGCTGCGCGGCGGGCTGCACGACGCCGCCCAGCAGGTGCGCCATCAACTGATGCCCGTAGCAGATGCCCAGCACAGGCACGCCCAGCGTGAACAGTTCGGGGTCGACGCGCGGGGCGTTCGGCTCGTAGACGCTCGCGGGACCGCCCGACAGGATAATGCCCTTCGGCTGGCGGGCGCGTAGGGCGTGCAGGGGCGTATCATACGGCAGAATCTCGCAGAACACATTGCACTCGCGCACGCGCCGCGCAATCAACTGCGTGTATTGCCCGCCGAAGTCCAGAATCGCGACCTGCTCGTGCGCGCCGATTGGGGTCTCCATCGGGGAATAGGATACCATGCGAGGCAGCGGGCTGGGCATAAACGCCGTTACTGCTGCTTAGCAGGAATCCCTACGCCCGCGCCGAATCGCCGATTGCGCCATGCTACGCACCATTTTCGGCTTCGAAATGCCGACGCGCCTGCTGTTTGGGCAGGGCGCAGTGGAGAACTTGGGCTTCGAGTGCAGTTTGAACGGCTGGGCAAGCGCGCTCATCGTCACGGACGCGGGCGTCCACAGGGCGGGTCTGACGCAGCCTGTGGAGGCGCAGTTGCAGGCGCAGGGCGTGCGCTACAGCCTCTACACGGGCGTCGTGCCGAACCCCACGATTGAGAGCATCGAGGCGGCGGTTCCCGACGCGCAGGCGGTCGATGTGGTGATTGCCGTCGGCGGGGGCAGCGTGATGGACAGCGCGAAACTCATCAACGCCATCCGCACGCATGGCGGGCGCGTGCGCGACTACGAGGGCACAGACACCGTCCCCGCGCCGTGCAAGCCGCTGGTCGCCATCCCCACCACCGCAGGCACGGGCAGCGAGGTCACCTTCATCGCGATGTTCACCGACGCGGGCAAACGCCAAAAGATGCCCGTGCTGAGTCGCCACCTCGCGCCCCACTTGGCGATTGTCGACCCCGAGATGACGCGCAACCTGCCCCCCGACGCCACGGCGCAGACAGGGCTGGACGCGCTCACACACGCTATCGAAGCGATTGTCGACCTGCAGGCGAACCCGTTCTCGGACATGCTGGCGTTCGAGGCGATACGACTGATCACGCGCTACTTGCCGCGCGCCGTCGCCGACGGGGGCGAGGACATCGAAGCGCGTGGGGCGATGGCGTTCGCCGCGACGATTGCGGGCGCAGCGTTCAACAACAGCATGGTCGGGCTGGCGCACGCGATGGCGCACGCGCTGGGCGGGCTGTATGACCTGCCGCACGGGCTGTGCTGCGCGCTCGCGCTGCCTGTCGCGATGCACTTCAACCTCGAAAGCCGACGCGAGCGGTTCGAGGAAATCGCGCAGGTGATGGGCTACGCGCATGTGCAATCGGAGGTCGTGCCGATGCCCGGCGCGGTGGTGCAAGGCGGCGTGTGGGACAAGACCTTCACTGCCGAAGACGCGGTTCTGCGCGTGCGCCAACTGATGAGCGAGGTCGGGCTGCCCGCGCACCTGATCGATGTCGGCGTGGAAGTCTCCGAAAGCGACTTGGAGACGCTTGCCGACCTGACGCTGGCGGACGGCTCGATTCTGTTCAATCCCGTCCAGCCGACGCGCGAGCAGGTGAAAGACCTGCTGCGCCACATCGCCACCTACACGGAGTGAACGCATGCTACGGAGGGAGATTCTGGGCATCCCGCTTGGGATATGGCTGGGCAGCGTCGTGTACGCGCTGCTGTGCATCGTGTTGCGCTCGTACTATATCGACTACGAGGGTCTGCGGCAGATTGCGGCGGTTTCGGAGGGCATTAGTCGCGCCTCGACGACTTGGTGGAGCGGGCAGAGCGCGCTGGGCGTGCTGCTGCTGTGGCTGGTCACGCTGCCGCTGAAGTTCGCGTTGCCGTTGGTGGACGCGGCGCAGATGGTGGGCGCGCTGAGCATCTGGGCGTCGGGGCTTATCCTGTATCGGATACTGCGCTTAGCGGGGCTGAGCGTCGGGGTTGCGCGGCTGGCTCACCTTCCTGTTTTACGGCGCGAATGTCGCGTGGGTGAGCGCGACGATGTTGCCTGTGGCGGCGCTGTCGCTGCTGCTAACGGCGTGGTGGGGGCTAAGCGCGATTCGCTGGCTGGCGGAGCGCGAGTTGGATGCGGCGGGCGGGACGCGGCTGGGCGTGTTGGCGGGCGTGCTGGGGCTGGTGAACCTGTTCGCGCTGCTGCCCGCGCTGGCGGTCGGCATCCTCGGTCTGCGTCGGGGCAGCGGCGCGGGGCTATTAGGCGCAGCAGTGGGCGTCGCGCTCGTGGGCTACCTGGTCGTCTACTTTGCCGTCTTGCCCAGCACAGTGCAGGTCGGCGGCGCGACGCGACCCAAACCGTCGATTGTGGAGTGGTTCTGGACGGGCGAGGGCGCAAGCGCGGCGGACATCCCACGCTATTCGGGGCTGTATTGGCGCGCGATGGGCGAGCAGGCGCAAAACGCGATGCTTGCGCTGGGGCAGCCGTTCCGCGTGCGCGATGTGTATCAATACTATGTGCAAGGGCGGTTCATCACGCTGATCAAGGGGCTGTTTTTGCTGTTGGCGCTGGCGTTCGTGATTGTGCTGGGAGTGATACGGTTGTCGGGCGAGCGCGTGCCGACCGAGCGGTTGGTGGGCGCGGTGCGCGGCGTGGGCGGGCTAACCCTGCTGCTCGCGCTGATTGTGCTGGTGCTGTGGCAGGGTGATCGGCAGGCGTTCTACTTATGGACGCTGTTTTGGGCGATTGTGGGGCTGGGCGGTTGGCTCGGCAGTTATGTGGATGAGGATGTGCGCCGTCTCAGTCTGGCAGCGCCTGCACTGGTGGTCGTGCTGCTGCTGTTCGGGCTGATAAAGGTCGCAACCCTGCGCTCCACCGAGTACGACACCGAGCGTCAAGAGGCGGAGGCGTTCGCTCCAGGGGCACGCACAGGCGATGTGATGGTCGCCGCCACCCGCTTGGCGGAGTGGCTGCGCTACTACAGCGCAGGCAGGGCGCGCGCCATCGACGCTGCCTGCTGGCTTGACCCCGAAACCGACTTTCAAGCGCTGCTCCAAGAAGTGCAGCAAGCGACCGAGCGCGCTTCTGAAGCCGAGCAAACAGTCGCCCGCATCATCGTGTGGGGCTACGCGCTCGACCCCAACCCCCTCAAAGAGGGCGGGGTTCAATTCCAACCCAGCGTGGCTCGAATCGCTGGGCAAGGCGCAGGAACTGGCGCGCAACTCAGGCGGCGCGTACCGTCGGCGCTATGTGAACATGGTGGCATATCCCACCCTGATTCCGCTGACGGGTGAAGTGCATACTTTCGGCAAACCGCGTAATTAAGGATGATGAGCGACGACACTGACTTGATTGAGGCTGCCAAGCAAGGCGACAACGAGGCGTTCGATCGGCTCTGGGCGCGCCATCGCGACAAGGTGTTCCGCTCGCTGCTGCGCGCCTGTGGGGGCAACCCCGACACGACGCACGATGTGTTGCAAGACGCGCTGCTGAACGCTTTCAAAGCGCTGCAGCAGTTTCGCGGGGACGCCAACTTCGCCACATGGCTCTATACCATCGCGCGGCGGCTGTGCATCCGCGCCCGACGCGACTTAGACCGCTTCTACTCGCTGGACGACCCGCTGAACACCGAAGAGGGGCAAGCCATCCTGCGCCAACTGATTGACCAGCACGCGCAAGACCCCGAAGCGCTCGTGATTGAGAACGACCTGCGCGAGCGCGTGCAGCAGGCAGTGGCGGAGTTGCCCGACTCGCTGCGCCCCGTGCTGGTGCTGCGCGATATCGAGGAACTCTCCACCGAAGAGACGGCGCAACGGCTGGGCATCACGCAAGCGGCGGTCAAAGCGCGCCTGCACCGCGCCCGCGAACTGCTCCGCCAGAAACTGGAGGCATACCTGCACGAGCCATGAGCGCCCACCAACGCCTACAAGTAGTAGATTTTCGAGCGGATTCCCCCCACATAGCCGCCCAACCCCTTGACAAAACGGCGTTTTCTTGTTATAATTTCAGGGGGCAACGCCGACGGGGGCGTCCACCCTGTGAAATTATACGCCGATAAAGCAGGAAAACCGCGCGTCGGGCTATAATTAAGACTCGGCGTCTCCTGCGGTGGAACTCACGGCAAGGGCGAATCGTATACCCTTGCAGGTAGGAACGCACAGTATGAAAACCAACGCGCGGGCGAGATTGTGAACCAGTTCACAAACGCGCCCGTCCATAGGAGGTGTTATCGAAGTGCCCGTATTGGATGAGGAGATGGAAATTTTGATGGATACGCAGGCAACGGCTCGTCTGAGCAAGGCGGGGCGCGACTCGCTCTATGACGACCCGCTCGGGCTGGAGATGGAGGCGCCCGAACTGGACGACCTCGAGGTGCTGGACGACGACTTCTCGTCGCTGAGCATCGGCGGTCTGGAACTGGGCGATGAGCTGGGCGGCGAAGAGGAAGTGGACTTCTGGGGCGGAGTCGGCGAGGAGACCCCGCACGAGGACGACAGCGTCGAAGTCGAACTCTGGATGCTCCAAAGCCGACGCTCGCAACTGCTCACACCCGAAGAGGAGATCCGATTCTCGCAGCAGGTGCAAGAGGGGGAACGGCTCTACAAAATCCGCAAGCAGCTTGCCGACAAGCGCAAGGTAGACCCAGAGAGCATCAGCGAGGAAGACTGGGCGAAGGCGGCGAACCTGCCCGCATGGGAACTCGCCGTGCGCATCCAAGAAGCCGAAGAGGCGAAGCGACGGCTGATTGAATCGAACCTGCGTCTGGTGGTCAGCATCGCCAAGCGGTACGCCTCGCGCGGCATCTCGCTCGCCGACCTGATCCAGGAAGGCAACTTGGGGCTGATTCGCGCCGTCGAGAAGTTCGACCCCGAACGCGGGTTCCGCTTCAGCACCTACGCCACCTGGTGGATTCGGCGCGCGATTGCCCGCGCGGTCATCAACAACAGCCGCACCATCCGAATCCCTGTGTATGTGGCGGAACTCATCAACAAGGTCATCAAGACCGAGTTGCGCCTGCAGCAGATTCTGCAGCGCGAGCCGACCGACGAGGAGATTGCCGCCGAGACGAAAATGTCCGTCGAGCGCGTGCGCGAGATCCGACGCGCCGCCGTAGAGCCGATCTCCATCGAAAGCCCCGTCGGCGAGCGCGACAACGCGACGCTGGGCGAGTTCATCCCGTCCAGCGACATCGTGCCCACGCCCGAAGATGTCACGGAACGGCTCATCCTGCGCGAGCAGATCGACATGATTCTGGAGAAGTTGCAGCCGCGCGAGCGCGATGTGGTGCGCCTGCGCTTCGGGCTGGATGACGGGCATCAGCGCACGCTCGAAGAGGTCGGCGCGGAACTCAAAATCACGCGCGAGCGCGTGCGCCAGCTCGAACTGCGCGCCCTGCGCAAACTGCGCCAAATCGGCGAGCGCATCGAAGACCTGCGCCGCAATCAGGGGCTCGAACTCGAAGAGGCGCTCGCGCTCATCGACACGGACTTCCAGTAATCGCCAGTGTCGGGCAGGGTGTCTCCTGCCCGACGCCCTTTAATCGCTATGACAGAGACGCGCGTGCCTGTGCCGACGCTCGAACGGTTAGCCATCTACCTGCGCGTGCTGCTGGACGCCCACGAGTCGGGCATCCAGACGCTCTCCTCGCAGGAGATGGAGCAATATTCGGGCATCAGCGCGGCGCAGTTCCGCAAAGACCTCTCCTACTTCGGCGAGTTCGGCAAACCAGGGGTAGGCTATTCGGTGCAGGGGTTGATTGCCTGCATCGAGCGCATCCTGCGCTTGGACGAGGAGCAACCGATTCTGCTGGTCGGTGCGGGCAACATCGGCTCCGCGCTGGTGGGCTACCCAAACTTTCGGGCGCACCGCCTGCGCATCGCCGCCGTGTTCGACAACAACTTCATCAAAATCGGGCGACCCTTCGGCGACCTAATTATCGAGGACATCGCCCGCATCCGTGAGGTGAACGCGCAGATTGGCGCGCGGCTGGGCATCATCGCCGTGCCCGCGCACGCTGCGCAAGAGGTCGCCGACGCGCTGGTCGACGCGGGCGTCACGGGCATCCTGAACTTCGCGCCGACGATCCTGCGCACGCCCCCGCATGTGCATGTGCGCAATGTGTCGTTCCTGCAGGAGTTGGCGGTGCTGTCGTACCATGCGGCTGAGGACGCGCTCTGCGTGAACGGGCAGGCGCAACGCGGAGGCAACGATGGAGTATGACTTTCTGGTGCTGGGCAGCGGGATGGCGGGGCTGACCTTCGCGCTGAACGCCGCACCGCACGGCACAGTCGCTATCCTTACCAAAAAACAACGCTCCGAGTCGAACACGAACTACGCGCAGGGCGGCATCGCCGCTGCGATGGGCGCGGACGACTCGTGGGAACTGCACCTGCAGGACACGCTGATCGCGGGCGCGGGGCTGTGCGACCGCGAAGCCGTCGAAGTGCTGGTGCGCGAAGGACCGCGCATGGTGCAGTGGCTCATCGAACTCGGCGCACAGTTCGACCGCAATCCCGACGGCAGCCTCGCGCTGGGGCGCGAGGGCGGGCACTCGCGCAACCGCATCCTGCACGCCGCCGACCACACAGGCTACGAAATCGAACGCACACTGCTCATCGCCGCCCGCAAAACGCCGCACATCACCGTCTTGGAACACTATCAGGCGTTAGACCTGCTGCTGCAGGATGGCGCGTGCGTGGGCGTGCGCGTGCTGGACACGCTCACGGGCGACCTGTTCGAGATTCGGGCGCGGGCGGTGCTGCTGGCGACAGGCGGCTGCGGGCAGGTCTACCTGCACACGAGCAACCCGCCGATTGCCACAGGCGACGGCATCGCGATGGCGTGGCGCGCGGGGGCGGTCATCGCCAACATGGAGTTCATCCAGTTCCACCCGACGACGCTGTACCACACGGACGCGCCGTCGTTTCTGATTTCGGAGGCGGTGCGCGGCGAGGGCGGACTGCTCAAGCGGCGCGACGGCTATCGCTTCATGCCCGACTACGACCCGCGCGCCGAACTCGCCCCGCGCGATATCGTTGCCCGCGCCATCGACGCCGAACTCAAAAAGACAGGCGACTCGTGCGTCTACCTCGATATCACGCACCTGGACGCCGAATTCATCCAGCGACGCTTCCCGACGATTTACCAGACCTGCCTGCAGTACGGCATCGACATCACGCGCGAGCCGATCCCCGTCGTGCCCGCGGCGCACTACACCTGTGGGGGGGTGTGGACAGACCTGCACGGGCGCACGACGATTCCGCGCCTGTACGCATGCGGCGAGGTCGCCTACACGGGCGTGCATGGGGCGAACCGCTTGGCGAGCAACTCGCTGCTGGAGGCGTTGGTGTTCGCCGAGCGCGCCGCGATTCACGCCGCCGCGCGCCTCGACGAGCCGCCGCCGCAGCCGAAGCCGTCGTGCATTACGGCGCGTCTTGCACCCCCGACGCCTGCCCCACAGCCCGACGACCACGCCGACAACTGGGACGCCGCGCGGCTGCGCATCCGCCAAGTGATGCAGAAGCGCGTGGGCATCGTGCGCACGGTCGCACGCCTGCAAGAGGCGTTCTGCGCCTTGGAGACGCTCGCCGCGCAACTGGAGGCGGCTTACCGCCAGACGCCTATCACCGTCGACTCGTGCGAGGCGCGCAACCTCGCCGCGTGCGCCCTGCTGATTACCCAGAGCGCGCTCGCCCGCAAAGAGAGCCGCGGGCTGCACTCTGTGCTGGACTACCCCGAACCACGCGACGAGTACGCCGCCTGCCCGACGCTGATTACGCCCGCATGAAAAAAGTGGACTGCATCATCCGCCCGCACACGCTGGAGGCGGTCAAGACCGCGCTGAACGAACTCGGCGTCACGGGCATGACCGTCAGCGAGGTGCGCGGGTGCGGCAGCAGCCCGCCCGAAACCGACTGGTTCGGCGAGGAGACGCTGATTCGCCTGCCTATCCGCCTGCGCCTGGAGTTGGTCGTGCCCGACGCGCAGGTGGAGCCGATTATCGAGGCGGTGCTTCGCCACGCCCGCACGGGTCAGCCCGACGACGGCAAAATCTTCATCCTGCCCTACGCCGACGCCATCCGCATCCGCACGGAAGAGCGTGGCGAAGCCGCCCTGTAGCGATTACACGCCCTCAATCCGCACGCCCAGCACCTGCAGGAACTTCGCCAGCCATTCGGGGTGCGCAGGCCATGCGGGCGCGGTGACGAGGTTGCCGTCCACAACGGCTTTGTCGGCGGGCACCTCCTCAAAGCGCGCCCCTGCCAGCGTCAGTTCGGGTCCGACGGCGGGATAGGCGGTCGCCGTGCGCCCCTGCAGCACGCCAGCCGCAGTCAGCACCTGCAGCCCGTGGCAAATTGCCGCGACAGGCTTGTTCGCTTCGAAGAAGTGGCGCACCATCTCCAGCACCTTCGGCTCGCGGCGGATGTATTCGGGCGCACGCCCGCCCGACACCACCAGCGCAGCGTAGTCGGCAACATTCACCTCGTCGAACGAGTAGTTCAGCGTGAAGTTGTGCCCAGGCTTCTCGGAATAGGTCTGGTCGCCCTCGAAGTCGTGAACCGCCGTGCGCACTTTCTGACCCGCGCGCTTGCCGGGGCAGACCGCATGCACCTCGAAGCCGACCATCTGCAGTGCCTGAAACGGCACCATTACCTCGTAGTCTTCCGCATAGTCCCCAACCAGCATCAGTATCTTACGCGCCATCGTTGACCTCCTTACAGGGCGGCTGCGCCCTGCGGAATTTATATACCCTACGGCGGTTCTGTACTCAATCTTTGTGCCCCCCTTTCGCGCTTGGGCGCGGGGGAGTTTGGAGTGCGGAAGCGGAGCTTCCGCCTGAACCGCAGAAGTGCGCTTCAGCACTCCCAAAGGGGGTGGCGCGCAGCTTCAGGGCGCGCCGCCGTGCGGCCCTACGCCCTCGCCTACCCTGCGGCGACGGTATCATACCAATCGCCGCGCCAAAGCCATAAAAGCAACGACATCTCTGCAGGGACAGCCCCCTGTGTCTGCCCTATTCAGATGTTGAAGTGGGATGGCTTCCTCCAGAATCCGCTTCCCGATGTGGGGCTTGACGGCGTCCTTGAGTGTGAGGTCGACGCGCTTGCCCAGCAGTCGGGTCAACTCGTGCTGGAGCCGCGCGAGATCGAGCAGGGTCGGCGTTTCGCTGAACTCGACCAGCACATCGATGTCGCTGCGGCGTCGCTGCTCACCGCGCGCGTGCGAGCCGAACAGCCACAGCGCACGGATAGGATACCTTCGCTGCAGGTCTGGCAAGTGCTGGCGCAACACGGTGCAGATACAGTCGCGCTCGGCAAGTGGGTTCACTTGCGCCGCTGACGCACCTTCAGAAGGCTTCACGGCAGTATTATATCCCACAACAGGACAACCGCCGTCGGGTATAACTACCGTGCCATGCGTTTCACCGAGCCGTGGTATCTGCTGCTGTTGCCTGTGGCGTGGGGCTGGGTCTGGTGGACGGGTCGGCGTCTGCTGGGGGTCAGTCGGGCGCGTCGGCGGGTGATTCTGGCGTTGCGGTTCGCGCTGGTGCTGCTGATTGTGCTGGCGCTGGCGGGGTGGCAGGGGATTGGGTCGCTGCGCAGCGTCTGCACAGTGTTCGTGCTGGATCGGTACGGCGAGCGTCTTCGGACGAGGGGCGCGCCGCCGCACAGCAGTACCTGCAGGAAGCCCTCCGCCAAGCGCCCGACGACGCGCGGACGGGGCTGGTCGTCTTCGGCGCGGAGCCGATGGTGGAGTGGCTGCCCGCGCCGCGCAAGACGATGGACAACCTGTACGCCAAGCCGAACCCCGACGGCACGGATATTGCCGCCGCGTTGCGCTTGGCGAGCGCGCTGTTCCCCGACGGCTACGCGCGGCGCATCGTGCTGCTGACCGACGGCAACGAGACGGCAGGCGACGCCTACGCCGCCGCGCAGGTCGCTGCGGTGGAGGGCATCCCGATTGATGTCGTGCCGCTGCCGACGGGCAAGGCGGGCAACGACGCGCTGATTGAAGCGCTGGAGGCGCCCAGCGTCGCCAAAGTCGGCGAGCCGTACACCGTGCGCATCGTGGTGCAGTCCCAAAAGCACGCGGAGGGCGCCATCGTGCTTGACCGCGAGGGCGCGCCCATCAAGCGCATCCCCGTCAAACTCTCGCCGGGCGCGAACCTGATTACGACCACGCTCCGCGCCGACAAGCCGGGCGTGCAGCGCATCCGCGCGGTGCTGGAGGCGCAGCCCGACAGCGACCCGCGCAACAATCTGGGGCTGGCGCTGACCCGCGTGCAGGGCAAGCCGCATGTGCTGATTGCAGAGGGCAGGGCAGGCGCAAGCGACGCGATTGCACGCGCCCTGCAGGCGAACGCGATCACCGTCACGCGCGTGCGCGAGGGTGGCTTCCCCGACCGACCCGAAAAACTGCTCGACTACGACGCGATAGTGTTCAACGACTTCCCCGCAACTGCGCTTAGCCCGCAGCAGATGGAAGCGGTGCAGTCCGCCGTGCGTGAGGGCGGGGTCGGCTTCATAATGATCGGCGGCGAGAACTCCTACCAGCCTGGCGGCTACTACGGCACACCCATCGCCGAACTGCTGCCCGTGGACTTGGAGATCAAGCATCGGCAGATTCAGCACGCGGCGACCGTTATCCTGATTGTGGACGCTTCGGGCAGTATGAACAACTACATCGGGCAGCACAAGGTGGCGCACTTGGCGGCGGAGGCGTCCATCAAGACGCTGCAGATGCTGCGCCCCATCGACCGCTTCGGGGTGATTATCAGCAGCCACGGGTCGGACTGGCTGCTGCCCGATATGGCGCGCACGGGGTTCGACCCGTTCAGTTGCGACGGGCGGCAGTTTCAGGGCTGCCATGGGCGGCGCGCGGGTCAGCCGCCAAGCGCGATTTTCCCCGCCAGCGAGCGCGAGCCGATTATCGCCGTGCTGCAGAAGGTGTACGGCACAGGGGGCGGCATCTTCGTGCGCAGCAGTCTGGAGATGGCGATGCGCGGGATGCTGACCGAGCCGCCCGACCGCGCACGGCACATCATCATGCTGGCGGACGCCAACGACTGCGACGAGCAGGAGGGGAGCATTGAAGTCGCGCAGCAGTTGCGTCGGCTGGGCGTGACGCTGAGCGTGGTGGCGTTCGGCGACGGCGACGCGACCCAGTTCCTCAAGCAACTGGCGCGGGTGGGCGGCGGGCAGTTCTATCAGACGCGCGACGCGAGTTCGCTGCCCCGCCTGTTCACCGCCGATGTGAGCGCGATGACGCGCAGCGCGATTGAGCAGGGCGCGTTCATCCCCAAGGTGAACACGGCGGACGAACGCCTGCGCGAGGTGGACTGGAGCCGCACGCCCGCGCTGCTGGCGTACAACTTGGTCTCGGACGACCGCTGGCACAGACGCTGATGCGCACGCACAAGGACGCCCGTGCTGGCGGTGGGCGGTACGGGCTGGGCACGGCGATTGCGTTCACATCGGACGCGCAGCCGCGCTGGGCGCAACGCTGGCTGGGCTGGGACGGCTACGCGGTCTTCTGGACGCAGGTCATCCGCAGCGCGATGCGCCCCAGCGCACAGCCGAATCTGGGGCTGACAGCGACCGTGCGCAACGGGCAGGCAATTGTGGAACTGCAGGCGTTCACCCCGCAGGGCGAGCCGATCAACGGGCTGACGCCGAAACTGACGGTGGGCATGCCGTCGGGCGAGACGACGGAACTGACGCTGAGCATGAGGCGCGGGACGCTACACGGCGCAGTTCCCGCTGCGCGGGCAGGGGCTGTATGTACTAAGCACGCAGGGCGACTTCGGCACGGGGCGCACGACAACGCTGACCACCGCGCTGGCAGTGCCCTACCCGCTGGAGTACCGCTTCTACCGCCAGAACCGCCCGCTGCTGGAGCGGATGGCGTCGCTGACGGGCGGTCGCGTCGCGCCCGAGCCTGCCCGCGCCTACGACCCGCCGCCCGCGCCCCCAACGGTTCACGCGCGATTTGTGGACGCTGGCGCTGCTGCTTGCGTTAATGCTGCTGATGGTGGACATCACGGTACGGCGCGTGGTGATTACGATTCCCGAGGCGGTTGCGGCGTTGCTGGGTCGGTTGCGCTGGCGTCGGGAGCGGCGCGGGGCGACTGCGCCCGTCGCTACACGCTTGCAGGCAGCCAAGCAGCGTGCTGCCCAGCGCACGCAGGTTCCCACCGCCCCGCGCGAGCGTGTCGCTGCGACTACGACCGTGCGCACACCGCCCTCTCAGCCCGACACGCCGCCCGAAAAGCCGCCGCCCGTCGCTACAACGCCGAAGCCAGACCGCACGGACGGCGCGCCCGAAGATACACTGGGACGCCTGCTGAAGGTGAAGCGGCGCGGGGGTGGCTAATCACTCAAAAATCCGCAGCCCCGCCTTGCGCCAGTCGTCCAGAAACCGTTGCAAGCCGATGTCGGTCAGCGGGTGCTGGAACAGTTGTTCCATCACCTTGAAGGGCATCGTGGCAATGTGTGCGCCCAGCCGCGCGGCTTCCACCACATGCATCGGGTGGCGGATGCTGGCGACCAGCACCTCGCTGTCGAAGCCGTAGTTCTCGACGATTTGCACGGCGTCTTCAATCGTGCGCATGCCCTCGCTGGAGACATCGTCCACGCG
>AFSR01005276.1_pt1 | contig 17374 bp, 14 predicted proteins | sample 296848 | NCBI WGS metagenome assembly AFSR01 (sample SAMN02954305, study PRJNA68063) | hot springs metagenome | biome: terrestrial; feature: Mushroom and Octopus hot springs; material: microbial mat core samples; isolation source: Yellowstone National Park Mushroom and Octopus hot springs ...
CTTGGGGGTGAATGCTACATAGAGAATTCCGAGTGCGATACGCTCCACACGCAAAAGTTTCAATGGGCACCCACCCTTGGGGGTGAATGCTACGGTATAGTCTACCTCATCACACCCCCCCTTTGTCAAGGGGTCAACGCGCTTCTTAACATTTCCCCACGATTTTGAACTCAGCCGTTGTGGCGAACCCCAACGCAACTTGAACTCAAGGGCGAATTCGGGGGAGGTTCGCCAAAATTTGTAGGGTTTTGCGGCGGGTGTGGTGTGGGGCGTTTTTGGGGGTGGTTTTGAGTTCAAAATTGGGCGGTGTTTTGGGGGTGGTGTGGGGTGTGTTTTGGGTGTGAGTTCAGATATTTAGCGTGGCTAAGGGGTTGGCGAAGGTCGGTAGACATATGATCCGAGTTCAAGTGGGTGGGAGGTTCGCCAGAAGTTTAGCGTGGCTAAGGGATTGAGGTGGGTTGAGTTCGGTGTGTTGGGGTGTGAAGTTGAAGTGTTGGTTGCGGTTTGGGTGTGGGGGGGGTTTTGGTGTGGGGGGTTCGCGCACTATTTAGCGTGGCTAAGGATTTGGCGGCGCGGGTTGGCAGGAATCGCGGCGCGCGCGTTGAACGCCTGCAGGCGATGAAGACTGCGGTCATCCTGTGCGCAGGGCATGGGGCGCGCTTTTGGCCCTACAACGAGGTGCGCCACAAGGCGGCGACGCCCGTGATGAACCGTCCGAATGTGCGCCGCTTAGCCGACTCGCTGCAACAGGCGGGCATCGAGCGGCTAATAGTGGTCGTTGGCGTGCATGAGGCGTCGGTGCGCGCCGCGCTGCACGATTTCGAGTTGCCCGTCGCGTTCATTCGCCAGAACCCGCCTGCAGGCACGGCGTATGGGGTGCTGAGCGCGCTGCCGCTGATCGGCGACGAGCCGTTCCTGGTGGCTTACGGCGACATCGTCACCCCGCCCGAAACGGTGCGCCGCTTGGTGGAGGCGTTTCAGGGGTCGGGCGCGCTGGCGGCGGTCGTCGCGCAGCCCTACTTGCCCGAACACGACCCGCGCGACTGGATTGGCGCGGTGGTGCATCAGGGACGCCTGCGGCGCATCGAGGGGCACAGCGCGGACACGAACTACCGTCTCGGCGGGCTGTATGCGTTCCAGCCGCAGATTCGCGACGCGCTGAACGCCCATCCGGGGCTGATGACCAGCGTGCCCGTCGGCGGCATGCCCCCGCTGGAAGCCGAACTCGCGCAGACCCTGCAGACGCTGCTGGAGCAAGGGCACGACATCCCCTTCGTGGAGCCTGCGGGCTTCCTGGTGGACATGGACAAGCCGTGGCACCTGTGGGAAGCGAATGTGCGCTGGCTGGAGTACGAGGCGAGCCGACTGGAGACCGACCGTATCAGCAAGACCGCCCAGATTGACGACTCCGCCGAAATCTACGGCAAGGTCGTGGTGGAAGACGGCGCGGTGATTGGCAAGCGCGTGGTGATTCGCGGCAACTGCTTCATCGGGCGCGAGGCGCACCTGACGAACGGCGCGATGCTGATGGGCGCGACGGCGATTGGCGCACGCAGCCACCTGCGCGACTACTGCCACCTATCGGGCACGACGGTGGTCGGCAACGGCTGTATCGTCGGGCACGGCGCGGAGATGGACGGCGTGATGCTGGACGGCAGTTTCCTGTTCCACTACTGCGAGATTATGGGCGTGGTAGGGCAGCGGGTGGACATCGGCGCGGCGACGGTGTGCGGTACGCTGCGCTTCGATGACGGCGACACGATGCACACCATCCGCGGGCGACGCGAGCGACCCGACTTCGGCGCGAACGGCGCCTACTTCGGCGACTTCTCGCGCACAGGCGTGAATGTCATCACCATGCCCGGCGTCAAAATCGGCGCGTACTCGTGCGTCGGCGCGGGCATCGTGGTCTACGAGGACATCCCCAGCCGCAAACTCGTGCTGCTGAAGCAGGAGTTGGTCTACCGCGACTGGGGACCCGAACGGTACGGCTGGTGATGGAGCGGTTCCTGCTGGCGCTGACCGCGACTGGGATTGCGCTGTTCGCGCTGATCAAGCCCGTGCATATCGACGACACGGTCGTGCTGCATGTGGCAGCGAATATTTTGCGCGACCCGTTGCGTCCGTTTGCGGGCGAGTTTTTCTGGCTGGAGGAGCCCCAGCCACTGGCGAAGGTGACGACGAACCCACCGCTGGTGAGTTATTGGCTGGCGCCGTGGATTGCGCTGGCGGGCTATCGCGAGTGGGTGTTGCATCTGTCGTTTGCGCCGTTTGTGGCGCTGCTGATGTGGGGCATGCATCGGTTGGCGACGCGCTGGCTGGGCGCGGAGTGGGCGTGGTGGGCGGTCGGCTGGCTGATGCTGTCGCCTGCCGTGCTGCCGGGGATGAACCTGATGCGCGATGTGCCTGCGCTGGCGTTGTTGGTGGGCGGGCTGGCGTGCTGGGTGGAGGGTGTGGAGCGGCGGAGGCAGCGCGGACGGGCAAGGTGGCTTGGCGGGCGCGCTGCTGGTCGGGCTGGCGGGGCTGGCGAAATACACCGCGCTGATTGGGGTGCTGTTGGTCGCTTTGTATACGCTGCAGCGGCGGGCGTACGGCGCGTTGGGCTGGCTGACGCTTGCGCTTGTGCCGATTGCGGGCTGGTCGGCGTTGAACCTGTGGGCAGACGGCGAAGTGCATCTGGTGTATCTGTGGCAGGAGCGTCGGGGCAGCGCGCCGCTGGGAGCGAAGTTGCTGCCTGGCGTCGTCGGGCTGGGCGCGAGCACGCTGCTGTGGCTGGGCGTCAGGCGGCGGTTCAAAGCCGCGCTGGGGGACGGCTGGCGGTGGAAGGTCGCGCTGCTGGCGTTGGCAGCCGCGGGCGTGGTGGGGTGGTATCGCCTGCAGTTCGCGGGTCAGCCGATGTACCTGCAGTCGCTGCTGTGGCTGGTCGCGGGCGTGATCGTGTTGGGGTTGGCGTTTGTTGCCCTCACCCCCTCTATCCCCCTCTCCCGCGCTGCGGGAGAGGGGGAACCTAACTCCCCTCTCCCACCCCGTGGGAGAGGGGCAGGGGGTGAGGGCAACACCCCTCTCCCACTTCGTGGGAGAGGGGCAGGGGGTGAGGGCAACACCCCTCTCCCACCCCGTGGGAGAGGGGTAGGGGGTGAGGGCATAAATTTCCTCCGCCTCTGGCTGCTAATCGCGTTGGCGGCGGCGGTGTGGGGCGTGCCGTTTCAGGCGATGCGCCATTTGCTGTACGCGCTGCCGCCGCTGATCCTGATACTCACGCCGTGGGCGGGCAGGAACGCGCCGTTGCTGTTCGCGCAGGGCGTGCTGTGTCTGGCGGTCATCGCGGCGGACTACGACTATGCGGTACGCTACAAGCGGGGCGCGGCGGCGTATGCCGAACAGTTCGCGGGCGAGCGCGTCTGGTACGCGGGGTCGTGGGGCTGGATGTTCTACGCCGAGCAGCACGGATTCCGCAAACTGTTGCCCGACGGCACGGGTCTGCAGCGCGGCGACATCGTGATTATCCCTGAGCGCGTCTACAAAGGCAAGATGCCCCCTGACCTGCACAAGCACCTGGTGCTGCTGGACGAGACGCCCTGCTACCCGCTGACGCCGCTGCGCACGATGGACTTTCGCGGAGCCGCCTACTACGCGCTGATCCGCACGAACGCGCCGTTCCGCTTCACCCTGCAGCGGGACGAGCCGCTGGAGATTCGCCGCGCCTACCGATGGATGCCCCCACGCTGAGCCTGATTGTGCCGCTGCATAACGAAGCGCCGAACCTGCCGCGCCTGCTGGAGGCGTGCGCCGACGCGCTGGAGCGCACGGGCGAATCGTGGGAGATTCTGCTGATCGACGACGGCAGCGACGACGGCAGTTGGGCGGTCATTCAGGACGCGATGAAGGCGGATCGGCGTGTGCGCGGGTTGCGCCATCCGCAGCGGCTGGGCAAGACGCAGGCGTATGCGACGGGCTTCCGCGCCGCGCGCGGGCAGTACCTGTTCACCATCGACGCCGACCTGCAGGAAGACCCTGCGGCAATCCCTGCGATGCTGGAACAGCTGCGCACAGACGCCGACATGGTGGTCGGTTGGCGCAGGCTACGGCGCGACCCGCCCCTGAAGGTGCTGGCGTCGTGGCTGTTCAACGCCGTCTTGCGCTGGGGTTGGGGGCTGCCCCTGCACGATGCGAACTGCGGTTTCAAGGGCATGCGCCGCGCGGTCGCCGACGCGCTGCTGCCCCACTTGGAGCGCGACTTCCACCGCTACCTTGCGCTGATGGCGCATCGGCTTGGGTTTCGCGTGGCGGAGGTGGTCGTGGCGCATCGCCCGCGCGCCTATGGGCGTTCCCGCTACGGGCTGGAGCGGTACGGGCGCGCGCTGGCGGACCTGTGGGCGCTGCGGCGACGGCTGTAGGCGCGTCCGCTGTCGTGTATAATTTGCGCGATGCCCACCTTTCGCTATATAGCGCAAACCCCCGAAGGGCGCGAGGTGCGCGGCACAGTGCAGGCGAACTCGCGCTTGGAGGCGAGCGACGCCGTGCGCAAGCAGGGCTACTGGCTGCTGGAGTTGTACGCCGAGCCAGAGCCGACCACGCCCATCCGCGCCGCGCAGCAGAGCGTGTGGCAGCCCCTGTTCGGCGGCGTGCCCCTCAAGACGCTGGCGGTGTTTTTCCGCCAGTTCGCCACGATGCTGGCAGCGGGCGTGCCGATGTACCAAGCGCTGGAGACGCTGGGCAACCAGCGTGGGGGCAACGCCCGCCTGCGCCGCGTGCTTGGCGACATCCGCAACAGCATCCTCGCAGGCGAGCGACTCGCCGACGCCTTCGACAAGCACCCCGCCGTCTTCTCGCCGATTATCCGCGCCATGATTCGCGTCGGCGAGACCAGCGGCGCGCTGGAGACCATCCTGCGCCGCATCGCCGACTACCTGGAAAACGAACTGGAACTGCGCCGCCTGATCAGCCGCGTGACCTTCTACCCCAAACTCGTGCTGTTTTTCGCGATTGTGATCCCGCAACTGATCCCCGCGCTGATTACGCTGGTGGGGGCGCAGGGGGGTGCGCCTGTGGGGCAAGTGCTGACGGGCATCGCGCTGACCTTCGCGAAGATTCTGCTGGCGATTTTCGGCATCTGGGCGGTGTTTCGGCTGGCGATGCAATCGCAGGGCTTTCGCTGGAGTTGGGGGCTGTTCACGGTGAGCCTGCCGTGGATTGGCTTCACGGTGCGCCAACTCGCGCTGGCGCGGTTCGCCCGCGCGCTGAGCGCGCTGTACGGCGCGGGGCTGCCCCTCTCGCAAGCCATCCGCTACGCCGCGCAAGCCACAGGCAACGAATACCTGCGCAGCCGCATCGAACCCGCAGGCTCGAAACTCGAAGCGGGACAGGGCATCGCGCAAACCTTCGCCAGCACGGGCGTCTTCCCGCCGATGGTGATGGACATGGTCGCCACTGGCGAGAATACGGGCGAACTCGGCTTCATGATGGACAAGGTCGCCGAGTATTACGAAGAGGAGGGCAAACTGCGCTCGCACCAAGCGGGCTACATTTTCGGCGTGGCGGTCTATATCGGCGTGGCGATTTATGTGGCGATTATCCTGATCCAGTTTTATTCAGGCTACTTCAGTTCGATTTTCGGCGCGGCGGGTGAACCGTAGGCATATGCAGAACCACTACGAGGTGCTGGGGCTTTCGATGCACGCGACGCAGGAGGCGATACGGCGTCGCTATCGCGAGTTGGTGCGCCAGTATCACCCCGATGTGAACCCGTCGCCGCAGGCGAAGGAGCGGTTCCTGCGCATTCAGGAGGCGTATCAGGTGCTGTCCGACCCTGAGCGTCGGCGGCACTACGATGCGCTGTTGCGCCTGCAGATGGGCGAGCCGCCGAGCGCGCGCTACAGCCAGCCGCGCACGCCCCCGCAGCGTTCCAGCCCGCCCCCGCAGGCGAGCCAGCCGAAGCCGAACCCTGCGCTCGACGAGGCGCGCCGCGCGATTCTGCAGGCGGAGCGCGCCTTCATTCAGGGTCGCCTGCAGGACGCGCTTTACTGGGCGAAGCAGGCGACGCGCCTTGCCCCGCGCCTCGCGAAAGGGCACGAGATTATCGGCGATGTGTACCGCACGCAGGGGCACTACGACGCCGCGCTGAACGCCTACACCTACGCGATTCAGTTAGACCCGAACAACGCCGACCTGCAGCGCAAGTTGGACGCGACGCTGGCGCACACGCAAGCGCGCGCAGCGTCGCCGCCGTCGCCTGTGCTGCGCAACCTACCCGCGCTGAAGTTGCCCCCCGAATGGAAACTCTACGCAGCGCAGTCGCTGGGCTGGGGCGCGGTGCTGTTCCTGCTGACGCTGGCGTATACGGCGCCAGGCGCGCCGCTGGTGCTCGGCTGGAGCCTGAACCTTGTGGCGTATCTGGGGCTGGCGGGCTTTCTGACGGGCTTTCTGATGGCGGTCAGTCGCTGGGTCGCGCCGATTGGCGATGCGTTCCCGTGGCGTCGGCGCGGGGGGCAGATTTCGGCGGGCGGCGCGCTGGTCGGGCTGAGCGCGCTCTGCTTCCCGCTGGCGGTGCTGCTCTATACGCTGCTCGCGCTCACGCAGGGCGGGCTGAGCCGCTCGGTGGCGCGTGCCTTCGGCGTCGGCAGCGCGCTCACGCTGGGCTTCGCCCTGCTCTACCCGCACGACTGGCTCTACACCGCGCTCTTTGGGGGCAACCTGCTGTTTCTCGCGCTGATGGGCGGCTGGTACCTCGCCGATAACCTACGCCTAACGCCATAGGAGGAATGTAATGCGCAACAATCGACGCCGACGCGACCAAGACAGTCCGTGGAAGACGCTCATTACGCTCTTCTTCCCGCAACTGATTCAGCTGATTCATCCCGAACTCTACGCGCTGATTGACTGGCAACGCGGCTACCAGTTTCTGGATTCGGAACTGCGCAAAATCGCGCCGCGCAGCCGCACAGGGCGTCAGACGGTAGACAAACTGGTGCAGGTCTACCTGCGCGACGGCAGCGAGTACTGGATTCTGATTCACATCGAAGCGCAGTCCCATCCCGACCCCGATTTTGAGGCGCGGATGTTCACCTACTACGCGACGCTGTGGATTCTCTACCGTCGCCCCATCGTGAGTATTGCGATTTTGGCGGACAACGACCCGAACTGGCGTCCCAGCGCGTTCACGCAGTCGCTGGGCGGCTGCCGCGTGGAGTTCAACTTCTACACCGTGAAGCTGCTGGACATGGACGAGGAGCAACTCTTGAACGACCCGAATCCCTGCGCGCTCATCTTAGCAGCGTTCCGCCGCGCGATGCGGGCAGACACGGCAGAGTTTATGCTTGCCTCGCGGATGGAGCTTGTGCGCCTCGCGCTGGATCGAGGGTATACTGAAGAGCAGGTTGAAAATCTCATCCGACTGCTGGAGTGGGTTATGGTACTGCCTGAAGTGTTGGAGGAGCGCTACGAGCAGTTTCTGGAAGAGGTGAAGCGCGAGCAGAACACGCCGTACCTGTCGGTACTGGAGCGCAAGGCGCTGCGCGAGGGCTGGGAGCAAGGCGTCCAGAAGGGCTTGCAGGAAGGCACGAGAAGGGCTTGCAAGAGGGACGCGCACAGGGCTTGCAAGAGGGACGCGCACAGGGCTTGCAAGAGGGACGCGCACAGGGCTCTTGCAGGAAGGCTTGCAGGAAGGGCTTCTCACGCTACTGCGCACACTCTACGGCGCAGTGCCTGCGGAGCTGGAAGCACAACTGCGCGCGATTCGCGATGTAGCGACCCTGAACGCCCTTTACCCGCTCGCGGTCTCGGCAGGCAGCCTCGAAAACTTCGCCCAGCAGCTCGCACAGCAGCAGGGCGACTGACCAGGCGCAAAGGCTTGCAATTGCCCCTGCATCGTGGGGTATACTAACGACGGCTGGCCCCATGGTCTAGTGGTCTAGGACGCCTGGTTTTCAGCCAGGAGGACGGGGGTTCGAATCCCCCTGGGGTCACCATTTTTTATTTCGCGCCCCGCACAGTTTCGTCCAGCCACTTACGAATAATCTCCAGCGCGTCGGGGTTGAAGGTCTCCTCGATCTCGGCGTACTCGGTGATGAGTCCCGTTTTCGCCTTCTGGAACAGGTGGTTGAGGTTGGGCAGGCGGCGGATGGTAATCTTTTTGTTGCCTCCCTCTCGCAGGGCGCGCTCGATGACGGGCAGGTTCTGCTCGGGGTCTACCTGCAGGTCGAGTTCGCCGTTGAGGGCAAGCACGGGGCAGCGCACCTTGCGCAAGTAGGGTACGGGATCGAGCGTGATGAAGGTACGGAACCACGGGGTCGTGTAGTTGGCGGCTTGCGCGCGCAAGGCGGTCTTCTGGCTGTCGGGCAGGTTCGCGCTCGCGCCCAGCGACTGCAGGATGCCTCGTAAATCGCCTCCTGCGCTTTCGCGTCGTCGCGCTCGCGCTTGAGGATCTCGAACACGCGCTGTTGCAGGGCGCGGTTGCGCTCAATCAGCGGCTCAGCGACGCCCGACTTGCGGCTAATCAGCGCGGCTTGGCGGTACAGGATCTGCTCGCCCGTCACGCCCGTGCCCGCCAGCATAATCAGGAAGGCGACCTCGCGCGGCGCTTTGGACGCGGCGATCGCGCACACCAGTGCGCCTTCGCTGTGCCCCAGCAGCCCGATTCGCTTGCGGTCAATCTCCTTGCGCTTTTGCAGGTAGCGCACGCCCGCCAGCGCGTCCTCGGCAAAGTCAAGCGTGGTCGCCGTGCGCATGTCGCCGCCTGAACCGCCCACCCCGCGATCGTCCATGCGCAGCGTCGCGTAGCCTGCGCGGGTCAGGTAGTCCGCCAGCACCAGAAACGGCTTGTGCCCGAAAATCTCTTGGTCGCGGTTCTGCGCCCCTGACCCCGTGAAAAACACAATCGCGGGGAACGGCGGCTTGCCGTCGGGCAGGGTCAGCGTGCCCGCCAGTTCGAACTTGCCTTTCGGCTGGGGCACACGCACTTCTTCTGTGCGGTAGGGGAACGGCGGCTTCGGCTCTTGCGGGCGTTTGGGGGCAGGCGGTTCGCCGCGCGTCAGCGTCAGCGGCAACTCCTGCCCGCCCCTGCTTCCATGTGCCCGCGATTTGCTTGCCGTCTTCCGACAGCGCGCCCACGAACTCGCCTTGCACGGCGTCGGAACGGATGCGAATCGTGTTCCCCTCCACCGTGATTGCGCTGATGGGGATGCCCGTTGCGCCTTGATCGAGGCTGTCGATTGTGCCGCGCAGTTGCCCGTCGGCGTCGCGCTGCAGGCGGAACACGAGGCGCAGCCGCTGCGCCCCTGCCTGCAGCACGCCCCACCAGACGCCCTCGAAGCCCTGCAGACGCCTCACTCCTCGCCTCCTGTCCAGTAGTTCGGCGGCTCGCGCGTGATGGAGACGCTGTGCGGGTGGCTCTCGCGCAGCCCCGAGTTGGTGATGCGGATAAAGCGCGCCTTCTCGCGCAGTTCCTGCAGGTTCCGCGCGCCGACATAGCCCATGCCCGACCGCAAGCCGCCCACCAGTTGGTGAACCGTCTCCGACAGGGGTCCGCGATACGGCACGCGCCCCTCCACGCCTTCGGGCACGATTTTGCGCGGGTCGGTCTGATAGTAGCGGTCGCTGGAACCCTGACGCATCGCGGCGACCGACCCCATGCCGCGATAGACCTTGTAGGCACGGTTGCGGAAGATTTCGATCTCGCCCGGCGACTCCTCGCAGCCTGCAAGCAGGTTGCCCAGCATCACGGCGCTTGCGCCCGCCGCCAACGCCTTCACGATGTCGCCCGAATAGCGGATGCCGCCGTCGGCGATAATCGGCAGGTTCCACTTCTGCGCTTCGGCGGCGCACTCCATGATGGCGTGCAGTTGCGGCACGCCGACGCCCGCCACCACGCGCGTGGTGCAGATGGATCCTGCGCCCAGCCCGACGCGAATCGCGTCTGCGCCCGCCTCCGCCAGCGCACGCACGCCCTCGCGCGTGGCGACATTGCCCGCCACCACCAGCAGGTCGGGCAGCGTGCGCTTAATCAGCCGCACGGCGTTCAGCACCCCCTGCGAGTGCCCGTGCGCCGAGTCGATGACGATGAAGTCCACGCCCGCGTCCGCCAGCGCGCGCGCCCGCTCCACAGGCTGGCGCATCGGTCCCACCGCCGCGCCGACCACCAGACGCCCCCTGTCGTCTTTGGTGGCGTTCGGGTGCTGCCGTATCTTCAGCAGGTCTTTGATGGTAATCAGCCCGCGCAGTTTACCCTGCTCGTCCACGATGGGCAGTTTCTCGATTTTGTGTTTCTGCAGGATTTTCTCGGCTTCCTCAAGGCTGGTGCCGACAGGCGCGGTAATCAGGTTCTCGCTGGTCATCACCTCGTGGATGAGGCGGTCGAAGTTGGTCTCGAAGCGGATGTCGCGGTTGGTCAAGATGCCCACCAAGTAGCCCTCTTCGTCGGTGATGGGCACGCCTGAGATGTGGTAGCGCTCCATCAGTTCCAGCGCGTCGCGCACAGTGTGGTTCGGCGAGAGGTAAATCGGGTCCCAGATGACGCCGTGTTCGCTGCGCTTGACGCGATCCACCTCCAACGCCTGCTTCTCGATGGGCATGTTGCGATGGATGACGCCGACGCCCCCCTCGCGCGCCAGCGCAATCGCCATGCGCGACTCGGTCACGGTGTCCATCGGCGAACTCACGATGGGAATGCGCAGCCGAATGTTCCCCACCAGCGTTGTGCTGACATCGACTTGGTCAGGCAGCACCTCGGAGTGGTTGGGCAGCAGCAGCACATCGTCGAAACTCAGCGCTTCGGTCAGCACCTGCATCCAGAACGCCTCCTGTGGCGTTCAATTGTACCTGATTAGCGTGCGCCGAAGGCGAACAGCACCTGCAGCAGGTCAGCGTCGTCTACCGTTCCGTCGCCGTTGATGTCGGCGGGGTGGTTGCAACGCTGCGCGCCGAAGGCGAACAGCACCTGCAGCAGGTCAGCGTCGTCCACGATGCCGTCGCAGTTCACATCGGCGGGGTGGTAGTCGCTAAGGATTTGCAGGTAGTCGAAGCTCGCGACGGGTGCGGGGTTGCCCCCGCCGCCGCCCAAGTCCACATACAGCCCAATCTGCCCGCCCGCTTGCGCGACGGCTTGCAGCGCGGGAAAGTCGCTCAGCGGGCGCGGCGACCCCGTGAACTCACGCCAGTGTGCGCCGTCCTCGCGGTCGTAAAAAAAGCGCACGCGCCCTGTGTCGGGTTCGTAGCGCATCATCAGGCGCACGGTATCGCCCGCGCTGGGGCTCCACACCATGCCGCTTAGCCCTGCCCACTGGTAGACGCCCGCCCACTCGTGCCCGCCGCTGACCGACAGCGAGAGGTTCTGTTCAGGTAGGTACACCAAGTGCAGGTTGAAGTAGTGGTCGGCGTCGCGGAAGGCGACCACACCCGCCTGAATGTAGCCGCCCGACGCGCCGCCCCGCGTCAGGCGCACGCGCGTCTCAATCACCCACGCGCCGCGCAGCGCAGGCACAGACACGCTCGGCAGGTTGCGGATAGCGTTGACGCCCTGATACAGCGTCCCTGCCTGCGCCGTGATGTGCAGATGCTCGGCGGTGAAGCCCACCCGCGCAGGGTCGTGCGTGTTCGCAGGCGCGTTGCCTGGCACGACCCAACTCCAACCGTGCTGAGGGTCAAACCCGCCGAAGAAGTCGTCCATCAGCGGTTGGGCATGAATCGCCACCGCTACCAGTGCCAACATTAGGCTCACAAGTGTTCTCATAGGCTGCCTCTTGGACTACCAATCACAGAGATACGATTTATGTTGCCCCCCTCCTTTAGGTTCCCCCCGCTTCGCGAGGGGAACCATTTGGGGGTTTGGTTCCCGCGCTTGGCGAGGGGAACCAGAAAGGCTCGGTTCCCCCTGCGGGCAGGGGGAACCTCAAGGAGGGGGTTCGAAAAATTCTGCTTCGCACGCCCCGCGTTTGACTGTACGCGCCCTGTGTACTGAAGTACGCGCCTTGTGTACTGCAGACCGCGCTCCGCGTTTGCGTGTACGCGCTCGCCGGACTGCAGACCGCGCTCCGCGTTTGCGCATACGCGCTCGCCGGACTGCAGACCGCGCTCCGCGTTTGCGTGTACGCGCTCGCCGGACTGCAGTACACAGACGCCGTTTTTGTCCCGCTGGCTTGCACGGTATGTCTCCTCACAGCGGCTGGAACTCGAATCGGCTGATAATCACTTCCACCTCGCGTCCGTCGGTGGGCGGCGTCCCATCGAGCAGCCACAGGTTCATGCGCGGGTTCTCGTCGCCAGGGGGCGGTACGAAACTGCCCGTGTATGTCCACTCGGCGACGATTGCGCTCGCGCTGGACGGCTGCGGGCGATGCCCCCGCACACTGCGAAAATACAGCCGCCCCGGCTCCCAGCGGAACCAGTGTACCGACTGGCGCACATTCGCCACCCACTGGAAGGCGTGCTGGGGGTGTCCAGGGTCGTGCGGGCGGATGGTGTAGTAGCCGTTGGGTCCCGTCGCGCCTTGAAACCGCGCGAACTCGATGTCGATCTCGCGGTAGCCGAAGTCGCGCGTGTCGCTCCAAGTGAACAGCCCCAGCACGACCTTCGGGTCAAGCGCATGCACCTCGCTGTCCAGATAGAAGCGGTAGGTTCCGTAGCCCAGCGAACGGGTGCAGATGACCTCGGCGCACTCCCAGCGGCTGCCTGTGCGCGTGATTTTCAGGTGCAGTCGCCCGCGCGCGTCCACCCACACATTGCAGTCGGCGTCCGAGAAGAAGTTCGGTCCCGGACCGACGGGCGTCGTGTGGCGTTTGACGCGCCAAGTGTAGCCTGAAAACTGGATGCTGCGTGGATATTGCATAGTGTTCACCGAATGTTGGGGTTGTTCTCGTCGGGGTTGTCGCCGCCGAGTTGCCAGTGCCACGGGATTCGGATTGCGCCGCGCCGCATCGCCTTCACATGCCCGTCCGCCCAGACCAGCACGGCGACCTTGCCGCCGTGGCGGTAGCGCACTTGGAACGCGGCGTTCAGGTTCGCGCCCAGCCCGTTGAAGTCGCGGTCGATGTGATCCCACTCGGCGTCGGTGCGCGCGGGTTGCCCGCCCCAGCCGTTGATAAGCCAGGCGTCCACCAATACAACGCGCCGCAGTTGCCTGCCCATTGCTGGTTCTGCGTGCCGTCGCCGTACACGATGGTCTCGGCAGGGTGCGTAAACATCGCCAGCGGCGCGGGCATGCACGGGTTCAGGTTGTTGGAACACTGCCAGCGCACATTGTTCGCGCTGATGACCGTGCCATTGCCGCCGATGCGCTCGCTCATGCTGTACGCCAACGCACTGCGATAGGTCGCCGACGGGCAACTGCGCACCTGTGGGGCGGGGCGTTGCGGATTCGCGCCGTCGGCGTAGGTCTCGAACTTGCCCTCGCCCATGTACGGCGAAATCAGGAAGTGCCAGATAATCTCGCGCCCCAGCGTGCTAAAAGCGTTCAGGTAGCCAATCGGGAAGGTCTCGTCGTAGTCCTGCAGGTACATATTCGTCGCCAGTCCGACCTGTCGCGCGTTGGAGGCGCACTGCGTCTGCCGCGCCTTCTCACGCGCCTGCGCAAACACAGGGAACAGAATCGCCGCCAAGATGGCGATAATCGCAATCACGACCAAAAGTTCGATAAGCGTAAAGCCGTTGCGTTTCATAGTTGACCTCCTATGTATTGTCCCCCCTCCTGCAGGTTCCCTCCCGCTTCGCGAGGGGAACCGCGTAGGGGTGCAGTTCCCTCCCGCTTCGCGAGGTTAAACCCAGCTCCTTCGGTTCCCCCTGCTTGCAGGGGGAACCTCAAGGAGGGGGTGAAAAGTTTTAGCCTCCAGCGCCGAAGTTGAACAGCACCGCCAGCAGGTCGGCGTCGTCCACCGTGCCGTCAAGGTTCACATCCTCGTCCAGGCAGTCACCCGACGAACCGAACGCGAACAGCACCGCCAGCAAGTCCGCGTCGTCCACGATGCCGTTGGCGTCCACATCGCCCACAGGCAGCAGGGGCAGGTTCGTCTCGAAGTAGTCGAACTCGAACGGTTGCTGCAGCCCGCAGCCGCAGGCGTTGTCGGTGTAGACGCCGATTCGCGCCCCCTGCGACAGCATGCTCATGATGTGCTGGTAGAAGGGGCTGTCGGGGTAGTAGCGCGCGCCGTTGAAGCCGTCGTACTCCCTCCAACCGTCTGTGTTCGAGTGGCGGAACTTGACGACGTATGTGCGGGTCTTCGCCGAAAACGCGCTCAATCCGCACGCCCATCCACTGGTCGTCAGGCGTCCAGGTGTTCGTCACACGCTCGCCCCATGCGAAGTTGTCATCCTGCTCCGAGTTGGTGGAGCCGTACACGGTGTGCGTTTGACCGAAAGCGTCGCGGGTAATCAGCACTTGGAAGTAGTCCTTCGCGCCCAGTGTAATGACGATTCCCGCTTGGGTGTAATAGACGGTGGGCACGGTACTCCAATCGGTGCGGAAGACGGTCTCGATGTACCACTCTTCGGGGATGTCGCCACTGACGCGCAGGGTGGGCACATTTTTGTGGCTGTTGAACTGCTGGAACATCGCACCGTCGCGCGTTGTAATCGTCATCGAACCGCTGCCGAACGAGACAGCGTTATCGAACAGGGTGCAGAACGGGTCGTTGTCGGGGAGTTTCCAACTCCACTGTAGGCTGAAGCCGCCGTTGAACTCATCGCGTGTCTGCACATACGCTGTGCCAAGCAGCGCAATCGCTGCGAGTAGGGAAACGAGTGTTCGCTTCATGGTCTTAAACCTCCTTCGGTAGAGTATGTCGGTTGCGGAGTCGTTTCCGATGCGAGGGCGTAGCCCATCGCCACGCTTTGGCGCACGACCAGCGCGCCGCTGATGAGGATGCGTTGCGGGCGCGCGTCGCCCGTTTCGATTTGGTGCAGCAGGTGTTGCGCAGCGAGGTAGCCGACTTGGTAGCGGTCGTGGTGAATGGTTGTGAGGGGGACGCCCATGCGCTGCACCCACACGGAGTCGTCGAAGCCCGCGATAGAGATACGGTCGGGCACGGGAATTTCCATCGTGCGGCAGTGCTGCATAAAGCCCATCGCCATGTCGTCGTTCGCCGCCAGCACGACCGTCGGCAACTCAGGCAAGCGCAGCAGTTGCTCCGCGGCGCGCACGCCCGATTCGGGGCTGTAGTCGCCCTGCAGCACCCACTCTTCGCGGACGGGGAGATTGTAGCGCGCCATCGTGCGTCGGAAGGCGCGCTCGCGCTGGTGTGCGCTCCAGTGCAGCGGGTGCCCCTTGATGAACCCAATCGCGCGGTGCCCCTGCTGGATGACCCACTCGGTTAGTGTTGCCATCGCTGCCTCGTTGTCGATGTCGATGCAGGAGATGCCGTACTCATCGGGCAGTGTGCTGCCGACCACAATCGCGGGCAGGCGCGAGTAGCAGCGCCATTCCAGCAGCGGCGACCCCATCACAGGCGCAATCAGCACCGCGCCGTCGATGGAACCGTTGTCGATCCGTCGCCACACCGCGGCGGGGTCGGTCGTGCGGGGGGTGATGAGGCGGATGTCGTAGTCGCGCGGCTCCAGAAACGCCAAGATGCCGTCCAGCACATCGTGCGCATAGAGGTTGTGCGTCAGGCGCGCGTGTTGGGGGTCTAACACCACGCCGATGGTCGCGGTGCGTCGCCGCGCCAGACTCCGCGCGACCGAGTTTGGACGGTAGCCCAACTCGTGCGCCGCGCGCAGCACCTGCTCCACCATATCCTCGCGATACAGGTGGCTGCGCCCTTGCAGGATGTTCGAGACGGTTGTTATCGAGCAGCCTGCCCGCGCAGCCACATCGCGTAGCGTCGGTTTGCCTCGCATCGTTGATGACTCCATCGCCCGCTATAGAAACGCTTCTAAAAAGCGTCCCTGCGCAAGTTCACACTGCCTCCGTTGGTTGTGGAAGCGTTTCCACGCGAGTCTATTATAGCACACAACTCGCGCGGGTGTCAAGGGGTGAACGCCCTATAGACTCGCTTCTGCCGAGAAGGGAGTTCCTGACAGAGTGAAGCGGTGGCGCTGGATTACACGAGTCAAGCCGTTGATACTGCGCTGCAGACTGGGGGCGTGTGAAGCAGCTTGCGTGATGTCCCAGTGGTTCTCGATGAACTCAATCAGCCGTGCGGTGTATGCCGTCCCAACACGCTGACCGATACCTGTGTTAGGAACCATATCTTCTCGGATGGCGCGCCTGCGCGATTGCGCTGCCAGCGCGACAATTTCCTGCTTCGGGTCGCTTAGCTGCTCGGGGGCGCTCGGTACGCGGCTTACAGGTACGCCGAGGAAATCTGCTATGTTCGTTGCATCAGCAAGCAGCCAAGCCTCCACCATGCGCACAGCAACGCGCATGCAGAGGTACGGGCTGGGCTGTGGAACCCATTTTTGCAACAGCGCGACCGCGCAGCTGCACCGATCGAGGTCAACCAGCACCAGCCAAGGCTGCCCTTTCGCTGCCTGATTGTAGCCAGAGACTTTTTCGAGCAATCGCTGCTTTCCGTAGGCGACATACACAGTGTCCGCCTGCGCGCCCACATGCTGAATGAGCTTGAGAGCCACAGCCTTGTCAACTGTTCCCTCAACGGCGACTTGGACAAATACATCCACAGTGTTCACGGCTCGAAGAGTGCGAGTTGTTGCGCTTTGTTGGGACGAGTGTGTGCCATCGCAATCTCGCCGACCGTTGAACCGCCGCTAAGCAGCGCAGCGGCTTCCTGAACGGAAGCAAGCGACTGCACGATTGTGCCTTCAGGCGTCGGTCTCAACAGCAGCACCTCGTTCAGCCCAATCCCCTCATCGTGCAGCATTTCAGGGGAGTGGGTGCTGATGAGAATTTGACGACGCTTTCGCGACTGCACCCGTGCGAACATCGCCGGGATGTAGCGCACCACTTCAGGGTGCAGTGACAGTTCGGGTTCCTCCAGCAGCAGAGGACCTGTGCCGTCCAAAACTGCCCACAGTAGCCCCATCAATCGCAGCGTGCCATCGGAGAACTGCTCTTCGGTTTGCCACGCGCCTTGTGCGCGCCAGTGTTCATACCGCCCGCGCAGGTGCGGTGCGCCTTTGACATCCCGCCAGAGTTCGATTGCGGACAGTTGCGGTACAGCAACCTGCAGCGCACTCAAAATACGCTTCAAACGGGCAGTGCGCCTCTTTTCGGACGTGCTGGCAACCTGCTCCAAAAAGTCGCTCCCATACGGGTCTCGCGGGCGTCCCGACACGCGGTCTGGCTCGCGCACCAACTGAGGCACTAAATGGAGGTAATGCACCGACTCGAAAAACTTCGCTAACTCACGAAACGGCTGGTTCATCGTGACCTGCTCAATGTGCGTCTGGGACAGACGGTCGGGGTCGCGCCTGTCCTCCTCCGTGGGAC
>AFSR01000162.1_pt1 | contig 17310 bp, 16 predicted proteins | sample 296848 | NCBI WGS metagenome assembly AFSR01 (sample SAMN02954305, study PRJNA68063) | hot springs metagenome | biome: terrestrial; feature: Mushroom and Octopus hot springs; material: microbial mat core samples; isolation source: Yellowstone National Park Mushroom and Octopus hot springs ...
AGATACTCGATCTTCCTCTTGTATCAATCCTCCAAGAAATAGTGTTTCTCGATCTTTAAGTCTGGTTTGCAATGTTCCGACAGAACGCTGATTGAGCAAACTAATAACAGTGCCATCAAAAAGTGTAATTTGACTGCCAATAGATGAGATCTGTGGAAGAAGATTCAACGTAACGTAGCCATTGTCATCAATCCTAACATTTTGAATAATCAAGTTGACTCCTGCGTTGCCCTTCTCGAAAATAATTGCTGTCTGGCCTGTTGCAGGATCCGTCTGTATTATCCTGTTGGTAATAACTTCCTGGCCAACCACAATAGCTGCGCCAGTGTTATTCGCGACTACTACTTTTGGATCGGCCAATATCTTAGCTGTTCCTGAAGCAATGGCTGCATCTATACGAGCTGCTAGAGATTGCTGTAATCGATTCAAGGTGTTAAACACAAGTGAGCCTCCAGTCCCTACAGCAGGAACAGAACCAACATTAGGAACTGAGGATCCTGCAGGTTGGTCAAGAGGAGTTCCACCGAAGACAGTGTTGTCTCCAGACCCCAGAGCAAAGTTGCCAGATGCACTACCCAGTGCAACTCCTAGACTAGAATCATTATCTAGGTTGATCTCAATAAACCTAGCACTAATTAAAACCTGTCGACTTCTCAAGTCAATTTGCGCAAGATATGCTGCAATTACATCATGTTGGGTAGGTGTGGCAACAATAGTCAGTGAATTCGTTCTTGGATCCGCTTGAATGGCCGATTCTTGAGCCAAAGGAATGTTTGATGCTTCCAAAATGGCCAAAATTCTACTTCTGATTTCACTCGGAGTAACACCTAGCTGCCTAGCCGTGATTTCAGTTGTTCCACCTCCACCTGCGGCACCGGCAGCAGTTAAATCAAAGTTTTGATCTGTTTCTTCGATTCTCAGTTGATTGAGTCTATACGTCTTGACGATCTGCTGGCCAACCCCAGGGAGTGTAGTGCCAATGAAAACTGTTTGCCCTGCGCGAGACGCTTGAAGCTCCTTCAAGCGCAAAATAAAGTTAAATGTTTCTTGTAGAGGTGAGTCAGCTACATCTAAGGAAATCGTCAGGTCTGGAGGGACGTCATTGAGAACTACGTTCAGTCCAGCTCGACGCACCAGCAGACTCAACACATCACCCACAGGGGCATCCTTGAGGGTTAAGGTAATTGTGGCATTTGAACCCAAGTCAACTGGAGGGGGAGCCGGAATAATATTGCCGACAGCAAGATCTCCGGCCGGAGGAGCCACTGCTCGACCTTGAAACGGAGACGCACTGGGATCAGTAGCTCTCGAAGGCAGCTGAGGTTGGTTGAGCTGGCCCACAGGGGGGACCTGAGAAATCACGGGTGCAGCAGGAACAGCAGGTGCAGGAGGAGCCGCTTGAGTTGTCTGCGGAGGGGCAGGGTTTTGAGCGACCGGTTGGGAGGCAGGGGCAGGAGCTGCGGGCTGAGGAACAGGAGCCACGGGCTGAGGTCGGTTTAGTGACGCCGGTTGGCCGGGCGCTACTGGGTTGGACGAGGGTTGAGGGGGAACCGCCGCTAGGGGGGCCGGTGGAGCAGAGGGTAGGCCCTCAAAGTCGAAGACCAACTGCGTCGGGCTGCGCCGAGCCAGCAAGCCTTGGGGAGCTGCGGCCACACCGGCTATTTCTATCCGCACGCTGTCGTTGCTCAACTGCCAGGCCTCAATGAAGCGCACCCCCGGCAGGGGAGACTCTTGGCGATAGCGGCCCTGGCTTCCGCTCAATTGAGCATTGGTGATGTCCCCGATCCAAGATTGTCCCTGCTGGGTAAAGAACACCTGTGGGCGAGCGCCCCCTTCGGTGTTGATCTCCAACTGCATGCGGTTGCCGTTGGGCACCAGGCGGATATCTGTGATGCGGCTGAGGCGTTGCGGGTTTGCGGAGGTCAACTGTTGAGCGGCTGCCTCATTGACCCGGCTTTCTAAGGCCAATGGGGGCAGGGACAGGATCAAGCCCAACGCACACCCATAAGCAACTCGACGGTTCATCATCCTCACACCTCACTCCTTCACCCAGTCGTATTCTTGCTTCACCTCGCCACGGGTGCCTTTGGCCTCGTTCACCCCGTGCTTCCCTAATCAAAGCCGAAATCTCGGACTTTGCCACTACCTGTAGCCGTTTCGGAAGAAATTTTTCCCAGATCTTCGATTCGGCAACACTATCCGTGCTGAACCGGCGGTTGTTCCCGTCTTCTGAAAACCAGAGGGGATCCCGCACTGGCAGGATCTCCCCCTGAGCCGAAGCATAGCTAGGCTATTGGCTGGGTGCTGCCTGTTCTCCTTCAGGGGGGGCTTGCCCTTCAGGTGCAGGAGCAGTGCCCAACGGAACGTCCTTGTTGTAGATGTAGGCAATCAAATCAAAAGCAGCGTCCAGCTCCCCTGTGTCTTGAACAGGATTTAAGCTGATGTTGCTCACCCGGAACAATGTGCGCAGACGTTCTATATCTCCCATCAGATTGATCAGCTCCGTATAGGGGCCACGCAGAGCGACACGGGTGGTCTGCACTTGGATGGCGGGAGCGATGATCCCAGGCACTTCCGGATTGGCCGAAGACGCTGGAGTCAGTGGAGAAGGGCTAAAGCTGCGCAGCTCGCTGTTGGGCTGCCCCTGCACCAGCCGGTTGAGATCCAGCAGTTGCGTGTCGGCATTCTCGGGGGTGGAGAGCAGGGCACTGATCTGTTCCCGCTCCACGCGAGCTCTCTCGACCTGATTGGGCACATCTTGCAAACTGGCAATCTGGCTCTTTATGTCCTGCAACTGGGTGGTTTTGTTGGCTACCTCCCTTTCCAAAGCCTGTACCTCCTCGATCAAGGGGCGAAGTTGGGTGAAGGCCAGAAACCCCGCCGCGCCTAGCCCTGTGATCCCGATTAAAAGACCAATTCGAATGGGGGTCAGCTCCACGCCCAGCAGTACCGGCGGCCCCGCCGGGGGAACCACCAGTTGTTCGTCGGGAAAACCTTCAACCGATCCAGTCATCAGTTCGCCTCCACTCGACGCAAAATGCGGATCTTTTCAACCAAGCCTATCGCTCCCCGCTGCTCCAGCTCGCGGGTAAATTCTGGGTCGGGATCCCCCAGGGTGCGGATGGTTACGGTTATGCCGTAGGTGACGCTGGGCTCGGTTAGGTCTGTGCCGTCCACCCGGGAGCTGCTGTTCAGGACGGCGCTGGTAACAAAGTTGGAATCCAGCAGGGTGAGCAAAAAGTCGTTCACCAGGGGAAAGTCCAGCGCCCCTCCTTGGATATTGACGGTATCCCCGGAAGCGCTGATGTTGGTTATCCATACCCCCTGGCCGGGGATCTTGCGCCGCAGCTCTTCCAAGATGGCCGACCAAGGCTGGACGGATCTCAGAAAGGAGCGGAACCCTTCCGTTTGGGCGCGAATGGTTTGCAGCTCTTGATTGGCATTCTGCAGCTGGGACAACTCAGCATTGGCTGTGCTGAGCTCACTGTCAAGGCGAGCCCGCTCCGCCCTCAAGGTTTCTCTCTGGCGGGAAAAGCTGTCTTGGAAATACCAAAAAGCTCCCATCGCTACAGCAGCAACAGCAACCCCCAGGCCAATGGCCGGGATCCAATTCTGGGATCCCTCTGCAGCCCAGCTGCGACTACTGCTCCCCCACCTGTTCGAGCTGTGGTGAGGACATCCGGCCTTTCTTTGAGGAAATTGATCTCCGGTGTGTACATCTCTTTAACCGCCTTGTGCGCTATTCCATCGGTTGGGCGAGCTTGCGCTGCCTGCTGCCGCTACTTGGTGTCTTCCCGTAACGCCAACCCCAGGGCCACTCCCATTGCTGGGCGTTCCTCCAGGGGCAGTTCCACTGAATCCGGCACGACAATGTTGCCAAAGGGATCCGCCAACTCCACCGCCACGCTCAACGACTGAGATAAGAAGCCGTCGATTTGGCCGATGCTTGCCCCAGTTCCGGCCAGCAGTACTTTCACCACAGGCGAGCTGCTTTCTGTGCTCGTAAAGAAGTCGATGGAGCGCTTCAGTTCATCCGCCAAATCGGAGACAACGCGCGTTACTGCTGCTACACCGGGATTGCTGGGCGCTGGCTGTTCTCCCGTGGCCAAAATATCGGTGGGGTTGATCAAGGGTAACCTCAGAGTTCGCAACAGGTCGCCGGTGCGGCTAAGCGGCAGATTCAGGGATTGGGCCAGCACCTGCCGCATGTGGATGGTGCCGATGTTGACGGTGCGGGTAAATTGCGGGATCCCGTTCACCAAAATGCTGATCTCGCTGCTGTCGTAGCCGATGGAGCTGAGCAACACAGCCTCTTGGGGGCCGTACTGGATTAGCTGATCGCGGATGGTGCGAATGAGGGAGAAGCTGGCCAGCTCCACACAGCGCACCTGCAAGTTGGCCACCTGCAGCACCTCCAGGTAGTTGTCCACCACCTCTTTGGGGATGGCCACCAGCAAGACTTCGATGCGCTCAATGCCATCCTGGGAAAGATCGAGACCCAAGGGCTGGTAGTCGACATCCGCCTGATCCCGCGGATAGGGAATGTAAAGTTCGGCCTCCTGCTCCAAAACCACCCGGCGCAGCTCATCGGCGGGTAGGTCGGCAGGCAGGCGAATGAGACGAACGATGGCCTCCCTTACGGGCACTGCTGTGGCTGCCGGCAGGTTGGTGGGTACCTTGTTTTCATTGAGCAAATTCATCAGGATCAAGCCAACTGTGCTCGGATCGAGGATGCGCCCTTCGACCATCGCCCCTTCCGGCATGTCCACGCTGTGGTAGTGGGCCAGACGATAGCGACCATTGCCCTGCTTTTTCAGTTGGGCAACGGCGATGCGCTCGGGGTTGATGTCCACCCCAAGCATGGTTCGGGTTTTGGAACCACCAAGAAAACTAAACACGCCGGGAAACCCCGCCCTTTGCGCTACTGCTAGAGGCATACTACCCAATTTGTAGGTGGGTTACCACTGTTCGCCATTGGCCGCGGGGAAATCCTTGTCTGGGCCGATCCCTCCCTGCCAGCCGCAAGTGCAGGGCTTGCGCGGTGTTGAGCGGTGTTGGAAATTCGCTTGACTCAACGGGTCTGTTGCCGCGCCCACTCACGGAACTGTTGTAACCGCTCACAACCCTTCTTCCTCGAGGGCCTGGACGTTTTGCACAATCCGGGAGAGCTCGTTTTTCTCATCCACATTGATGCGGGTCGGGGATCCGCTGATGATGCGCTCGTAGCCCCGGAAGGAATCGCGGATTTGGATGCCCGCATTGGAGATCAGGTACTCGCGGATCCCTTTGTCGTGCCAGGATCCCCGCATTTTGAAGACGTTGAGGGCGCGGGCCATTTCTCCGCGGATCTCCACGTATTGCAGCAGGATAATCGTGTCGGTGATGGTGGAGATGTGGGATTCGGTGATGGAATGGGATCCCATGAATTGGTCGGTGGTGTTGGTGAAAAAGCCGGTGATCTCCTCCTGCTTGGCCAGGCCAGTTACCCCGATTACAAACTGGCGGAAGGCATTTTGGCTCACTCCCCGCGCCAGGGCTGACAGGGAGTCGATGGCCATGCGGGAGGGCTTGAAGGCCATCATCTCGGTTTTGATCTTCTGCAGGTGGTCTTCCAGGCCGGCAGATTCTGGGTAGGCGCAGATGATCTTGAGGAGGCCCTGCCGCTCGAACTCTTCCAGGTCAATGCCCCAGGAGGAGGCGTTGCGGGACAGCTGCGCCCGCGACTCTTCGTAGGCAAAGAGAATGCAGCGTTCCCCATCCAGGCAGCCCCGCTCCAGGAATTTGCTCACCAGCGAGGTTTTGCCCGTGCCGGTGGCGCCGGTGGCCAAAATAATCGAGTCCTTGAAGAAGCCGCCGCCGCACATTTCGTCCAGCTTCTCGATGCCGGAGGAGACCCGCACGTTGGAGGAGCGCTGCGTCAGCTGCATGGCTCCCAAGGGGAAGATGTTGATCCCGTCGTTGGTGATGGTGAAGGGATATTCCCCCTTCATGTGGGTGGTGCCCCGCAGCTTCAAGATCTCAATGGTGCGCCGCCGTTTCTCTCCCTCCAGGATGTTGCGTAGGATCACCACGTTATCGGAGACGAATTCCTCTACGCCGTAGCGGGCGATGGGGCCGTACTCGTCGGTGCGCTCCGTGGTCATGACGGTGGTGACGTTGGCCTGCTTGAGGCGGGCCGTCAGGCGGAACAGCTCCCGCCGCACCACACCGGCAGGGTCGTATTGCTGAAAGATGGCCGTCACCGAGTCGATGGAGACCCGCTTGGCTTTGTATTTGCGAATGGCGTACTGGATGCGCTCGATGAGGGCCGACAAATCAAAGTTGCCGCTCACCTCATAGCCTTCGGGATCGGGGGAGGCATCCAGGATAAACAGTTGGCCCCTGTCGATGAGGGCCTGCAGATCCCAGCCAAAGCTGGAGGCATTGCGAATGATATCGGCGGGGGTTTCCTCGAAGGTGACGAAGATCCCCGGCTCTTGATACTTCACGATGCCGTTGTAAAGGAACTGCATGGCAAACAGGGTTTTGCCGGTGCCGGAGGTGCCGCTGACCAAGGTGGTGCGTCCCAGGGGTAGCCCACCGTGACTGATGTCTTCAAAGCCCTCGATGCCCGTCTGTTTTTTGGGGATCCCTCGCAGCTCTGAGAGATCCGCCCGGTGGTTGTCTGGGGTTGGTTCGGTGGAGTCCTCTGCGGTGTTATCTTGTGGCTTTTCTGGCTCAGAAGGCCCCAATGACTGGTTCATCCCACTCTCCTTGCTCCTGCAGCCTGTCTCAAGCCTCTTCGTCCAATTCTTCGTAGAGCAGATCCAGGCCGATGAGCACTTTCTCGCGGTTGGACAGATCGCCAATAATCTTCCGCACCGGTGGCGGCAGGATTTTGGCCAAGGTCGGCGTTGCCAAGATCTTATCTTCCTCTGCCAGTTGCGGATTTTTCAAGACATCGATCACCTTCAGGCTGTACACGCCGCGGAACTCCTTTTCCAAGATGTCTTGCAAGGTGCTGAGGGCACGCAGAGAATTGGGGGTGTTGCCCGCCACGTAGAGCTTGAGAACATAGGCTTTGCGAGTGGACATATCTAAGGATCCCTTGGAGCGGTTTTGGGAATGGAGCGGCGGTACATTTCGCTCAGGTGGGCCATCACATCGATCAGGGTAAGGCGGTAATCCAGCAGGATCTCTTCGCTGCGGCCTTCCAGCTTCAATTGTTTGGCAAAGTCTTCCATCAAGTTCATGTGCAGCTCCAGCAGTTGAGCAGCGCCGATATCGGCAAAAAAGGCCAAGGCCACCAGCTCGTCGATGCGGGCATTGACGGTCTCGGGAGATTGAAAATAGTCCAAGACGATTGCCTGGTAAAGGTTACGCAGCCGTCGCATGAGGGCTTGCTGCTCGTGGGGCGGGAGGCGACGGTAAAACAGCTCTGGGTCACGATGATAGTACACTCCGGCGTAGCCCAGCCGTTCCCGCAATTTCTCCGCCAGCCGCCGTTGTTGTTGGTTGCTGTAAGCCAGGTAGGGCTGATCGCTGGGATGCACTGGGCCCTGCGGGAGGCCGCAAGTGGGAGACATCTGCAGAAACAAGGCGATGGCCCGATCCACCAGCAGCTCCAAGACGGAAGGGGATCCCGAAGCGGTACAGTCGGCCCGCACCTGCCCCTTCAGCTCCTGTGGCGAAATGGGACGGACGAGGGTGGCGTTGTGGTAGAAAAACTGCTCTCGCTTGAGCAATGCTTTCACCAAAGATGAGGTGGCAGGGATCTCTCCTTCCGTCTCCGGTGTTTCCTTTTGCAGGTGGGATTCTTCCAGCACAATCGCCAACACCGTCGGCAGCAGCAGTCCCCACGCGCAGAGCTGATTGCCCAGATCGTGCAGCTCTTGCAGCCGAGTGGGATCCACCAGGAGCACCAAGCAATCGACATGGCCGTCTTGTCTCCTGAGAGCCTCTAGGAAGGTAGCTTGATCCTGAAAACACTCGACAACAAAGCGTTCAGGGGGTAGCCAGTCCTCGCAAGCTAGGGGCTCTCCTGCTGGCGGCTCCCAATCCAGCAACAGGTTGATGCGCAGTGGATGGGTGTCAGGCAACAAGACAAAGGATGAAGATATATTTCCTATCTTAAATCTGACCGGGATCCGCGCTCACCGGCCAGAGGAAAAGAGCGGGAGAAAAACCTAAACTAGGGGTGAGTGAGCTGCTGCCGAGATCCCTATGGTGCCCCTGATCATCGACTGCGACCCTGGCCAAGACGATGCGGTGGCTCTGCTGCTGGCTATGGCGTCGCCAGAAGAGCTGCAATTGCTGGGCATTACCACGGTGGCTGGCAATGTCTCCTTGGACAAAACCAGCCGCAATGCTCGACAGATCTGTGAATTGGCCGGTCAGCCGCAGATGGGGGTGTATGCCGGCTGCCCCCGACCTCTCTTGCGCCCTCTGGAAACCGCCGAGCAGGTGCATGGCAAAACCGGGATCGATGGAGCGGATCTGCCGGAGCCCCAGATGCCTTTGGGATCCCAGCATGCAGTGCCCTATCTCATCGAGACGCTGATGGCTGCCCCTGAGCCGGTTACCTTGGCTTTGCTGGGCCCGATGACCAACTTGGCAGTGGCCCTGGTGCAGCAGCCCCGGATTGTGGAGCGCATCCAGCGGCTGGTGTTTATGGGGGGATCCGCCTTTGAGGGGAATGTTACCCCGGCAGCCGAGTTCAACATCCTCACCGATCCCCACGCCGCCCAGATCGTGCTCAGCGCCGGGATCCCGGAGGTGGTGATGCTGGGCTTGCACGTCACCCAACAGGTCCTCAGCACGCCGGAGCGGATTGAGCGCATCCGCGCCCTGGGCACCCGCGTTGGGCAGACGGTGGCCAATATGCTCACCTTTTACGGTAAGGTCGACGTAGAACGCTACGGGCTACCGGGAGGGCCATTGCACGACCCTTGTGTGATTGCCTATCTGTTACAGCCGCAGTTGTTCGAGCTCAAGCCCTGCTACGTCGAGGTGGAAACGGCTAGCCCCTTGAACCTGGGCCGGACGGTGGTGGATCGCTGGGGATCCAGTGGTCGCCTCGCCAATGTTCAGGTGGCTTTTGGGGTGGATGCCCAGGGGTTTTACCACCTGCTCACCGAGCGCCTGGGCCGTTACCGATAATTCTGATAGTTCTGATCCTTGAGGCCAGATCCGAAGGTGGAGAATCCCAGCGCCGTCCAACGTGCCAAGCTGGAGTGGGTGAACCTGCCCACCGCCGTCACCCTGCTGCGGCTGGCAGGGATCCCTTTTGTTTTGCTGGGCCTGAGCCTGCGATCCCCACTGGGGGAGAGGTTGGCCCTCTGGGCGTTCCTGTTGGCGGCGGCAACCGATTGGCTGGATGGCCATTTGGCCCGCCGTTATGGCTTGGTAACCGATATGGGCAAGTTTTTGGATCCTCTGGTGGATAAGCTGCTGGTGTTGGCGCCGCTGCTGGGCCTGCTGGAACTGGGGCGGATCCCCGCTTGGGGCGTGTTTTTGCTGATGGGGCGGGAGCTGGCCATCGCCGGCTGGCGGGTCAACCAAAGCCAAATCCGCGGTGCCAATTTCTGGGGCAAAGCCAAGACGGTAACCCAAATCCTGGCCATTGCTTTGCTGATTTTGGGGTGGCCGGGAGGGATCCCTTGTTTTTGGGTGGCGGTGGTTCTCACCCTGATCTCGGGCCTGACCTACCTGCACACCGATCATCCCCATCATGCGCAGTCACCCGGCAGGCCATAGCCCTTGTCAGATCCCCCCGCCCCTCGCCGACAGAGGAGACACCCCACCTGAGCAGCGCATCCTCGGCCTAGATCCAGGTCTGGGAACCATGGGTTTTGGTTGCATTCTGGCGGGATCTGCGGGGTTGAAACCTGTGGATTATGGGGTGATCAGCACCCCCAGCCAACACTCGATGCCGGAGCGGCTGCAAACGCTGCACGAGGATTTGAGCCAGTTGCTGCGCCAACTGCGCCCGCATCAGGTGGGGCTGGAAAAACTTTTTTTCTACAAAATGGGCAATACCATTGCCATCGCCCAAGCCCGTGGCGTGATCCTGCTCACCTTGGCCCAGCATCATCTGTTGCCGGTGGAGTTTACGCCCGCCCAAGTCAAGCAAAGTTTGACAGGCTACGGACGCGCCGACAAGCAGGCTGTACAAGCTGCCGTGGCCCGGGAACTCAACCTGCCCAGCTTGCCCCGCCCGGATGATGCCGCCGATGCCTTGGCGATTGCCATCACAGTCTGGCACCACCGCTTCTCTTGAGGGATCCCCTCCCTGTCAATCCCCTACCTTTAGCAGAGATAAAGATTGGCCAATAAAGATGGGCTAGACTCAGTACAGCGAGAAGCACAAGCCCTATGTTTCTTCTTCCGTGGATGTTCGCGAGCTACCGCTGTTTCCCTTGCCGGAGGTGGTGCTGTTTCCGGGCCGACCTCTGCCGCTGCACATTTTCGAGTACCGCTACCGCATGATGATCAACACCATTCTGGAGACGGATCGCCGCTTTGGGGTGCTGATGTTCAATCCCCAGACGGGATCCCCAGTGCGGGTGGGCTGTTGTGCTGAGGTGTTGCAGGTGCAGCGATTGCCGGATGACCGCATGGACATTTTGACCTTGGGGCAGCAGCGCTTCCGCGTCTTGGATTACGTGCGGGAAAAACCCTTCCGGGTGGGGCTGGTGGAATGGATTGAGGATGAGCCGACCACCCCTTCCGATGACCTGCAAAGCTGGGTGCGCCAGGTTACCACTCTCCTTCAAGATGTGGTGCGTCTCTCGGGCAAGCTAATGGAGCGGGATGCACAGTTGCCGGAGCAGCTCCCCACCACCCCCATAGAACTGTCCTACTGGGTGGCTAGCCACTTCCATGGGGCCCCCCAAGAGCAGCAAGCTCTGCTGGAAATGGTCAGTACCGAAAGGCGGCTGCGCCGGGAAGCCGAAATTCTCGAGTCCACCCGCAAGCACTTGGCCGCCCGCACGGCCCTCAAGGATCTGTTCACGGAAATTTCCTGAGGTTCCTCAGTGTCAGGTCTGCTCCCATCTGTTCTGGTGGCTCTTGTGGACCTTTCCAGAGAGTGCCCTTTGCCTTGCTCGACCAGGCAGAGCAGAATGCTTCCCCCGGAAAGGTTGGGTATTTCTTGAGGATCCCTTCCCCGTTTTTCATGGCCTACGCTCGCCGCTACTTGCGCTTTCCCTCTCAGATCTTGGGCCGGGAAATGGAGATGCTCCACTTTGGGCATCACGGCTACCCGCTGATCTGTCTGCCCACCAGCAACGGGCGTTTTTTTGACGTGGAAGATCGCGGCATTATTGCCAGCCTCAGCCATCATCTGGAGCAGGGCTATTTGCAGGCTTTTTGCGTGGAAACCCTGGATTGGGAGACTTTGTTCAACCGCCAGCTGGACTTGCCCCAACGGCGGGAGCGTTGGCTGTTGTTGGAGCAGCACTGGGTAGAAGAGCTGATCCCCTACGCCAAGGCCGAGGCGCAAAATGAGTTTCTGGTGGTGGCTGGGTTTTCCCTGGGAGCTACCCATGCTGTCAACCTCACCTGTCGGCATCCCGGCCTAGTGCGCCGTTGTTTGGCTCTGGGGGGGCCCTACGATGTGGCCGCTCTCGGCTCTGTCACCGGCTGGGATCCCCAACAGGCAGAGCAAGAGCTGTATTTCATCAACCCGCTGGCCTATATGTCCAACATGAGCCGGCAACTCTGGGATCAGTTGGGCGGGCGCAACACCGAGCTGAAGTTGCTCACCGCTCGCCGCGACCACTGCCTCAGCGACAACCTGCGCCTGGCAGAAGTGCTCAGCCGCAACGACATCCCCCATCAACTGGAGGTATGGGAGGGGGATCACGACTGGCCCACTTGGCAAGCGCAAATCCGCGCCTTCGCGTAGGATCCCTTGCAGGGAATAGCTTTTGAGAGAGCTTTGATGATTGAAGACTATTGGGTTGGCAGCCTGCACTTCAGCGAGCCTTTTGGGGACGATACTCTGGCCCGCCTCAACGCACTTCCCCCTGTTCAAGCTCGCAACGGCCAAACTTACAAGATCCGGGCCGAACATGTCACCATTCACGAGGTGAACCTGGATTACCGCACCAAGTATCGCCTGATCCTGGATCGTTTCAGCTACCTTTACCCCCAAGCCATCGGCCTGTTCATGGGCTTTGCCTTTCGGGGGGTTTACCTCATCAACAACCCGTTTAGCTTTTATTACTACCTGCGCAACAAAGATGCTGCCTACATGGTGGTCAAAGAGCTGGGGATCTCCATCCCCAAAACTTACATTCTGCCCCCTAAAGAAGCCCCCGCATTGAAAGCAGAGGACTTTAAGTATCACAAGTTTTTCGATTGGCAGGGGATGGCGGAAGATCTGGGCTGGCCAATTGTGATTAAGCCGGCGGAGGGGCGAGAGGCCATTGGAGTAGAAATAGCCCACAACATGGAGCAGCTCCTCTATTTTTACGACCGCTCTGGATCTCAAGTGATGATGATCCAAGAGAAGGTCAAAACCCCTTACCCTTGGCAGATTCGCGCCCTCTGCATTGGCCGAAAGATCATTCCGATCAAGTATATCTTTCGCAAGTTCGATGCCAGCGAATATCTGTTTGATCCAGAATTTCTTACCCCGGAAATGGGCCAGAAAGTCATCAATACCTGTCGGATTATCAATCGAGTTTTGGGCTATGAAATGAACTCGGTGGAGCTATTCATCGACGAGCAGGGAGAGCTGCAGGCCATCGACTTTAACAATCCGGTGCCCGATGGACGGCTCAAGGCTTTGGGAGAGATCTTCTACAACGATTACCAGCAGGCCCTTTGCGATTTGGTCTTGGACATCGTGCGGGAACAGCGTCCTTTCGACTTCCTGCCCCCAGATATCAACCGCTTTGCTCACATTGCCCGACGGGCCGATCTCACCCGCGAGCAGAAGTTTCAGATGGCTCTGGATTTGGCCAACCGTTACTACGAGCCCAGGGATCCCGATTAAAATCAAACCAGAACCCAAAAGTGTGGTTTTCCGCCGGAGAAGTTGTGGACGGGCAAAGGAGCAGCAGCGTGGTTTCCGACCCCGTTTCAGGGTGGTAAGTGATCAAGCAGGCGCAGGGATCCTGCCAGGTGCTGCATTTGGCGGCGGGGGATCCCCTCTTGAGTCGGCAAGAGCATTGGGGGCCTTTTCCCGGCCAAGCTGAGGCAATTGCACGGCGGGTTGGTCTGATCCGAGCAGGCAAATGTCAACCGGGTTGAAATGGCGCTGGTGCCACGATATTCGCGAGATCCCAGCAGGGGCCTGGCACGCCTTGCAAACGGAGCGCACCTCTCCTTTTTTGGAATACGAATGGTTGCACAGCCTAGAGAGCTCAGGTTGTGCCAGCCGCAGGACAGGGTGGCTGCCCTGTCACCTGTTGGTGGAGGCAGACGGCCAGTTGATTGCTGCTGCCCCCTTGTATTTGAAAAGCCACAGCCAGGGGGAGTTTGTCTTTGACCAAGAATGGGCTGCAGTTGCCAGCCAATTGGGGGAACGCTACTACCCGAAGTTAATCGGCATGGCCCCCTTCACCCCGGCCACGGGCTATCGCATCCTCGTCCATCCCGAGTATTCGGAAGCAGAGGTGTGGTCGTTGATGCTGGCAGCCATTGACCGGTTTTGCCAAGAGAAGGATATTTCGGTGTTTAGCTTGCTTTATGTAGATCTGGACTGGCGGACTCAATTGGAGTCGGATGGATTTACGCCCCGGATCACCCACAACTACCAGTGGCACAACCCCGGCTACCGCTCTTACGAAGACTTTTTGAGCCAGTTCAATGCCAACCAGCGGCGCAACATCAAGCGAGAGCGGGCTGCAATGGAAAAAAGCGGCCTAGAACTCAAGATTTACACAGGAGAGGAGATCACGCCCCGCCTGTTGTCTCTCATGTACGACTTTTACAGCAACACCTGCGCCCAATTTTGGAACTGGAGCAAATATCTCAATCGCCGCTTTTCGAGTCTCTCTATCCTGACTATCGGGAGCGAGTTGTGCTGGTGGCCGGGGAACGGAATGCAGAAATTGTGGGGATGTCTTTTGTATTCGTAAGGGAGATCGCCTGTTCGGGCGCTACTGGGGTTGTCGGGAGGAGGTGAAGTTTTTGCACTTTAACGTTTGCTACTACGAGCCCATTGCCCTCGCCATCCGAGAAGGGATCCGCAACTTTGATCCCGGCGCAGGGGGATCCCATAAGATTCGACGGGGATTTCCGGCCACGCCTGTGTACAGCTACCACCGCTTCTACAGCCGAAGGCTACAACAGGTTTTGGTGCCCTACCTAAACCGGGTTAACCCTCTCATGTTGGCCGAGCTGGAGAACGTGAATCAAAACGAGGTTCCTTTTCGAGAAGATGTTTTGCCTTCTCTATCTGCTTTGACCAAGGAGTGAACCACTTCATTGGATGGGGTTTTCAATCCCGTAAGCAGTTGGCGGCTGACATGCTTTTTGCCTTGCTACAGCTTTTTCCGGCAATGCTGACTCCAGCCAACACGACCTGACCTATGGTTATAGTTATTTCGAATTTCGGCGAAACAGCCTAATGGAACATCCGATCCCTTCCGGCCTTCCTGATCCCGTTAAACCTGGGGATCTCTTGGCGTTGGAGGTCACGGCCCTGACCCCCCAGGGAGATGGCATTGCCCACACGGTAGGACTTGGACAAGGGCGAGTGGTGTTTGTGTCCCAGGCGGTGCCCGGGGATCAGGTGGTGGCCCAAATAACCGAGATCAAGCGCAACTACTTGGTCGGGCGAATTCGGTCGCTGATTTCTCCCTCTCCCCAACGGGTGCGACCAGCCTGCATTGTGGCGGACAAATGTGGTGGCTGCCAATGGCAACATGTCAGCTATGCCCAGCAATTGGCCACCAAGCAGCAAATCCTCAGGGATGCACTGGAGCGGATTGGCGGTCTGACTCTGCCGCAGCCTGTCCCCATTTTGGGATCCCGGCAGCCGCTGCGCTATCGCAACAAGGTCACCTACCCCATGGCCAAACCGGAGGGCCAGCCCTTGCGCATGGGCTACTACCAACGGGGCAGCCACCGCCTGGTGAACCTCAACCAATGCCCCGTGCAAGACGAGCGGCTGGATGTGTTCCTGAGGGAAATCAAGCGGGATCTCCAAGAAACGGGCTGGAGTGTCTACGACGAAAGTCGTCACCAAGGTCATCTCCGCCACTTGGGTTTGCGCATCGGTCGCCGTACCCGCGAGGTGCTCCTGACCTTGGTCAGTTGCAGTCGTCGCCTGCCCCATCTGGAAAGCTGGGCCGAACGCTGGATGCAGCGCTACCCTGACCTGGTGGGGGTCTGTCTCAATCTCAACTCGGCCCGCACCAATGCCATCTTCGGCCCGAGACTGAGTGATGCCGGTCGGGGTCTTTGCGGGAGGAATTTGCCGGTTTTTCCCTCTGGATCGACAGCACCTCTTTCTTCCAGGTCAACACAGAGCAAGCAGAAGCCTTTTTTACCTGGATAGCCGACCAACTGAACCTGCGAGGAGAGGAAACCATCCTGGATGCCTACTGTGGCATCGGCACCTTAACCTTGCTGCTGGCGCAACGGGCGAAACGGGCGATGGGGGTGGAAGCTTTGCCGGAAGCGGTGGCCCAAGCCCGCTACAATGCCCAGTTCAACGGTATCGCCTCAGCCCAATTTTTCCAGGGCACGGTGGAACAGGTTTTGCCGACCCTGCCCCCTGCCGACATTGTGGTGCTGGATCCGCCGCGGCGCGGCTGCGACCGCCAAGTGCTCGAGACCCTAAAGCTGCGACGACCACCACGCATCGTCTACATTAGCTGTCACCCTGCCACTTTGGCGCGAGACTTGCAGATCCTACTGGCAGAGGGATCCTATCGCCTTACCCAATGGCGGGCGGCTGACTTCTTTCCCCAAACCGGGCATGTGGAGGGGGTGGCCTTTTTGGAGCGAGTTTGAAGAGTACGCACCCTGACCAAAAGGCGCGGCAAGCCCCGTCCTTCAGGGCAGGGAAGGATAGCGCCGACCGTAGCCGACGCCCTTTAAAAACGCAGTGCCGGCCATGTGAATATCGTTGTCATCACGCATAGGCCAAGAATACGATTGAGCGGTGCAACGACTTCAAGCCTTCAAGTACGAATTGCTGCCCAACAGCCAGCAGGAACGGCAGATGCGCCGCTTTGCTGGCTCCTGCCGGTTCGTCTACAACAAAGCACTGGCGTTGCAGAAGGAGCGTCACGAGCAAGGCCAGAAAAAGCTAGGCTATGCGGGCCTGTGCCAGCTGCTCACCGCGTGGCGCCACAGCGCAGATACGGCGTGGCTGGCGGATGCGCCGGTGCATCCGCTGCAACAGGCGCTCCAGGATTTGGAGCGAGCCTACAGCCACTTCTTCGCCCAACGCGCCGGCTTCCCGAAGTTCAAGAAAAAAGGCCGGTCCGACAGTTTCCGTTATCCCGCGCCCAAGCAAATCCAGCTGGACCAGGCCAACAGCCGCATCTACCTGCCTAAGCTTGGTTGGATGCGCTACCGCAATAGCCGAGAAGTGCTAGGCACAGTGAAGAACGTCACCGTATCCAAGCACGCTGGCAAGTGGTTCGTGTCGATTCAGACCGAGCGGGAGGTGGAGCAACCCAAGCCGAAGGGCGGCGTAGTCGGCATCGACGTCGGTATTGCCCGCTTGGCTACCCTCTCGGACGGCACGTTCTACGCGCCCCTCAACAGCTTCAAGCGGCACGAGGCGCGCTTGCGCAAGGCACAGCAAGCGCTCTCCCGCAAAGTCCAGTTCAGCAACAACTGGAAGAAGGCAAAAGCCCGCCTCCAGCGTATTCATTCTCAGATGGCCAACGCCCGCCGCGACTTCCTGCACAAGGTCTCGACCGCGATTAGCAAAAGCCACGCGATGGTGTGTATCGAGGACTTGCAGGTGCGGAATATGTCCAAGTTGGCGGCAGGGACGGCAGATGCTCCTGGGAAGAACGTCCGCGCCAAGTCAGCGTTAAACAAAGCCATTCTCGACCAGGGGTGGTACGAGTTCCGTCGCCAGCTGGAGTACAAGCTGGCCTGGAAAGGCGGCAGGCTCATTGTCGTGCCGCCGCAGAACCCGAGCCGCACCTGTCCATGTTGCGGCCATGTTTCATCAGACAACCGCCAGACCCAAGCCTGGTTCGAGTGCGTGGCGTGCGGCTATGAGAATAACGCCGATCGCGGCAGCGGGCCGGAGGCCTTTCGCGGCAGCGGGCCGGAGGCCTTTCGCGGCAGCGGGCCGGAGGCCTTTCGCGGCAGCGGGCCGGAGGCCTTTCGCGGCAGCGGTGCCATCAA
>AFSR01001675.1_pt1 | contig 17287 bp, 11 predicted proteins | sample 296848 | NCBI WGS metagenome assembly AFSR01 (sample SAMN02954305, study PRJNA68063) | hot springs metagenome | biome: terrestrial; feature: Mushroom and Octopus hot springs; material: microbial mat core samples; isolation source: Yellowstone National Park Mushroom and Octopus hot springs ...
CGTAAAAACGTGAAAGTATGCGCCACTGCGAGCGAGCGCGCGACCTTGTTCAATCCTCTCGAAGCGCAGCGGATCAGCCTCGCCCTTCAGCGCCGGCAGCAACCACAGCGCGCGATAGTGCGCGCGTTCGTCGGCGATGTGATACAGGCCGAATTCGGCAACAGCCCCATTCGGCGTCTTCACCGCCGAACCATCGAACACGCCGCGCAGCGGTGGGTCACCCAGCAGGTAGGGACGGTTGATCAGCGTTGCCGCCGCCACGGCGATCAAAGCCAGCTTGCCGGCGATGAACTCCCATGCCCCCTTGCTCGCTGCCAGCAGCGAAAGTGCCCCGGCCAAAGGCACGCTGAGCATCCGGCCGGCCATGAAGTCCCCACCTATCCAGATGACGTAGCACAGGTACAGCGCGATCCCCAGCACTGCGGCGGCAAACTCTCCCTTCCGCTGCCAGAGCGCTGCGATCACCCCTGCAGCAATGCCGACTAACGTGGCGCTGTCGGCCACCGCTGTCTCAATCAGATAGGCCAATCCACGCTCCACATACTCGTGACGCGGGATGCCGATGGATTGCTTGGCGTAGAACGTGTTGGGGAAGGGGAAGCCGTAATAGATCAGCGCGAACAGCATCCACCCTGCCACCGGCAGCATGGCCGCCATAGCCATGCGAAGAGCAACCTGCCTCGGCGCGCGCAGAAAGACGAAGGCAAGCAACGGCCCAACGAGCAGCCCTAGGTCCAGCCGGTTGAGCATCAGCAATCCGCCCAACGCACCTACGAACACGGCATGGGTCACTCGCTTCTCCAAGCCAAGCCAAAGGCAAACTGTCAACAGCAAGTACGAGAGCGGGTTCTCCAGGCCAGAGGTGGAGTAGTCCACGAACGCCTTTGACCCGATGAGCAACAGGCCGACCAGCGCCAACCGAATGACGCTACCACGGCTTTGCCACAGCAACAGAAGTGCCGTGGCGATGGCCAGCAGCATCGAGAGGGCGAGCGTGGTGTAGAACGGCTCCCTGGTGATGGCGTAAGGAGCGGAGAGCACGAACAACCAGAGCGGATGGGTGTAAGCTTGCACCCGCTCGCCCAGATTCCACACCAGCCCATAGCCCCAAACGAAGTTATCCACCGTGCGCAGGGTGATAAAGGCGTCGTCGCACATCCAGGCCGTGCGGATCAACACAACCGCATAAGCGATCAGGAAGGCGGCGAGGAAGAGCCGGCCAACCCAGGGCACGCCCAGGCGCGAATGCACCCTTTCAGCGGACAATGCGCTCACCATGAGAGATAGGCCAGCGCATTGTAAGCTGACCGGGACGTCTCACGACAGGTGCATCCGTCATTCGAGGCAGGTGACTTCACATCTACTTCAATGTCGAGCGCACAGGGGTTGCCGGCGCCCTGCTTCCCCTGTCATTATTCTGAGCGCGAAGAATCTAACAAGCGATGAACCTAAAATCCCCCCGATGCACAAAGCATACCTCGCCGGCTGGCTATGCCTAATACTTTGCCTAGCAGCCTGCGACGCACAACCGGCGCACACGCCGACTATCCAAGCGACGATCTTTGCCTCTCCTACCCCCACAGCGCAGATAGCCAAAGAAACAACCTGGCTCACGCTCAGCCCCGGCATCGCGCTGCTGCGCACGCCGGCGCAGGTCAACGGCCACACCGAACGGCTGATCGTCGCACGGGTGGACGCGCAGCGGGCGACGCTGCGCGTGCTCTATGACCCGCGGTCGCCGCGCAGCGTGCGGGACTGGCAGGCGGCGAGCAGCGCGACGCTGGTGATAAACGGCGGCTTCTTCGACAAGGACTATCGCGCCACCGGCCTGCTGATCGCCGACGGACAGGCGTTCGGGCGCAGCTACCGCGGCTTCGGCGGGATGTTCTTCGTGCGCCACGGCAAGCCGGGCATTCAGTCGCTGCGCGCGCAGCCCTATCGCCCCGACCCGGCCATCCGCCAGGCAGTGCAGAGCTTCCCGATGTTGGTGGTGGACGGCCGGCGCGTCCCGCCGATCGAGGACGGCGAGCGGCGCAACCGGCGCAGCTTTGTGGCGATAGACGACCAGGGCCGCGTCTTGCTGGGTGTGACGTTAATGGCGCAGTGGACGCTGAACGACCTGGCCGACTTCCTGGCAACCTCGCCGGCGCTGAACGCCCGCCACGCGCTGAACCTGGACGGCGGCGCGTCGGCAGGGCTGTGGCTGGGCGGGCGCGACGACCTCTCGATGAACTCCTTTGAGCCGGTGCCGGCGGTGATCGCCGTCTTTGACCTATGAGCACCGGTCGTAGAACAGCAGCATGGTCTTGCCGTAGCGCCGCTGGTCGCTCAGCATGAGGTGATCGAGCGTCAGCGGGGCATACTCGCGCGGGTCGAGCTGGACGATCACTGTGCCGGCCTCGGCCAGCCAACCGATCTGCTCATCAATGGCGATCACCGCGCGCGACCACAGCCCCTGATACTGGGGTGGGGCGACGAAGATGAAGTCATAGTGGACGTTGGGCCGGCCCGCCAGGTAATCGAACGCATCCTGGCGGATCACGCGGGCACGGGCCTGTAGGCCAGTGGTCCGCAGATTCTCACGAATCAGCCGGATCGCCTCCGGCAAGACGTCTATAAACGTGACCTCCGCCGCGCCGCGACTGAGCGCCTCAACGCCCACCGCGCCCGTGCCGGCGAACAGGTCCAGCCAGCGCGAATCGCGCACGTCGTCCATCAGGATGTTAAAGATGGCCTGCTTGGCGCGGTCGGTGATCGGCCGAATGGCATCACCTGGCAGGCTCTTCAGCTTGCGTCCCTTGGCGAGGCCGGTGTTGACGCGCATTGTCGTATTTCGTAGTGCGTATTTCGTATTGCGTATTGCGTGGTGCGTGTTATGGTGCACAGACGACCGACGATTCCTTCAGGCGCTTGTTGGCGGTCAGCTCATAGCAGCGGCAATAGCGAGTTTCGGCATCCAGCAGCGGCCCACCGCTCCAATTCAACAGGATGAGCTGCGAATGCGCGCACTGAACACCGTCGCGCGGGCTATCGGCCGGCGCGGTGCGCAGCCAGCCGATACCGCTGGGGCCGTTGCGGTCGTACATCATCCAGATGCGCGATTCGCGCAGGGGGTCGCCGGCATTGATCTCGATCCCATCGGTCACCCCCAAATAGTACACAAAGCCAAAGACAAACGGGGCGCTGAGCGAGAGAAACGCCACCAAACCCACACCCAGCCAACTTAACCACGAACGCAATTTATCTGCCATCCCAGAACACTCCACAGCAACGGATGAACACACCTTAAGCGCTCGGGTGGATCAGGCCGGACTTAGCCCTAACGGTGAACACACCCCAGCGCTTAATCGAGTGACGGTAACAGTATAATCGCTGAGAGCTAAGAGAGACCTAAGGGGACGTGGCGGAAATGGCAGACGCGCATGACTTAGGATCATGTGCCGCAAGGCGTGTGGGTTCAAGTCCCTCCGTCCCCATCTTAGGATAGATCATGGAGCTTCAAGTTGAACCCCAAGAGAACCATTCGGTACGATTGACGATCACGCTAGACGACGAGACGGTGAACCGCGCACGACGCGAAGTCGCCCGTGCGCTTTCCAAGCGGTTCCATATTCCCGGCTTCCGGCCTGGCCATGCACCGCTGGGCGCAGTCATCCGCGCCGTGGGCGGCGAGGAGGCCTTCAACCTCGAGCTGGCCGATTATTTGGCCAAGCAGGTATACCCCAAAGCCTTGGACGAAGCCAAGATCAACCCGTATGGCCCGGGAACGATCATAGAAGTAAAGGCTTCCCCCTTTCAAATCGTCGCTCACGTTCCCTTGGAACCGACAGTTGACCTGAAAGACTACAGGTCAATTCGCTTGCCCTTCCCAGAGATCGTCGTGAGCGAAGAGGAGATCGAGCAAGAGCTTGAAAAGCTGCGCGAGGAAAATGCCATCATCCAATTGGCAGAGCGGCCCGCCGCGATCAGCGACCTGGTCGAGGTGAAGATAGAAGCAAAACACCAAGACAGCGGCGATCTCGCGCTTGAGACCGAAGAGGAGATATTGCTCACGACGGAGAAAGAGGACGAGTTGCTTCCAGGCTTGAGTGAATTCATCATCGGGATGAGCGCCGGCGAGCGCAAAGAGTTCGCCCTGACCATGCCAGAAGATGTCTCGTACGACACGATGAGGGGCGCCACGCTCGACGTCACTATCGAGGTGAAACGGGTGAACAGCCGGACGCTGCCAGACATCAACGACGAGCTGGCCCAGACGGTCGGCAATTTCACCACGCTGGCCGAGCTGCGCGAAGACCTGCGCCAAAAGCTGGCCAAGCGCAAGGAAGTAGAAGAAGAGAAGAACTTTGCTATTCAGGCGCTGGATGCCTTTGCGGCGCTGGCCGAGGTGCGCTATCCGCCCGAGTTCATCGAGGACCAACTGGACAAAATGGTCGAGGAATATTTTGAAGACATTGAGCGCACGCTCAAAATGCCATTCAAAGAATGGCTCAAGATACGCAACCAGACCGTAGAAGGCGTCCGCGAAGAAATGCGAGCGATTGCTGAATCGCGCGGGCGGCGCGGCCTGGTGATGCGCGCGCTGGCTCAGGCCGAAGGGCTGACGGTGAGCGAGGAGGAGGTCAACGCCAGGATCGATTACATCGCCGGCCCTTACTCACATGCCGCTGTCAAGCAGGCGCTGAACGCCCCTGATCTGCGTAGGACGATCGAGATCAACATCTTGTCGAACAAAGTGCTCCAGCGCATGGCGCAGATTGCCAAGGGTGAGCTCGAAGCAGCCATCCCGGAGCCAGCCCAGAGCTAGTCGCGCGTCAAATGTTTAGCTAATCCGTGCCGCCGACAATCAGCGGCAAAGGGTGAAGGTAGCTATGATAACGGTTAACTCACAAGCCCAGCCAGGCGCGATCCAGAACGTCATCCCGATGGTCATCGAGACCAACGGACGTGGCGAGCGCGCCTACGACATTTACTCGCTGTTGCTCAAAGAGCGCATTGTCTTCCTCGGCACGCCGATCAACGACCAGGTGGCCAACCTGATCGTGGCCCAGCTGCTCTTCCTAGAGCGCGAGGACAACGAGAAGGACATCCAGTTCTTCATCAACTCGCCAGGCGGCTCAGTCTATGCCGGCATGGCGATCTACGACACGATGCAAATGATCACCGCGCCGATCGCCACATTCGCCGTCGGGCTGACGGCCAGCTTCGGCACGCTGCTGCTGATGGCCGGCACGAAGGGCAAGCGCTATGCCCTCCCCAACGCCACCATCCACATGCATCAGCCGCTGGGCGGCGCCCAAGGCCAAGCCTCGGACATCGAAATCCAGGCCCGCGAGATCCTGCGGATCAAGGACACCATCAACAAGATCATCATGCGCCACACCAACATGAGCGAGGAAGAGGTGATCCGATATACCGACCGCGACGCCTACTTCACTCCTGAACAGGCGAAGGCACTGGGGGTGATTGACGCCGTGGCCGAACTCAACCCGAAGAAGATGGCCCTGCTGAAGCAGCCGACAGCAGAAGCCATCCCAGCGGGCGAGCAAATTCACAAAAACTAGCCGACGCGCTCACAATGGCTCAAAAGCCGGCGCAGACGACGCGCCGGCTTTTTCGTGCACAAACCCTATAATTCGCTGCGCATGGCCGCGATAGTCGCATTCAGTCGCTTCCTGCTGAGCATCTGCTTCGTCGTGGCAGTCTCCGGGATCGGCGCGCCGGCGCTGATCCGCGTAGCGGCCCAGGCGCCACAGGCCGCCGGCCCGCTGCCAGAGCGACGGGTGGTGCTCAACGGCGTGCCCGACGACATCGTGCCCCGCGCCAGCAACATCTGGCAGTGCCCCTGCGACAACGACGGCTGCTGGCCGGGCTGCTTCACCATCGCCTCGGCCAGCTTGCTGAAATACTGGGCCGGGCGCGGCTATTCTGGTTTGTGGAACGGCGACGAGAACGGCACGCTCCAGCGGCTGCGCGAGCTGTTTCCCAACCTGTTCTGTTACAACAACGTGGACGACGACGGGCGGATCAGCGACAGCGGCTACGACGCTGCCGATGTCGCGCGTGGGTTCGACCTCTTCATCCGCGAGCGCGGCTACACCTTTAGGGTCAAGGCCATCTACGAGCCGACGTTTGAGAAGATCGTCGAGGAGATAGACGCCGGCCGGCCGGTGATCGGCGCCTTCGGCAGCTCGGCCTGGGGCAGCCACGCCGGCACGATCATCGGCTACGACACTACCAACGGACGGCGCGTGATGATCGTGCGGCCAAACCTGCTCAATAAGCCCGATGCAGAGCTGAGCTGGGGCATCGGCTACGGCGAATTCGCCATCGTCACCGTCGCGCCGATCGGCAGCGGCGACGATGCAGAGCTAGCAAACGGACCATCACTGGGCATTGAGCTGGTCATCAACGATGGCGACGCCGGCTTTACTGCCGAGGGCGAGTGGACCGCCTATCCGGTCGGCTTCGCCAACGGCTCGCGCTTCACCATCACCACCGACCCATCGAACTTAGGCCCGTCCACGGACACAGCCGTGGCGCGCTGGCGCCCCATGCTGCCCTTCGATGGGCTATGGGAGGTGCTCGTTTGGCTGCCCCGCGACGACGCCGAAGGGAACAGCGCCTCACAGGTCACCTACCGCATCATCCACGCCGAAGGGATGAGCCTGGTGCGCCGCACCCAGCACACCGCGCGGCCAGGGTGGATGTCGCTGGGCGTATATCCTTTCGTTGTGGGCGATAAGGGCGCTGTGGAGCTGGGCAACCGCACCGGCGACCTGCCGCCGCGCCGGCTGTGGGCCGACGCAGTGAAATTCGTCTGGCGCGCGCCGTTGATCGTCCGCGCCGAGGAAGGCGGGCCGACCGGCCTGGTGATCAATGGCCAGCGTTTCATCATCCCCGATCAACAGACGTTTGAGGCCCTGCGCCTGAGCGCCGCGGGCGTCCACACTGCCTCGCCGTTGGCGCTGGCCCAGTATGGCCCTGGCCAGATGCTGCCGTCGGTGATGAGCGCATGGGTGGGGCAGTACTTCAACAACACGCTGCTCTCGCCGCCGGCCTCGCTGGTGCGGGCCGACGGCCGGATCAGCTTCCGTTGGGATGACCAACCGCCGGCGCCGAACATGGGCGCGCGGGCCTTCTCCGCCCGCTGGACGCGCTACCTGGCGCTCGGTGAGGGAACTTATCCGTTCCGCATCGAAGCAGTCGGCGGCGTGCGGTTGTGGATCAACGGTAAGCTTGAGCTTGACGCCTGGGATGCGCCGGACAATGTGCTGATCGCGCACGAGAAAGTGATAAGCGTCCCGGCGGGCGTCCATCGGGTGGACCTAGAGTACGTCAACCGGGAAGGTCGGGCGCAAATTCGGCTGAGCAACCTGCCGCCTAATGCACCGATTCCCATAGACGATGGCCCTTCACCCTGGCGAACTGATCAACAGGCACGCCTGCGCTGGGCAGATGCCGGCGACCCGGACGACGTGATCGGCGAGAAGCCGCGCCGCTTCTTCGTCACCGTCTGGAACGAGTCAAGCACCTGGCGGGCGACCAGCGGATGGATCACCGAGACCACTTGGACGGTCACACTCCCAGCAGATGGACGCTATTACTGGAGCGTGCTGGCCAGTGATGGCCTGGCCAACAGCGAGTCCAGCGCGCCGCGCGAGATCTGGCTCGACCGGTCGCCGCCTTGGGCGCAGATGATCGAGGCGCTCCCGCCGGAGTCTGCATTGGCGATCACCGCCAGCGCGCCGGTGGACACCTATCGCCTGATCACCGACGCCGCCGGCAACGCCGTCGTGGTCGGCGCGGAGGTGGGAACAGAACAAGCCGCCTTGCGCGAAGCGCCGCAAGGGCAGTGGGGCGATCTGCCGGTGCTCTACCTGCGCTGGTCGGGCAAAGATGCGCCTCACGATCCTCCGAAGGGGCTGACCTATGACGTGCAAGCGCGCGAGCTGATGCGCATGAAGACCATCTACACGATCACCATCGAGGAGGTGGGGGTGCCGCGCATCAGCCACGAGCTGGTCTTATCAGGCGCGCAAGAGATCACCGTCCCGGTAATACTGACAGAGGTCGTGGCCATCACCACGGTGGTGCCGTTGACCACCTTCCATCCGGTGAGCGACAGCGTCTGGATGCTCATCGCCACCGGCCTGCGCGAGACGCACATGATCTTCATCGGCGCGCCGGGCAGCACCTACGAGTTCCGCGTGCGGGCCACCGACGCCGCCGGCAACGCGCAAAAGTGGTATGAGGGCTATTCGGTCCAGGCGATGATCGATCCCCGCAAGCGGATACAGCGCGCCTACTTGCCGATCGTCGGGCGGTGAAAAGGGCCTCTTGGCACAACACTTCCTCGCTCGCACATCGCAAAGCGCAGTAGACGTGAGGCTATCAGGCCGGCGACGCCTAGTCCAGAATGCCCAGCCGCCGGCGGCCTAAGAGGCGAAAGGTCTGAACGATGGTCTTCTTGACCGGCATCTTGGTCGCGCCCGGCTTGCGGTCGTAGCGCAGGATCATCGGCACTTCGTTCACTATCGCGCCCACCAAGTGGAGCTTGATCAGGATATCCACCATGCAGGCAAAGCCGCGCTCGGCGAACAGGGTGTCGCCGAAGCGCGCGAACGCCTCGCGCAGCAGGCCGGCGCGGTAAGCGCGATAGCCACACGAGTAGTCTCGTGCGCCGGGAATGGGATAGACCACCCGGAATAGCCAGCTCAAGCCGGTGCTCAGCAACTGGCGATAGCGGGGAATGCCCAGCATGCGCGCGCCGGGTTGGAAACGCGACGCGATCACCAAGTCGTTGCCTTCCTCGATCATCTGCACCATGCGCGGGATCAAGCCCGGCAGATGCGTATCGTCAGCGTCCATCGTCACGATCACGTCATCGTGATCGTTAGAGCGGGCGAGCGCCGTCGTCAAGCCGGTTTTGATCGCTGCGCCCAAGCCCTGATTGACAGCATGAGAGACAACCTCCAAGCAGAGATCCTCAGCAGCCGCCACCTGATGCGCCAGCTCAGGCGTGCCATCGGCGCTGCCATCGTCGGCCACGATGATGCGCAGGCTGTGGCCAAAGTGTGCTCGAGATATGCTTGCGATGCGGCGGAGCAAGCGGGGCAATGCCTCAGCTTCGTTGTAAGCAGGCAAGACGACGAAGATCACGCGACGACGCCCCGATTCTAACTCAAGGGTGCGTATTCACTCGTCCGCTAAATACACCCAGTAGAATCTGTGGTATGCCTGACTTGCATCCGATCGCTCGCCTGTTGATCATCGGCGGGATTGGTTTGGTCGTCATCGGGCTGCTGGTGCAGTTGGCGATTCAATTCCTGCCCGGCCTGGGCCGGCTGCCGGGCGACATCGTCATCCAGCGTGACAACTTCACCCTCTACATCCCTCTGGGCACCATGATCGTCCTGAGCCTCGTGCTGTCGCTGTTGCTCAACCTAGCCGCGCGCTTCTTCAACCGCTGAACACCGCCACTGGCACGAGCAGCCTTAAGGCAGCACCAATTCTGCCTTGACCACGCCATCCTCAGCGCTATAGCGGCAGGTGAAGCCAACCTGCTCGCTCACGCGGATCATGGCCGCGTTATCGGGGAGGATATCCGCGATGATCCGCTTCACCCCTTCGCGCCGGCCAATCGCCACCAGGCGCGAGAGCAGCTCGGTGCCCAGGCCCTGATGCTGATACTCGTCGCTGATCAGGATGGCGAACTCGGCCTCCTTGCCGCCGCGCAGCTTGATCAGCCGGCCCACGCCGATGATGTGCGGTTTATACGCTTCGTCACGCCGCTCGGCCACCAGCGCCATCTCGCGCTCGTAGTTGATAAAAGCAATGCGCGTGAGGCGCTCATGGGCGATGCGTTCGCTGAGCGGGAAGGGATGGAAGTAACGCTGATACACGCTCTGCTCCGAGAGCGTATGATGAAACTCCACCAACAACGGCTCGTCCTCAGGCCGAATGGGGCGGATGAGCACCGCTGTGCCGTCGTGCAGCGTCCACGGCGCGACATATTCCACCGGATAAGGCGTGATCGCAGTGCGCGGCAGTTCTGCCTCGCTGATGTGCGCCGGATGAAGCACCACGCGCGCATCCAGCGCGATCAGCGCCCGCTCTGAAGCCAGCAGTGGGTTGATGTCTATCTCCTTTATCCAGCGCTGCTCGGCAACCAGGTAGCTAAAGCGCACCATCAGTTGCTCCAGCTCATCCAGCGGCACTGGCTTTCGCCCGCGCACCCCTTTCAATGCGGTGTAAATCCTCGTCTGTTCCATCATCCGCCGCGCCAGGGTGCTGTTCAGCGGCGGCAAGCCGAGCGCGCGGTCCTGGAAGACCTCCACAAGCTGGCCGCCGGCCCCAAAGAGCAACACCGGCCCTAACTGCGAGTCAGTTGTGCTGCCCAGGATCAGCTCGTAGCCATCGCGCTTGATCATCGGCTGGACGGTCACGCCCAAGAAGTCGCTTTCTTTGCCGCGGGCCAAGACAGAAGCCTTGATCAAGCGACATGCGTCGCGCACTGCATGCGCATCGCACAAGTTCAAGTGCACGCCGCCGACATCGGTCTTGTGGGTGATGGTCTCGGAGTGCAGCTTGACGACGACCGGATAGCCGATGGCCTCGGCGTGCGCCACGGCTTGCTCTTCGTCGGCGGCGATGTAGGTGGGCACGGTGGGGATGCCATAGGCGGCCAGCAGTTGCTTGGACTCATATTCGGTCATCAGGGTGCGGCCAGAAGCGCGCACCTGGGCGATGAGCACAGCTGCTTCATCGCGGCGAATGGCACGGTCATCGCCGGCGACGGGCGTCTCATACAAGCTGCGCAGGTTATCGCTATAGCGCCACATGTAGGTGAACATCCGCGCAGCGGTATCGGGATAGCCGAAGGTTGGGATGCCGGCCTCGTTCAGGATGCGCTCGCCTGCCTCCACTGAATCGCCGCCCATCCAGCTCGCCAGGATCGGCTTATCCCGCAAGCGGGCATAGGGCCGGAGCAATTCTGCGGTCGCTGTTGCTTCGGTCATCGCCTGCGGGGTCAAAATGACAAGCAGACCATCGCTGGCTGGGTCATCGGCCACCAACTCAAGCGCCTTGGCGTAGCGCTCAGGCGTCGCATCACCGAGGATGTCAACCGGGTTGCCGTGGCTCCAGGCCGATGGCAGGAAATCGTTCAGCTTGGCGATGGTTTCGGGCGCGAGTGCGGTCAGCTCGCCGCCGTTCAAGATCAGCGCATCTGTGGCGAGCACGCCCGGCCCGCCGGCGTTCGTCACCACAGTCAGGTGCGGCCCTTTGGGTCGCGGCTGCTTGGCCAGCACCTCGGCCATGTAGAACAGGTCGGCGATCGTATGCACGCGCAGCACGCCACAGCGCCGAAAGGCCGCGTCGAGCGCGTCATCGCTGCCGGCCAGCGAGCCGGTGTGTGAAGCGGCCGCCTGGGCAGCAGCAGCAGTGCGGCCGGCTTTGATCACGATGATCGGCTTGTTCAGCGCCACCTCGCGCGCAGCCGAGATAAACGAGCGCGCGTCGCCGATGGTCTCCATGTACATGACGATGCTATCGGTATCGGGGTCATCGCCCAAGTAGTCAATCAGGTCACCCCAACCGACATCGAGCATCGAGCCGACAGAGATAAAGTAGCTAAAGCCCACCTTCTCACGAAAGCTCCAGTCGAGCACTGCTGTACAGAGCGCGCCGCTTTGGCTGATGAAGGCCACGTTGCCCGGGTTGGCGATCGCATCGGCAAAGGTGGCGTTCAGCCCAATCCGCGTGTTCATGATGCCCAGACAGTTCGGGCCGACGATGCGCATGTGCGCGTCGCGGGCCTGGGTCAGGATCTGCCGCTCCAGCTCTGCGCCTTCTGGGCCGATTTCCTTGAAGCCGGCAGAGATGATGAGGGCGGATTTTGCGCCTGCCGCGATGCACTCGCCGATCACCCCTGGCACGGTCGGCGCCGGCGTGATGATCACGGCCAGGTCAACCTTCTCCGGCACGGCTGCGATGTTCGGATAAGCCTTTAGCCCCAAGACCTGATCGCGCTTAGGGTTGACAGGAAACACCTTGCCGCGAAAGGTCTTCAGATTGTTCATCATCGCCAAGCCAACGCTGCCTTCCTTATCGGTCGCGCCGATCACGGCCACCGAGCGCGGTTTGAACAGCGCGTCAAACGATTCGCGCTCGCGCTGCAGCGCTTCTATCGAAGTAATCACCTTACCAGAAGGATTTTGAGTAACCATAACTAGAACCCTCTATGCGTTTTGTAATACGCACTACACACCACGCAATACGGAATACGAAATACGTATTACGTATTGCGTATTACGTATTGCGTATTCTGTGGTGCGTATTCCGTGCGTCACTCCTTCAACTTCTTCAGACCGCTCATTGTTGCGGACAGCCGCTTACCGCCTGCATCAAAGAAGAAGACTTCCACCTCTTCATCATCGCGCGTGGGCGTGCTGCGCAGCACCAGGCCCTGGCCGAAGCGAGGGTGGACGACCTTATCACCGGGCTTAAAGCGCGAATTGGCAGATGGCTTGGCCGGCGCGCTTTGCCAGGTGGCTGTCGCCTGCAACAGCTCGCTGTTCTTGCGCGGTTTGCCGTCCACGACCGAATCCGGCAGATCGGCCAGGAAGCGCGACGGCTCGGTGACCTCGCTGCCCCCCCACTGCGAGCGCCGAAAGGGCCGCAACAAGTACAGCCGTTCCTTGGCGCGCGTGATCCCGACATACATGAGGCGGCGCTCTTCGGCCATCTGTTCAGGGTCATCGAGGCTGCGGCTGTGCGGCAAGACGCCCTCTACCAAGCCAACGATGAACACGACCTTGAACTCCAGCCCCTTTGCTGCGTGCAGGGTGAGCAGGGTAGGGGCGTTCGCCGTCTCGTCGTAGTTGTCCACATCGCTGACCAACGCGACGTTGCTCAGGAACTCGCTGAGCATTATGTCTCCGGCCTCAACGGCCACATTGCGCAGCGCCAGCACGTTGGCCCAGCGATCCTCTCCCTCGGCGCTGCCGTCGCGCAGATATTCTTCGTAGCCGCTGGTCTGGAGCACATAGTCGAAGAGTTGGCCGACGCTCAGTTCACCCCGCAGACGCACCCACTGCGCCCATCGCGCGCCGAACTCCTGGAGGGCGCGCCCAGCTCGCCCAGGCGCGGAGAACTCACCGCGGTTCAGCACGTCCAGACAGGACACGCCGAGCGCCTGTGCGGTGTTCTGCAGCTGCTCATAGGTCTTCTCGCCGATGCCGCGCGGCGGCACGTTGATGATCCGCTTTAGGCTCACCGCGTCGGCGGGGTTGTTGATGATGCGCAGGTAAGCCAGCACATCTTTGATCTCCTTGCGCGCGTAGAAGCGCGTCGCCCCTACCAGTCGGTAGGGCATGCCGGCGCGGATGAAGGCTTCTTCCAGCGGCCGTGACTGGGCGTTGGTGCGGTACATCACCGCGATCTCACCCGGCTCCGCTGCTTTCTGGCGCACCAGCTCCTCAATGGTATCCACGACAAACTGGGCTTCTTCGTCCTCGTTGAATAATTCGCGCACTGCGATCTTTGGGCCATGGCCGCGCTGCGTGGAGAGGTTGATGTGTACGCGGTCGGGATTCTTGCGGATCACGCTCATCGCTGCGTCGAGGATGGTTTGTGTCGAGCGGTAGTTTTGTTCTAACGTAATAATAGTCAGGTCGGGGTAGTCCTCGCGCAGCCGTAGTACGTTGCGGTAATCCGCGCCTCGCCATGCGTAAATGCTCTGGTCGGCATCACCGACGCAAAATAGGCCGCGGTGGCGGCCGGCGATGAGCTTAATGAGCACATACTGCGCCAGGTTAGTGTCCTGGAACTCGTCCACTAAGACGTGCAGATAGCGCTCCTGAAGCTTCGCTTGGACGATCGGATCGCTTCGCAACAAGCGGACGGTCTCCATAATCAGATCGTCGAAGTCCAGGGCATTGTTGGCGCGCAGGATGGCGTTGTAGCGGGCATACACGCGGCCGGCGATCTCCTGGAAAGTAGCTTTCAGCGCGGTACTCCTCCGGCGTAATAAACTCGTTCTTGGCCGCGCTGATGGCTGCGTGAATAGAGGCCGGCTTGTACTTCTTCTCATCCAGCTTCAGCTCGGCCAGGGCAGCTTTCACCACGCTGAGTTGGTCGTCGGCGTCGTAAATAGAGAAGTCGCGGTCAAGGCCGGCCCTGGCTGCCTCGCGCCGCAGCAGGCGCGCGCAGATGCTGTGAAACGTGCCGATCATCAGGTCGGCAGTTTTGCTCGCGCCTAAGAGTTGCGCCACGCGGTCGCGCATCTCGCGGGCGGCTTTGTTGGTGAAGGTCACGGCCATGATGCGATAGGGGGCGATGTTGCGCAGGCCGATCAAGTATGCGATCCGGCTGGTCAGCACGCGCGTCTTGCCGCTGCCCGGCCCAGCCAGCACCAGCGTCGGGCCATCCTTCGCCTCCACTGCCGCGCGTTGTTTGCTGTTTAACCCTTCGAGGAAGGCAAGCATGTAATCCATTGTCGCACGGCTAAGCGCGCTACGGAGACTCCGTGGGAGAGGGCGTTGGCGTCGGCGTTTGGTCCATGAGAGACAACGATGACGTCACGGTTGGCGTGATCGTCGGCGTCTCGGTGGGCGTTGGGGTCATCGTTGGAGTTGGCGTCGGCGTGGCCGTTGGAGTCGGGGTTGGAGTTAGAGTTGGAGTTGGAGTCGGCGTTGGTGTTGGTGTGGCTGTCGGAGTTGGGGTCGGCGTCGAGGTTGAAGTCGGGGTCGGCGTTGGTGTTGGTGTGGCCGTTGGAGTTGGGGTTGGCGTCGGTGTGGGCGTGGCCGTGGGCGTCGGCGTAGATGTAGGCGACAGCGTCGTCGTGGGCATTGACGTTGGTGCAGCCGACGGAGCTGTTGGCGTAGGTTGCTGCGTCGAAGATGAGGATGGGGACGGCGTCGGCGAGGGAGGGGATGTGCCCGTGGGGGTAGGGGGGATGATCACGATCGCCGTCGGCAGCGCGGCAACGGCTGTTGGGTTGAGCGGCTGGACCAACTCGTGGAAGATATATCCACGCCGGCCATCGGGCAGCTCGATGATGTACCACCCGCTGCCCTTCTGCCAAGTGATGGCCACCACATCAACGACCGTCCCCTCAGGCAGCCGCGTCATGATCGGGAACTGTAATCCAGGGCCTTCGCGCACGTTTGAATGCTGCATCACCCGCAACCGCGGCGGCTCGGTCGGTGTGGGTGGGAGTGAGTTCGTCGGCGCGACGGTAGCCGGCGGCGGGCCAAGCGCAACGGTCGGCGCGGTGAGGACCGTTGCCGTCGGCGTGGGCGACGGCGCCGGCAGCGCGCTGCTGGCCTGACGCACAAAGGCAAAGAGGAACACACCCAGACCAACTAGAAACAGGGCCGATACAAATGCTCCTGCGATCAACAACACTGAGGGGCGGCGCTCTTCTGCCGGCGGCTCTTGCGCTGACCCGATCGGCACGATCAGCTCCGTCGTCCCTGCGCTGGCTTGGTCCAGCAGCACGGGCGGCGCGGACTTTCTGCGCACCAAGACCGGCGGCATCATCGCCTCGGTAATCGGGTGGCCGTTTACTGCTTCATCAAACGCTGCTGCCAGCTCCCCAGCGCTGGCAAAGCGCTTGTCAGGGTCTTTTGCCATTGCCTTAGCCACCACAGCAGCACACGCCTCGGCCAGTTCTGGCCGGCAAGCGCGCAGATCCGGGACTGGCTCATTGACGTGCTTCATGGCGACGCTGATGCTGGTGGGGCCTGTGTAGGGCGGCGCGCCTGAGAGCATCTCGAACATCACTGCGCCTAGTGAATACACGTCGCTGCGCGGGTCGAGCGGCTTACCCAGCGCCTGCTCTGGGCTCATATAGGCCGGCGTGCCCAGCACGACGCTGCCGGTGAGGGTGAGGCTTTGGCTATCCTCGTACAGCTTGCCGATCCCGAAATCGGTGAGGAAGGCCTCGCCGTGACTGTCAAACAATATGTTGCCTGGCTTAATGTCGCGATGGATGATCCCGCGGGCGTGGGCTTCGTCCAGCGCGCCGGCCAGCCGTCGGACGATGTTCACCGTGTCCTGCAGGTTCAAGCGACCATAGCTCAGCAAATCGGCCAGCGAGCCGCCCGACATGTAACGCATGACCAGGAACGGCTGGCCGTCCTGTTCGCCGAAGTCGTAAATGGGGACGATGGCCGGATGCTCCAGGGCAGCGACAATGCGCGCTTCGCGCTCGAAGCGAGCGCGGGCTGCCGGCTGGTTGCTCAGATTACTGAGCAGCACCTTGATCGCAACATCGCGGCCGATGACCGGGTCGTGGGCCAGGTAAACCACCGACATGCCACCGTGACCCAACTCGGCTTTGATCTGATAACGTCCAATCTGGGCTGGTTTCATCAATAATCAACAGATTTAGTCACGCCCCAAACAACAACCACAGCGTCCACATCAGCGTTGCATGCACCACGCTCGCCGCGATGACATTCCCCGTTGCGAGGAAGATGCGTGCGTAGAACGCGCTTGCTATGGCGTTCAAGATCAGCAGCCAACCCAAACCAGACCAGTTAGTCACTCCTGAGAGGATCACGCTGACGACGGCAGCGACGAGACCGCTAAACCGAAGGTCCTCGCGCAGGTATGTGATGAGCGCCCCGCGCAAAATCATCTCCTCGGGCAACGCTTTCAGAAGAAAAAGGCTGATCCAGTGCCCCAGCGCCTCCAGCGGGGGAGGGCCACTGAAAGCAGGGACAAGCGCGCCGGTGACCAGACCTAGGGGCACAAAGATCGTGGCCAACAGCACGGCGTTCGCTGTTGTCACGCTGATCTGGCGCAGGGTGGGGCGAAACGAGAACCCCAGGTGTTCAAAGCGACCCGCAAGCGCTATCACATATAACGCAGCCACCGGGATCATCAGTTGGGCGAGCACATCCGCCGCGCCGCCCGCTGGGCGCGAGGGTAGGGCGCCAAATTGCGCTGCATACCATAAGGCGAGCAAGGCGCAGATGAATAGTAGATTCAAGCGCTGCTTTTGCTGTGTGCTGGTCAGCAGCAAAAGGAGCACCAGCGGGAGGAAGGCTATCGCGCGCAACACCAGCGGCTTATCCGGTGCGTCGCCGTAGAACGGCGTATCTGGCACGACCGGCATCAGCAACGGGACAGCGACCAGGATCAAAGCCAACGACACATCTGCCCGCTGCAGAGGCGGCACGTTCAAGACCGCCGCCGATGCAACCAAGAAGATGAATATGCCAAAGAATAGAAATTCAGCCGGCTCCGGATAAATATTTTGAATATATGAGGAGAA
>AFSR01007344.1_pt1 | contig 17246 bp, 14 predicted proteins | sample 296848 | NCBI WGS metagenome assembly AFSR01 (sample SAMN02954305, study PRJNA68063) | hot springs metagenome | biome: terrestrial; feature: Mushroom and Octopus hot springs; material: microbial mat core samples; isolation source: Yellowstone National Park Mushroom and Octopus hot springs ...
CAGCCAGTTCTGCAACGGCATCCCGTAAAACGCGCCGTCTACCTCCCAAAACCAATACACAAACGCCGCCGCGCCAGGGTTGACCCTGGAGGTGGAGACCGCCGCGTCCATCGCCACATCCCACAGCGTCAGCAGCGCGCCCGCACTGAGCGGAACCCACCGACGCGACACGCCCAGCATGAAACTCAAATGCAACGCGGGATAGAGCATCATAAACCACGACGGCGGAATCAGATACGGCACATGCCCCAGAAACTTGGGTCCGAGCCGCTCGGTGTAGGTGTAGGGACCGAAGGGAAAGCCTGTGAGCGTGCCGATGAGTTCGATACTGCCCGCCAGCACGACGCAGATGCTTAGTAGCCACAGCGTCGCCCGCCAGCCCTGTGTGTGCGCCATATGCAACAGCGACGCGCCGATGCCCAACACCACCAGCGCAATCCCCAACTGCATCGAGAGGCGGTTGTAGTCCAGCGGGGGCAGGTTCTGCACCCCGCCGAACAGCAGCCCGCTGCCAATCACGGTCGCCAGCGCGACCAGCAGGCTGAGCCACAGAAACCCGCGCGCCGCGCGCCGCATCACACCATCCACAGCGGGTTCTCCAGCACTCGCTTGAGCGTCTGCAGGAACTGCGCGCCGACCGCGCCGTCCAGCACGCGGTGGTCGCACGAGAGCGTGACCTTCATCCGCTGGCGGGCGACGATGGAGCCGTCCTCTTGCACCACAGGCACGCGCTTGGTTGTACCCACCGCCAGAATCGCGCTCGCGGGCGGGTTGATAATCGCTGTGAACTGCTCGATGCCGAACATGCCAAGATTGGAGACCGTGAAGGTGTTGCCCGTCATCTCGTCGGGCATGAGCTTGCCCTCGCGCGCCTTCTGAATCAGCGTCTGCGACTCTTGCGCGATGCGTCGCAGCGATTTGCCCTCGCAGTGGCGCAGCACCGCCACCAGCAGCCCCTGCTCCACCGCGACGGCGATTCCGATATGGACGCCGTTCGGATGCACGAGTTGCCCGTTCAGGTAGGTTGCGTTCACGATGGGGTGCTGTTCGATGGCGACGGCGCACGCCTTGACGATGAGGTCGTTGACGCTGATGCGCAGGCTCTCGTCCAGTTGGTTCAGTCGCTGGCGCAGGGCGAGCGCCTCTTCCATGTCGATTTCCATGGTGAGGTAGAAGTGGGGGATGGTCTGGTGCGCTTCGGTGGTGCGTTGGGCGGTGATTTGGCGCAGGCGGGTGAGCGTCTCGGTGCGCCCTTCAGCAGGCGCAGCGGCGAGGGCGGGCGCTGGGGCAGGCGTCGGTGCTGGGACGGCGGCAACGGGCACATCGGTCGCCTGGCGCGATTCGATATACGCCAGCACATCCCGCTCCACGATGCGCCCTTTGGGTCCCGTGCCTTGCACTTGGCGCAGGTCGATGCCGTGTTCGGCGGCGATTTTGCGCGCCAGCGGCGACGCCAGGATGCGCTCCTCGCCGTTAGTGGGGGCAGGTGCAGGCTGGGGCGCAGTTGCGGCAGCCATCGGCGCGGGCGCAGGTTGCGGCGCGGCGGCTTCGGCGGGCTTCGCAGGCGCGCTCGCTTTGCCGTCGCTCTCCGCAGGCAGGCTCTCGCCCTCCTGCAGGATGTACGCCAGCGGCGTGTTCACGGGCACGACGGCGTTCTCCGCCACGCGAATCCCGCGCAGCACGCCCGAACTCGGCGCTTCAATCTCCACCGTCGCCTTGTCGGTCGCAATCTCGGCGATGGGTTCGCCCTCCTGAACCGTGTCGCCCTCTTGCTTGAGCCAGCGTACCAGCGTGCCCTCTTCCATCGCGTCGCCCATCTTGGGCATGATAATCGTCTGCATAGTCGCCTCCTTATGCCACAATCTGCCGTACCGCCTCGATGACGCTCTGCTCGCTGGGCACGGCGAGCGCCTCAAGGTGCTTGTTGTAGGGCATCGGCACATCCGCGCCCGCCACGCGCATCACGGGGGCGTCCAGGTAATCGAACGCATGTTCCTGAATCTGCGCGGCGATTTCCGCGCCGAAGCCCGCGAACCGCCAGTCGTCGTGCAGTGCGATCGCGCGATGCGTCTTGCGCACGGAGCGGAAGACCGTCTCCCAGTCGCACGGAATCAGCGTGCGCAGGTCGATGACCTCCACTTCGATGCCCTGCTCGGCGAGCTGCTCGGCGGCGTTCAGCGCGAGTTGCACCCCGCGCGAGTAGGTGATGATGGTCACATCGCGCCCGGTACGCTTGACATCCGCCACGCCGAACGGGATGGTGTAGTCGCCGTCGGGCACTTCGCCTTTGGTCAGGTACAGGCGCGGGTGTTCGATGACCATCACGGGGTTGTTGTCGCGGATGGCGGTTTTCAGCAAGCCTTTCGCGTCGGCGGGCGTGCTGGGCAGCACGACCTTCAGCCCTGGCGAGTGCGCCAGCCACGCCTCCAGGCTGTGCGAGTGCTGCGCCGCGAGCTGCTTGCCGGGACCTGCGGGACCGCGGATCACCATCGGCACGGCGCACGCCCCGCCCGACTTGTAGAGAATCTTCGCCGCGTGGTTGACAATCTGGTCGAACGCCAGCAGCGCGAAGCTCCAAGTCATCACCTCCACGACGGGTTTCAGCCCTTCAATCGCCGCGCCAATCGCGATGGCGATGAAGCCCGGCTCCGAAATCGGCGTATCCCACACGCGCTTGGGACCGTACTTTTGGAACAGCCCCTCCGTCACGCGGAAAGTGCCCTGATACCGCCCGATGTCCTCGCCCATCAAGAACATGCGGGGGTTGCGGTCTAACTCCTCGATAAGCGCCTCACGAATTGCTTCCCTGTAGAGTTTGGTCGCCATACGGTACTCCTCGCTAAGGTGCAGATAGTGTACCTGATGGGGCAGGATTCCCGCGCAGCAAGGCGTATTTGACTCGCGAGGCGCCATCATGAGAAGAGGATTCACCCTGATCGAGTTGCTGGTTGTGATTGCGATTATCGCGATATTGGCGGCGATTCTGTTTCCTGTGTTCGCGCAGGCGCGGGAGAAGGCGCGTCAGACTCAGTGTCTGAACAACACGAAGCAAATCGGGCTGGCGTTCCAGATGTATTGCCAAGACTTCGACGAGCGCACGCCGCAGAATCGCATCCCCCTCGCGAGCCGTCAGATTGAGGGCGCGCGCTGGTCGTGCTACAACAACACTTGGGGGCAGCCCGCGAACGCGCCTGCTTTTTTCCACTGGTACGATGTGTTCAAGCCCTATATGCGCAATACCGATGTGCTGGTGTGCCCGTCGAACCCGCGCCGTTCGTATGGCGACCCGAATGTGCTGCGCAACGAGTATTACCCCAGCGGCGACCCGCGCGGCGCGGCGGGCTACGCCGTGAATGTCGCGCTGGTGATTAGCCCCGACCGCTGGTGGAACGGACGCGACTTGGCGCAAATCCCGCGCCCCGCGCAGACCGTGTGCTACTTTGAGACCTGGTGGACCTGCCCCGACTTGGGCTGGTGGTCGCTGTACGGGGCAGACCTGTGGCGGCACAACGGTGGAATGAATGTCATCTACGCCGACCACCATGCCCGCTGGGTCAAAATCTGGCAGACGCTACGCACGCGCCAGACAGGGCAGGTGGAAGACAACCAGTGGTGGTCGGTGCTGGTGGAAGCCTCGCCGAGTTTCGGCGATGTGAACTGGCTCCGCGAGGTGGAGACCGAAGCGGTGAGCCTCATCAACCAATACAACCCCGAGCGGCGATAGGGCGTAGAGTATAATTCGCTCGGGAACGGATGAAACTCGCTTCGGTGCGTCAACTGCAGGTCAAAGGCTTCCTATCCATACGGGACGCGACCATCGACTTCCGCCCCATCAACCTCCTGCTGGGGGCGAATGGGGCGGGCAAGTCGAATCTGTTGCGTCTGTTCCAACTCCTCCAATCGCTGGCGGATGACTCGCTGCAAGAGTATGTTGCGCGTTCTGGAGGCGCAAGCGCACTGCTCCACTACGGACGCAAGCACACCGACCAGATAGAGGTCTACCTGCAGTTCGAGCGCAGCCAGCAGCGGCAGAACACTTACTTTTGCCGTCTTGTACCGACTGCGGAAGACACGCTTATCCTTGCAGAGGAGCAGCTCGGGTTCCAAGATCCAAAGCGACACGACAGACCGTATACCGCGCCGATGCGCTTCCGCCATCCCAATTCTGTACTTGCGCGTCCCACAGATTGGTTCTCAAGCGAGCGCGACATCGGATTAGCGCACCATGTGCGCAACTGCCTGCGCTCCTACCGCGTCTACCACTTTCACGACACTTCGGAGTCTGCTCGGATAAAGCAACGGTGTTATCTCTATGATAACGAGTCGTTGCATCATGACGCAGGCAATCTGGCGGCGATGTTGCGGCGTCTCCGCGACGATTATCCTGCACGGTATGAGCATCTGCTTGACTTGATACGACTTGCGGCGCCCTTTTTCGGGGAGTTCGTGCTGGAGCCGATCACGGGTGAGTATGTGCTTCTTCGCTGGCGCGAGCGCGGCTGGGACACGATTTTCTCGCCGCACGCCTTGTCGGATGGCACGCTGCGCTTCATCGCGCTGGCGACGCTGCTCAATCTACCCCAAGAGTGGCTGCCCGCAACAGTGATTATTGACGAGCCTGAGCTGGGGCTGCACCCATACGCGATCAATTTGCTTGCGGAGATGATTCGAAGTGCAGCACAACATACGCAGTTTCTTATTTCCACCCAGTCGCCTGTGTTGGTGAGCCACTTCGAGCCCGAAGAGGTGCTGATTACTGAGCGACGCGACGGCGCGACTGTGTTCCAACGCCTGGATAGAGAGCCGCTTCAAGTATGGCTGGAGGACTATAGCTTGGGTGAAATCTGGGAGAAGAACCTAATCGGGGGACGCCCCACACGATGAAGAAAATCCTCCTTTCAGTTGAAGGGCAAACAGAAGAGAGTTTTGTCAAGCAGTTGCTACAGCCACTTTTCGGCACAGAATGTTTCCTGCAGCCAGTCGTTCTCACAACCAGCAGAAGCCCACAGGGCAAAGCCTACAAGGGCGGAGTCGGCACTTATGCCAAAATCCGAGACGAGGTGCAGCGCCTTTGCCGAGACACAAGCGCCGTAGTGATTACAACAATGTACGACTTTTACGGACTACCTAAATATTTTCCAAGCTTGCACAGCGTGGAGGCGAACTGGACACCTCTTCAGAAAGTGCAGTTCCTCGAGGGAGAGTTTGCAAAAGATATCAGCGACATACGATTTGTCCCTTACCTTTCGCTTCACGAGTTTGAGGCGCTGCTTTTTTCCGATGTAAACCAAATAGTCAGCTTCCTGAAGCAACGAGGTGCAAGCAGGAAAGGGTTAGACAAACTCAAGGCGATAGCGCTCCCACCAGAAGAGATTGACGATCAGTACCCGCCCTCCAAGCGCATCGAGGACGCCTTTGGAGGGTACCAGAAGGTGACGGACGGGATACTTGTCGCCCAGAAGATTGGCGTGGGTACGATGTTGGCGCGATGCCCCCACTTCCGCCAGTGGGTGGAGACCCTTCAACAGCGCTGTCAGAGCGACGACTGATGGCTCAGTTAGGCGTCTTCGGTTGCGAATGCGGCTCAGGCGCGCCGCGCCAGGCGGTGAGGCGTAGCCAGATTAGGTCGCGCAGCATCCGTAGCCCGTCGCGCAGCAGGCGCACCTTCGAGCCTTCCTGGTGCATCCAGCGGATGGGCACTTCGGCGATGGCATAGCCCAGCTGCCGCGCGTAAAACAGCGCCTCGAAGTCGAAGCTGAAGCCGTCCAGCCGACAGCGCGAGAAGACTGCCTGCGCCGCCTCGCGCGTGAAGAGCTTGAACCCGCACTGCGTGTCGTGGATACCGCGCACCGCCAGCAGTTGCACGACCTTGTTGAAGGCGCGCCCCGCCATCTCGCGATACAGCGGCTGGCGCACCACCAGTTGCGACTCGCGCAGCGGGCGGGAGCCAATCGCAATCGCGTAGCCCCGCGCAAGGTACGGCTCCAGCTTCTCCAGCTCCTCAATCGGCGTGGCGAGGTCGGCGTCGCTGAACAGGATGCGCTCGCCCCGCGCACGGAGCATGCCGTAGCGCACAGCGTAGCCCTTGCCCCGATTCGGCTGATACGCCAGCAGGCGCACTTGGGGGACGCGCTCGGCGAACCGCTGCACAATCGTTTCGGTGTCGTCGTCGCTGCCGTCGCTGACGACCAGTATCTCGTAGGGCTCGCCCCGCGCGTTCAGGTACTCCACGACGCGCTCCAGCGTGCGCTCGATGCGGCTCGCCTCGTTGTAGGCGGGGATGACCACCGACAGGCGCGGGGGACTATCCGCCACCGAACACCTCCTGCAGGGCGGTCTCGAACGCTCTTACCGCCTCCGCGCCGAACAAGCAGAAGCGCACAAGTTGCAGTTGCGTGCCGCCGTCGAGGTGCGCCTTGAGCGTCTGCATCATGATTCGTGCGCCCTCCTGAAGTGGGAAGCCTGCGATGCCCATTCCGACGGCGGGCAGGGCGATGGAGCGCACCCCGTGCGTTTCCGCCAATTGCAGGCTGTGCGCCACACTGCCCCGAATCGACTCGGCGGTCGCCTTGCCGCCCAGACGCATGCTGGCGGCGTGAATCACATACTTGGCGGGCAGGTTCCCCGCGCCCGTAATTGCCGCCTCGCCGACCTGAATCGGTCCGTGGCGGTCGCACTCGGCTTGAATGGCGGGACCGCCCTTGCGGGCAATCGCGCCTGCCACCCCACTGCCCAACACGAGGTCGTTGTTGGCGGCGTTCACAATCGCGTCCACCGCTTGCTCCGTGATGTCCGCTTCCAGCACCTCGATGCGTACCCCGTTGTAGGTAATCGCCACCATCGGCAGGGATTGTACCCGTTGCAGGGGGTATACTTACCGCCCGATGGGGCGGCGCGTTCGGCGTCCCACGCGACTAAACTTAGAGGAGGAACCTGAATGGCGGCAGCACACCATGTATGCGGCGGTCTGATGCTCGCGGAGACGCACACCGACGCGGTGATGTATACCTATCGCGTCAAGCATGTGATGCACATGACCCGCACCAAGTTTCAGGATGCGTGGGTTGTGGAGTTGGAGGGCTACGGCAAGGCGCTGTTTTTAGACAAGAAGATACAGTCCGCGTTGTTAGACGAATATATGTTCCATGAGCCGATGGTGCAGCCGGGGATGTTCACGCACCCGAACCCGCAGCGCGTGCTGGTGGCGGGCGGGGGTGAGGGCGCGACTTTGCGCGAGGCGCTGCGCCACAACACCGTGCAGGAAGCCGTGATGGTGGACATCGACGAGGAGCTGGTGCGCACTTGCGAGCAGTGGATGCCTGAGTGGCATCAAGGCGCGTTCCAAGACTCGCGCACGACGCTGATTTTCGACGATGCCCGCAAAATCATCCCGCAGTACCGCAACCACTTCGATGTGATTGTGTCCGACCTGACCGACCCGCTGGAGGCAGGTCCGTCGCAGTACCTGTTCACGCGCGAGTTCTACCAGATGATTTATGACGCGCTGACCGACGACGGCGTGCTGACCGTGCAGTCGGGCGCGGGCGACCCGCTCTACCCGTACCTGTACGGTTGTATCGCGCGCACGCTGCAGGAGGTGTTCCCCATCGTGCGCCCGTACTGGTGCTTCGTGGCGTCGTTTATGTTGCCGTGGGGCTTCATCTTGGCGTCCAAGAAGCATGACCCGCTGGAGATTCCGCGCGAGGAGATTGCACGGCGCATCGAGCAGCGCAATGTGCAGGGGCTGCGCTACTACGACCCGTTCACGCACTACGGCATGTTCAGCATCCCGCCGTACTTGCGCGAGGTGATTAGCAAGGCGCGCGTGCTGACCGACGAGCAGCCGTTCCTGTGGGAGGCGTAGTGCGAGTAGGGGGGCGGCGATGGGGCGCGCCCCACCAACGCTACTTGAGTAGCTCCTTGAACTCCTCTATGGTCAATCGTGCGCTCCGTACAATACCGCCGATTGTGTAAGCGTTGATGGGGTTTGCGCGGGGAATGGTTAGCACACGAACGCCGTCTGACATGACGATATGTTTCCCGTGCCGTATCACCTCAAACCCTGCTTTTTTGAGGGCGCGCACGGCTTGCTCGTGGTTCACACCAGGCAGCTTAGGCATACCTCAGCGACACTTCAACCTCGCGCACTTGGTCGGCTTCGTTAGCCATCTGCTGAACGGCTTCCAGATACTCTTGGATGGCGTCACGGATGTTCTGCAGGGCTTCCTCTTCAGTTTCGCCCTGCGACCAGCAGCCTGGCAGACTGGGACACCAAACGGCGTACCCCTCGTCCGTCTTCTTGAGCATGACCCGAAAACGCATGGCTCGCCCCTCGTATTGTACCTCAATCAGGTACCCTCCTGCTGGTGTCTGAGTGGATCAAGGCATACGCGCGCGCGTTGGGTTTCGATTTGGTGGGGATTGCGCCTGCGCAGTCGCCGCCGCACGCCGAGTCGTTTTTGCACTGGCTGGCGCAGGGCTACGCAGGCGCGATGGAGTACCTGCAGCGCACGGCGCATCTGCGCGTCAACCCTGCCGAGCTGTTGCCCGACGCCCGCAGCGCAGTGGTGGTCGGGCTGAACTACGCGCCTGCCGAACTGCCCGACACCGACTATCGGATTGCCCGCTACGCGCTGGGCGACGACTATCACCAAGTCATTCGCGAGAAGCTGGAGACGCTGCTGGGCGCGATTCAAGCCGTCGCGCCCGATGTTCGGGGGCGCGCCTGCGTCGACTCCGCGCCTGTGCTGGAGCGCGATTTGGCGTGGCTGGCGGGGCTGGGCTGGTACGGCAAGAACACCTGCCTGATTAACACGCATCGCGGGTCGTACTTTTTTCTGGGCGTGCTGCTGCTGACGCTGGAGCTGGAGTACGACGCGCCTGCCGAGGGCGGGTGCGGAACCTGTCGGCTGTGCTTGGACGCCTGCCCGACAGGCGCGCTGACCGAGCCGTATGTGCTGGACGCCCGCAAGTGCATTAGCTACCTGACGATTGAGCTGCGCGACACGATTCCCGAACGCTACCGTGCGCCGATGGGCGAGTGGCTGTTCGGGTGCGACATCTGCCAAGAGGTGTGCCCGTTCAACCGCCCACGGGCGCACCAGCCGCTCAGGGCGCAGCCGACCCATGAGCCGCGCTTTCAGCCCCGCGCCCTGCCGCGCCTGCACGAGATTCTGACGATGGACGAGTCGCAGTTCACCGAGCGGTTTCGCGGCAGCGCACTCAAACGTGCGAAGTGGCGCGGGATCGTGCGCAACGCGCTGATTGTGGCGGGCAACAAAGGCGACCCCGCCCTGCGCCCGCTGATTGAACGCTACTGCCAGCACGAAGACCCCATCCTGCGCGAGACGGCGCACTGGGCACTGGCGCGACTGACCGCCCAAGCCGAAGATAACGGTTGCCTGACGGAAAACAACGACGCTTAGACGGCAGGTACAATCTACTCTCAATGAACCCCATCGTTGTTGGCGTCGATACGGGCGGCACTTTCACCGATTTTGTGTTGTGGCGGGAGGGGCGACTGCGGCTGCTGAAACTGCCCTCCACGCCGCATGTGCCTGAGCGGGCGATTGTGGACGGGCTGCGCCATCTGCTGCCCGACCCACCCCCGCACGGTTTCACCCTGCTACACGGCACGACGGTCGGCACGAATCGGATACTGGAGCGCAAGGGCGCGCGCACGGCGTTTCTCACGACGGAGGGCTTCCGCGACCTGCTGTTTCTGGCGCGTCAGGACAGGCGTCAACTCTACTCACTCAAGCCCGAGCCGCGCCCGTGCCTTGCCGAGCGCGCCCTGTGCGCGGAAGTGCCTGAACGGCTCGCGCACGACGGCACGGTGCTGCGCCCGCTGGAGACCGACGGGCTGGGTCGCCTGATCCGCCGCTGGAAGCGCGAGGGGGTGGAGGCGGTCGCTGTGTGCCTGCTGTTTGCCTACGCGAATCCCGCGCATGAGCGTGCGCTGAAAGAGATGCTGGCGCCGCACTTCGCGGTGTCGCTTTCGAGCGAGGTCGCGCCTGAGTTCCGCGAGTACGAGCGCGCCAGCACCACCTTCCTAAACGCCTACCTGACGCCGCCGATGACGCGCTATCTGCGGTCGCTGCAGCAAGAGGCGCGCGGGTTGGGCGCGATACGAACGCTGATTAGCCACTCGGCGGGCGGCTTGATGGACACAGGGCGCGCCTGCGCGCTGCCTGTGGGCACGATTCTGTCGGGTCCTGCAGCGGGCGTGATGGGCGCGTGGGCGGTCGGGCGCGGCGTCGGGGCGCACCGCCTGCTGACGCTGGACATCGGCGGCACCTCCACCGACATGGCGCTGATTGACCGCGAGCCGCTGCGCACCCACTTGGGTGAGATCGAGGGCATGCCGTTGCGCCTGCCGCGCTTGGATGTGCATACAATTGGCGCGGGGGGCGGGTCAATCGCGCGTTTGGACGCAGCGGGCGGACTGCGCGTCGGTCCCGAAAGCGCGGGCGCAGACCCTGGACCTGCTGCCTACGGCAAGGGCGAGTCGCCGACGCTGACCGACGCGCATCTCGTGTTGGGGCACTTGCTGCCGCAGGCGTTCGGCTTCGGGCGCGTGGCGGTTGACCCCGACCGTGCGGCGCGAGCGATTGAGCCGCTGGCGGACGCGCTGGGCTTGAGCCTGCACGCGGCTGCCGACGCGATTGTGGCGCAGGCGCAGGCGAAGATGGCGCGCGGGCTGCGCAGCGTCTCCGCCGCGCGCGGGATTAGCCCAGAGACCTGCACGCTGCTGGCGTTCGGCGGGGCGGGCGGGCTGCACCTGTGTGCGCTGGCGCGGATGCTGGGCGTGCGCCAGTGGATTGCGCCGCCGTATCCGGGCGTGCTGTCGGCGTATGGGCTGCTGTGGATGGACGCCGTGCATGAGGCGCGGCGCACAGTGCTGACGCCCCTGCCCGACACGCGCGCCGTGCGGCTGGACGCTGTGCTGCTGGAGTTGCGCGCCGAGTGCGAGGCGGCGATGCAGGCGATGGGCGTCCCCGCCGACAGCTACGAACTGCACGCCTTTGCTGACCTGCGCTACGCGGGGCAATCCTACGAGATTACCGTGCCGTTCGACCCCGACCGCCCCGCGCACGCCCGCGAAGCGTTCGAACAGCAGCACGCGGCGCGCTACGGCTTCACGATGCCTGACCGCCCAGTGGAACTGGCGACCCTGCGCCTGCGCGCCGTTGCGCTGCACCCCAAGCCTGCAGGCGCATGCTGGGAGCCGCCCGACGCCACGCTGGGCGACCTGCCCAGCACCGTGCGGCTGACCCTGCACGGCGAGCCGATGCAGGTTCCCGTCATCCCGCGCGCTGCGCTGCAGCCGAATACGCCCATCCCCGCGCCCGCACTCATCGTGCAGCCCGACTCGACGCTGTTGCTTGAGCCAGGCTGGGAAGTGTTTGTGGACAGTCGCACGGGCGCACTGATTGGGAGAGCAGTATCGTAGGAGAACACACGCCGACGGCGAATCTCATACCCCGTGCGACGCAGGGAGTCGGCAACGCCGCGCGCGGATTACGACACGCCATGGAAGGAGTTCCTGACGGTCTTCTTCCGCTGGTTTCTCAAGCTGGTGCTGCCCGAACTCTACGAACGCATCGACTGGCGGCGACGCCCTGTGTTTCTGGATAACGAGTTGCGACGGCTGTCGCCCCGCAGCGAAACGGGACGCCTCTACACGGATAAACTGGTCAAGGTGTGGGAGAAAGGTAGTCCGCCGAAGCCCTTTCTGACGCATCTGGAGGCGCAAAACCAGTATCGTGGGAACCTGCCCGAACACACCTACACCTACAACGCCCGCATCTGGATCGAGACGCGCCTGTATGTTGTTAGCATCGTGATTCTGGGCGACAACAACCCGAACTGGCGTCCGCCAAACCGCTACCAGCGAGAGATGCCTGGCACGCGATTGGATTTCGAGTACCATCTTGTCAAACTGCTTGACCTCGATGAAGAGTGGTTGCTTCAAGAGGCGCGTCAGCGCAATCCCGCGGCACTAATGCTGCTGGCGTTTCGTCGGGCGCACGAGACCGAGAACGATATGCACGCCCGCCTTGAGGCGCGCTGGCAGTTGATTCGGCTGATGATTGACAGGAGGTATAATCCAGAGCATCAGGCGCACATCTTGCGTCTGCTGGAGTGGGTGATGATACTGCCAGAGGTTCTGGAGAAGCGGCTTGACGAGCTTATCGAGGAGTATAAGCGCGAGCGGGGCACGACCTTCGTCTCTCGCTTCGAGAAACGCGCTATCCGCGAGGGGTTAATGCAGGGTATCGAGCAGGGTATCCAGCAGGGTATCCAGCAGGGTATCCAGCAGGGTGTCGCCGCAATGCGCGACGCTGTTATGCGTGTGCTACGCCGTCGGTTCGGCGAGGCGGCAGATCAGGTGCGCCCTGCTATCGATGCTATCGACTCGCTGGAGGTGCTGGAGTCGCTGGTGGATGTTGCCTTGGACGCCCCGACCCTGCAGGCGTTTGCAGAGGCACTGCCGCGCAATTCTTCGTCGGCGAGTTAGCCCTTCTGAATGACCGTTGCAGAGGTTCTGCTTCTCACGGGCGGCGGGCTGGCATACCAGACGCTGACCTACGCTGTGCCCGAATCGTTTTCGAGCGCGCCCCCGCCTGGCGCAGGCGTGCTGGTTCCCCTGCAGAACCGCCTCGCGTTGGGGCTGGTGCTGCGTGTCTACACACTGGACGACCCCGATGCGCTGGGCTATCCGCTGCAGCCCATCGAGTCGGTGCTGGCGCAGCCGCTGCTGGATGAGCCGCTGCTGGGGCTGATGCGCCTGATGGAGCGCACGCTGCTGTGTTCGCCTGCGCAGGCGGCGCAGACCGTGCTGCCCACAGCGACGCGCTATCGGCTGCGCGCCGTGATTGAACTCGTTGCGCCCGTGCCGCCGTTGCGCTCGCAGGCGCAGCGGATGACCGCCGAGGCGATTCGGCGGCATGGCGGGCGCGTGAGCCTTGCGACGCTTAAGCGCGAACTCGCGGCGGCGATTTGGCAGCCTGGGCTGCGCGGGCTGCGCGAGAAGGGCTGCGTGCGCACGGTGTATGAGCTTGCCCCGCCGCCCCCACCACCCCGCGCCGAGCCTTGGGTGGAAGTATGCGCCCCCCCTGACACGCTGGAGGCGTTTTTTGAGGCGGACGCCGCCCGCGCACCCGCCCAAGCGCGCCTGCTGCTGCACCTGCTGGAGCATCCCGACGGCAGGCTGCCCCGCCGCGCGCTTGCTGGAGGCGACAAGCGCGAGCCTCGCCACGCTGCGCGCACTGGAATCGCGCGGGCTGACGCGCCAAGTCGCCCCCGATGCTGAGCCAATCCCGCCCAGTGCGCCCCCGCCGACGCTTACACCCGCGCAGCAGCGCGCCGTAGACGCCCTGCGCGACGCCATCCAGCACGGCGCGTTTCAAGCGTTCCTGCTCTACGGCGTCACGGGCAGCGGCAAGACGGAAGTCTACCTGCGCGCCGCCGCCGAGTGCCTGCGCACGGGGCGGGGCGTGCTGTTCCTGGCGCCCGAAATCGCGCTCACCGCGCAACTGACGCAGGCGTTCCGCGAACGCTTCGGCGCAAGCATCGCCATCCTACACAGCCAACTTAGCCCTGCCGAACGCTACGCGCAGTGGCTGCGCATCAAGCAGGGCAACGCGCCGATTGTGATTGGCGCACGCTCCGCCGTCTTCGCCCCACTGCCGAACATCGGGCTAATCATCATCGACGAGGAACACGAGACCGCCTACAAGCAGTCCACTGCGCCGACCTACCACGCCCGCACGCTGGCGGAGGCGCGCGCCCGCGACGCGAACGCCGTATTGCTGCTCGGCTCCGCTACACCTGCGCTGGAGACCTTCCACCGCGCCGAGATGGGACGCCTGCGCCGACTGGACTTGCCCGAACGGGTCGGCGGCGCGACGCTGCCTGAAACGCACTTGATTGACCTGCGCGGCAGACCGTTCCAGCCGATTAGCCCCGAACTGCTGGACGCGCTGCACGAGACGCTCGCGGCGGGCAATCAGGCGATTCTGTTCCTGAACCGACGGGGCTTCGCGCCGATGCTCCTGTGTCGCGAGTGCGGCTACACGCCGATGTGCCCGAACTGCTCGGTGTCGCTGGTGTACCATCGCGGGGCGACGCCGTTTCTGCTGTGCCACCACTGCGGGCATCGTGAGCATCCGCCGACGGTGTGCCCGCAGTGCGGCGGCTTGGAGATTCGCCCCTTCGGCGTCGGCGCGCAGCGCGTGGAGGCGACCCTGCGCGAGTTGCTGCCCGATGTGCGGCTCGCGCGGCTCGACCGCGACGCCTTCCAACGGCGGGGGCAGTACCTGCAGATACTCTCCGACTTCCGCGCGGGCGCGCTGCAGGTGTTGATTGGCACGCAAATGGCGGCGCGCGGGCTGGACTTCCCCCGCGTGACGCTGGTCGGGGTGATTAGCGCGGACACGGGGCTGTACCTGCCCGACTTCCGCGCCAGCGAGCGCGTGTTCCAACTGCTGACACAGGTGATTGGGCGCGCGGGCAGGCGCGAGCAGCGCGGGCGCGCCCTGATTCAGACCTACAACCCCGACCACCCCGCGATTCAGTGCGCCCTGCGCCAGGACTACGAGGCGTTCTACAGGCAGGAACTCGCGCTGCGTCGTGAGGTCGGCTACCCGCCGTTCGTGCGCTTGGCAAGCATACAGAGCCAGCATGCGACCCCACCGCTTGCCGAGCAGCCGCTGCAGCAACTCGCCGACGCGCTCGCGCCCCACATCGGCGGGCAACTGCTGCAGGTTTTGGGACCCGCGCCCGCGCCGCTGGAACGACTTCAGGGGCAGTACCGATACCACTTGCTGCTCAAGTGCGCGCCCGACGCCGAGCCTGCCGAACTGCTCGCGCCCGCGCTGGCGACGCTCACACCCGACGCACGCGCCCGCCTGCGCATCGACATCGACCCGATGCACCTGCTGTGAGCGGCAGGAACGCCCTGGCGCATGGCGAAACACACACCCAGATTGACGGAGGAGCGACATGCGCCGCTGGATTTGGCTGCTGGGGCTGTTGGTGGTGGGGATTGCGGGAACCGTCTGGTGGAGTTCGCGCAACGCGGTGCGCCTTGAGCCGCTGGACGCGCAACGCTTCGCCCAAATGAGTGAGACCGAGCAGGTGGAATGGCTGATTGAGCAAGTGCTGGCGCGTTCCAAGCGCACAGGCATGCTGACAGATATTGCCAACAACCTGCCCTTTGCGCGCCCCACAGAATGGCAGCCGCTCTTGCCGCGGCATATCGAAGCCATCGGAATGGCTTGCGTGGAGTACGACCTGCCCCACTGGCTCAACCTCACCCGACGCTATATGCACCAGGAGACTGACCGCGAGCATCTAATGGTCTATCAAGCGATTTTGCAGGCGCGCAAGGGAGACTGGCAGGCGGCGGAGCGAACGGTTCAGAAGATTCGGACAGACGCAATCAGGGCTTTTGCCTGGGCACACTTGGGACGCCTGCGTGCGGAAGCGGGACAGTTGGACGCTGCTCAGTGGAGCTTCGATCAAGCGCGAGTAATATTCCTTCGCCCCGCCGACCATGTGCACTCCTATTACCTGGCGAATACCCTGACGCTGATTATAAATCACTCCTCTATCCCTGAGCGTTCCGAAAGCGCGGCGGAGTTTGTGCAAGGATTGCCTGACGATAGGCGTGTAGCTGCCGTCTGGAGAGTGAACGAACGCTATCGTCAGCGTGGGGATGTAGCGCGGCTCCGCGCGTTCGCTGCGCTCGTCCCCGAAAACATCCGTCGTGAAACTCAAATTTACCTCGTGCGCACGCTGATTGAGCAAGGGCAGGCGGAGGCGGGACTGCGCCTGCTGGCGCGTGTCAGCGAATGCCGCGATGTGGAACTTGCGCTGATTGTCCGCGCGTTGCACAAGCACGGGCGCACGCAGGACGCCCGAACCTTCGCCGACGCGCTCCGCGCCCGCCTGCTTCAAGACGGCTTCCCGCAAGGACAACTCAGCCGACGCGCCCCCGAAACGCTTCGCCTGTCCACCCCCTACGGCAAGGTACGAGTGATACTCAAATCGGACTACAATACGACCTATCAGCTGGTGCAGGCATATACCGAATGGGGGCAGCCTGACGCTGCGGAGCAACTTATCGCTATTGTGCCTACCGACCACTATCGAGTATTGCTGCGAACGAACATGGCATACGCCCACCACAAGATAGGTCAACAGGCGCAGGCGCGTCAGCACCTGGAACGCGCCCGCACAGAAGGGCAGAAAGTCGCTCGCAGAATCGCGCTCAAGCACCTAACGCCCGTCGGCACGAGCATAGGGATTGGATGCGCTTCCGCCTTCTGCGGCGAGCCTGCGCTGGCGTTGGAGGTGGCAGACACGATCCCGCTCTCCGAACAGCGCGACATTCTGAGCTGCATCCTGTGCGACTACACTTACCGACGCAACCCCTTCTGGGAGGCGCTAATGGGCTTTCCGTGAGAGAAAACCCTCCCGCCAAGCCATTTGCTAAAATGGGCTATAATACATCGGAGGTCTGAAAGGATGATACGCTTAGCGACTTTCTGGGCATTCGTTTTGGCGATTGGCGCGCTGGGGCAGGCACAGCAGTCGTTCCTGCTGATCCCCGACTGGACGAACGACCGCGTGTGCGCGTTCAGTCCCGTCGATGGCAGCCTCATCAACGCGAACTTTATCCCGACCAACACAACCCTGTTCGACTCGCCCAAACACGCGCTGCCGACCCCGTCAGGCACAATCCTCGTATCCGACCAAACCAAAGATGCAATTCATGAGTTCGACGGCTTCGGCAACTACATCCGCACCATCGCGAGTATCACCAGCAGCGGCATCGACAACCTTCGCGGGATGGCGATACGCGCGGGCAAACTCTATGTAACGGTCGGCTCAGGCACTTATGAGAACACCATCCAGCGGTTCAATCTGGACGGCACAGGGCAGGAGACCTTTATCGGCGCGAATCTCGACAGCCCGTTTGCGATTTACTTCCGCGAGAATGACATGCTGATTAGCAACTCCAGAAACCCTGCCCTGATACGGCAGTTTGACCTGAACGGCGCGTTCCTTGGGCAGTGGGGCGGTACGACCATCCGCTTCCCGCAGCAAATCACGCGCCGCCGTTCGAACGGCAATCTGCTGGTGGCGGGATTCAGCCCGCCTACAGGCGTCTACGAGTTCGACGCTGCAGGCAACCAAGTGGCGTATTACGCAGTGGGCGCGCCACGCGGCGTCTACGA
>AFSR01000168.1_pt1 | contig 17083 bp, 10 predicted proteins | sample 296848 | NCBI WGS metagenome assembly AFSR01 (sample SAMN02954305, study PRJNA68063) | hot springs metagenome | biome: terrestrial; feature: Mushroom and Octopus hot springs; material: microbial mat core samples; isolation source: Yellowstone National Park Mushroom and Octopus hot springs ...
CCGCCCGATTCTCCTTGGCAACAGGAGCTGGAAGATTCTTTCCCCTATCCCCTGACGCCGGATCAACTCCGAGCTGTCCAGGAGATCAAGCGGGATATGGAATCTCCACGCCCTATGGATCGGCTGCTGTGTGGGGACGTGGGCTTTGGCAAAACAGAGGTGGCAATCCGTGCCATTTTCAAAGCCGTAACCGCCGGCAAGCAAGTAGCTCTCCTGGCGCCAACCACCATTCTTACCCAGCAGCACTACCACACCCTCAAAGAGCGCTTTGCTCCCTATCCTATTCAAGTGGGCTTGCTCAACCGCTTCCGCACCTCGGAGGAGAAAAAAGAAATCCTATCCCGTCTCAAGAGTGGCGAACTGGATGTTGTGGTGGGCACCCACCAGCTTTTGGGCAAGGATGTGCAATTTCGGGATTTAGGCCTTTTGGTTATTGACGAAGAGCAGCGCTTTGGCGTCAACCAAAAAGAGAAAATCAAACTTCTCAAAACCCAGGTGGATGTACTCACCCTCACCGCCACCCCTATTCCCCGCACTCTGTATATGGCCTTGTCGGGTTTGCGGGAAATGAGCTTGATCCAAACTCCGCCTCCTTCCCGCCGGCCTATCAAAACTCACCTTTCTCCCTACAACCCCGAAGTCATCCGCACGGCTATCCGCCAAGAGTTGGATCGCGGCGGTCAAGTCTTCTATGTCGTCAACCGCATTGAAGGCATCGAAGAAACCAGTGCCAAATTGCGGGAGTGGGTGCCCGGTGCTCGCATTGCCATTGCCCACGGGCAGATGCCGGAAGGGGAGCTAGAGGCAACGATGCTGGCTTTTAACAATGGGGAAATCGATATCCTGGTCTGCACGACGATTATCGAATCCGGTTTGGATATTCCCCGCGTCAACACCATTTTGATTGAAAATGCTCAGGAGTTTGGATTGGCTCAGCTATACCAGCTGCGGGGGCGGGTGGGCCGGGCTGGGATCCAAGCCCATGCTTGGCTGTTTTACCGAGAAGACGGGATCCTCACCGAGGAGGCCCGCAAACGTCTCCAGGCCATTCAGGAATTTACCCAACTGGGATCCGGCTATCAGTTGGCAATGCGGGATATGGAAATTCGTGGCATTGGCAACCTGCTGGGAACGGAACAATCCGGGCAAGTCAATGCGGTGGGCTTCGATCTTTACCTGGAAATGCTGCAAGAAGCCATTCGAGAAATTCGCGGCCAGGAGATCCCACAGGTGGAGGACACACAAATTGACCTCAATGTAACCGCCATGATCCCGCAAAGCTATATCCCCGACGAAGATCAAAAGATGCAGGCTTATCGACAACTGGCTGCTGCCGGCTCTCGGGTCGAGCTGTTGCAAATTGCCCAAGAATGGCAAGACCGCTTTGGCCCCCTGCCCAAGCCTACCCAGGAGCTGCTGCGGGTAATGGAGCTGAAGGTGCTGGCCCGAGCCCTGGGCTTTTCCCGCATCAAACCGGCCAAAGAGCATGTGCTTTTGGAAACCCCCATGGAGGAGCCCGCTTGGAATCGCCTGAAAGAGGCTCTGCCCACTCACCTGCAGCCTCGCTTTGTTTACCAACCGGGCAAGGTGACGGTGCGGGGTCTGGGGATGGTACCGGCAGCGCAGCAACTGGAGAGCCTTTTGCAGTGGCTGGACAAGATGAGCCTGGCCCTGACAACCTCCTGAATCCTGCTAGATCCCTCTCGGGGTGGGTTCATGCTCTGATGTGAGAAAGTGGGATGGGTGGGCGGCCCTCCTCTGTTCCGCTCCTTTTTGCATCGGCTTCGCGTTTGCATCGTGTTCGCGTCATGTAAAGTTCTAGAAGCCCACCACTGCAGAAGACCTACCGGCAGGGGAGCAAGGAGGTGCGGGCGGTGGTGGATGTCTCCTGACGCTGGCAGCAGGGGAGATCCTGGCTTTTCTGGGGCCCAACGGGGCCGGCAAGACCACCACCATCAAGCTCATTGCCGGGCTGATCCAACCGGACGCGGGCACAGTGCGCATTCTTGGACGGGATCCCCATACCGATCCGGGGGCCCTGGCCCAGGTGGGGGCAGTGCTGGAAGGCAATCGCAACCTCTACTGGCGGCTGACCCCCCTACAGAACCTGGAGTACTTCGGTGTGCTGCGGGGGCTATCCCCCAGAACCGCTCGGCAACGGGGGTTAGAGCTGCTGGAGACCTTTGGCCTGCAGGAGAAACAAGATGTGGCCGTGCAAACCCTTTCGCGGGGCATGCAGCAGAAGGTGGCCATTGCCGTCGCCCTCCTGCATCAACCGGCCCTGTTGCTGCTGGATGAGCCCACCCTGGGGTTGGATGTGGAATCGGCGCAAGCGGTGAAATCCCTGATCCGCCAAATTGCCGCTTCGGGTCGAGCCATCTTGCTCACCACCCATCAACTGGATATTGCGGAAGCGCTCTCGGATCAGGTAGCCGTTATTCGACAAGGGGTGATCATCGCCCAAGCCCCCACGGGAGAGTTGATCCGGCACTTTGCCGGCGCCGTCGGTACTTACCGGATCGAGCTGGAACAGGGGCTGGATCCCTGGAGGTTTGAACAACTGGCCCGCCAAGGGGTGGAGATTCTCGGATCCCATCGGGTGCGGTTCAGCGGCCCGCCAGAGATGCTCTATCAGGTGCTGGAGATCTTGAAGCCTTTGCCCTTGCTCAGCCTCAAACGAGAGGAAGCCGATCTCACCCATATTTTCCTCGAGTTGTTGAAAAGGGGAGAGGGGCAAGGATGATGCCGGTGATACACCTGTTTTGGGCTGAACTGAAGCGGGCCTGGATCCAGTACATTCGCTATCCGGCGGAGGCCCTGGGCGGGATCCTGATCACCACGTTCTTCTTCTATGCCCTCTTTGCCGGCGCCCAATATGTGGCAGGGCCTGCCTCCCAATTTGGCGAACGGTTGGATGCGGTGGTGATCGGCTATGTGCTCTGGACGCTGGTCATTTTTGTGGTGAACGACATCGCCCTCAACCTGCAGGTGGAAGCCCAGACAGGCACCTTGGAGCAGGTGTTGCTCTCGCCATTTTCGGCAGCCACTCTCTTCTTGGCACGGGCTTGTGCCAGCTTGGTGTTGCGCTTTTCCATTGTCGTCGTCATTCTGGGCGTCATCTTATTGCTGACGGGCAGCCGGTTGCGGTTTCCCCCTGCTCTGGTGTTGCCTTTGGTGAGCGTGGTGCTGGGGGCCTACGGTTTTTCGTTTTTGCTGGGATCCGCCGCTCTAATTTGGAAGCGAATTCAGCAGCTTTTAATCATCAGCCAATTCGGCTTGCTTTTCCTGTTGGCTGCTCCCACGGAAGAATGGCCGGGATCCCTGAAGGTGGCTAGGGCAAAGTCTGCCCATGACGGCGGGGGCGGGGCTGCTGCGAGACGTGATGGTGCGGGAGGCGGGCTTGGATCCCGTGCGCTTGGCCATGGCTCTAGCCAGCGGCATTTTCTACTTCGGCCTGGGCTTGCTGGCCTTTCGCCGGGCAATGCGGCTAGCCAAACGTCAAGGGATCCTGGGATCCCAGTAGAGGTCTGCAGGAGGGCATCTAGAGCGAACGTTGGTCGGGGGAGCGGTGCAGCAGGTGAGGGAAGTGGTATTCTACCGCTCCAGTGACCGGGTTGTTTTCGGGGAAAGCCATGCTCCGCCGGCTCAGCTCTTGCAGCGCCTTTTCAATTTCGTCAAAGTCGGCAGGTAAGTCGATAGCTATCTCCGCAAGGGTGAGGATCCCTTGCCGCTGTTGGGCTAGCCGCAGGATCTCCCGCATCAGAGCTTGACCTTTGAGGGGCTGAGGAGGTGCTGAGGTGGTTTTTGAGGAAGCTGGGGATGGGGAGGGTCGGGATCCCTGCAGGACGGCCAGCTTGAAGTTGTAGTTCTCCACCATGCCTGGGATCAAAAACAGGTCAATTAACTGGCCAAAGCCCAGCAGGCCAAAGGTGAACAGCCAGAGGATGCCTGTTCCAGTCTTGCCCAGGTAGAAGCGATGGACGCCACAGATCCCGAATATGCCCAACGCCCAGAGGATGTAGGCAGTACCGACAGACTTGGGTTCAGCGGGGGGCAGCAGGTAGCGAGAACTCATGGGGATTTGACGAGATAACTTTGAGCGGGTACTCCAAGTTTTGTCATCTTCTGGCCTGGACGGGCAGAAGAGAACCGGCGTGATCTCTGCAAGCAAGCTGGGATCCCTTCTACGCTCTTGTCTGAGGGAGGGCAGCCTCAACGGGAAAACAACCGGAATAATGAGATCCAAGTCCCCCAGGCTCAAAGAACTCCGTCTCCCGCTCACGCAAGCAGTGGACATGCCTATAGAAGGCAAGGGAAAGTCGATGTTTGAGCCAATTTTAATCGGGTTGAGCGCTGTGCTCTGGGGCCTCCTCTGGGGCTACGCTACACTGCTGGTTGTGCTGGTGAACTTTAAGGAGCAAGGATCGGTTTACGCCTACCCTATGCAGGCGGTGCTGGATCGCTTTGTCGAATCCTTGGGGCTAGGCTGGCTTAAAGCTCTGCATGCCCTGCAACTGAGGCCGCTGCGCCGGATCAGCTATGCTCTGTTTGGTGCCGTCACCCTAGGGGTGGCTTTCATGCTCTGGGTGTTGGGGTGAGGCGATGACCAGATCGACAGGCGCATTCCCGCAGCAACTGCAAATGCGTTAACCCAACCCGAGTTCTCGACAGGCTCATAATGACCGCTGCCCAACTGGTTGCTATTCTCTCCACTGCCATTGCCACCGCCACACCGGTGGTCTTCGCCTGTGTGGGGGAAACCATTACCGAGCGGGCAGGGGTGATCAACCTCTCCGCAGAGGGGACGATCATGCTGGCGGCCATGGTTGGGTTCGCCGTGGCCAAGCTGACGGGAAGCTTGGTATTGGGCTTTTTGGCTGCCGCCGCGGTGGGAGCGCTGTTTGCTGGGATCGTGGCCTTTGGCTCGCTGACCCTGAAGGGATCCCAAATTGCCATTGGTTTCGTCTTGACCCTATTGGGGGCGGATTTGTCTTCCTTTTTGGGCAATCCGTTCGTGCGGATCCCAGGGCCAACGGTGCCCAGCCTGCCCATCCCCTTCCTGAGAGAGGTGCCGCTGCTGGGGCCACTCCTGTTCCAAGGGGATCTGTTGCTGTACGCCAGCTACGCGCTCATCGGGGGAACTTGGTTCTTTTTGTATCGCACTCAGCCTGGCCTGATGTTGCGGGCTATGGGAGAACAGCCGGCGGCGGCTTTTGCCCGCGGCACCGATGTCATTTTCTGGCGCTATGTTTACACCCTTGTGGGGGGATCCCTATTGGGCTTGGCGGGGGCTGCCTTTTCTCTGGATTTCAAGGCCGGCTGGAGCCACCGACATACAGCAGGGTATGGCTGGATTGCTTTGGCCATCGTCATCTTCGGCGGCTGGAACCCCTTGCGGGTAGCCCTGGGGGCCTACCTGTTCGGCATTTTGCAGTCCTTTGCCGGAGTTGCCCAGACTACCATCCGCGCCGTGCCCACCCAAGTTTTCACGGTGGCCCCCTTTGTGTTGATGATTTTGGTGTTGGTGCTCACTTCTGGGGAATGGTGGGAGTACGGCTTGCGCGGGATCCCACCTCGGCTGCGGCGCTGGATCCAGCAGGCGGTGAAGGCCACGCCGCCGGCAGCTCTGGGGCAGCCGTTTGAACCGGGCTAGAGGTTGCTTCCGGCACTGCGGCTTGGGGGTCGCTGATCAGCCAGATCGGAGAGGGGAATCTGAAAGCGCTAGAAAATAGCCTGCAGTTTTTTAAGGCAAGCCTGGATCTGCGCCATCTCCGAGGGATCCAGCTTTTGGAAGCGCTCTTTCAAGTAGGCGACGTGGGCCGGGAAAATTTCCTCAAACAGTTTTTCCCCCGCTTCTGTCAGCACGACCTTAAAGCAGCGTCGGTTTTCCGGGGGCACTTCCCGGCGCACCAGCCCTTTTTGTTCCAGGCGATCCACAATGCCGGTCAGTGTCCCTTTGGTCACCAGCGTTTTTTGGGCCAAGACATTCATGGTCATCCCAGGGGTATTGCCAAGGGTAACCAACACATCGAATTGGGGGGCCGTCAGCCCCATTTGCCGAATGTGAACCCCGGCGTAATTTTCAAAAGCTTGGTAGGCCCGCGCCAGATCCCGCAACAGCCCCAAAAAAGGCTCACGGGCCGCCAATACCGTCCCCCTCAGCGGAACAGAGTCCTCAGGCTTGAGAACCTCGTCGCTTTGGAGAAGGGGGGATGGAGAGGAGTCAGCGGGAGTGGGCATGGTTGAAGATCGCAGTTCGCGTTGGTGGAACAAACTCAAACCCAAAGGACAGTCTCGGCTCCATGATAGCCCACTGTAGTACAGTTCTAACGCAAAATGAACTACGTCTATCTGCTTTGCTGAGCTAGCCCCTTCGCCGTTATGTGGTTCTCATAAAAAAAGGGGATCCACTGGATGGATCCCCCGTGACGGACAGAGCTTGTGGGGCAAACACCCGCCCAAGGCAGGTGACCACAGCAGACACTAGGGCTTCAGCTCGCTGGGGATGCGCTCCCCGAAGAGCACGAAGTAGAGAATCCGATAAATGTCCGTGTTCAGGATCCCGGTGGTCGGCACCAACTCTTGGGCGTTCAAGCCCGCAGCGCGAGCAATGACTCCACTGCCGACGTCATCTCCGCTAGCCCAAGCCACGGCAAAGGGAAAGCGCTTGCCATTCTTGTCAGGAGCAGAAATAAACGGCTTTGTGCCCGTGCCGTCAACTCCGTCAATGGGGGCACCACTGCCTTCGGGGTCAGTAGGGGGCAACGGCTCATCGGCGGACTCGACATCCACCAACTGCATGCCACCGGCATTGCTGTCGCTGGTGGTGATCATGAAGGTCTTGGGATTCTTCTCGATAAAGTTGAGAATCACCCCGATGGCATCGTCGGCCCGCTTCATGGCCTCCAGGCAGCCAGAGGCATTGAGGTTGTTGCACATGTTATCAGTGCCCTCTTCTTCGATGACGGCGAAGAAGCCCTTAGGATTGCGGGAGATCCGCGCCAGGGCAAATTCGGTCATCTCGGCAATGGTGGGGGCGCTGGCGATGTAGTTGGGCAAGTTTTCTTTCCGCAACTCTTCTTCAGGCTTGTCGTAGAAGGTGTCCTCGACGTTGAACACCCCCAAAACCTTGGAGACATCTGCCGGCAGCTTGAGCAGCTCGTCGCGGGTGTAGACAACGGCGTACCCCTTTTTCTTGGCCTCCTCAATCAGGTTGCGGCCATCCTTGCGCTTCCCTTGGCCAAAGCGGCCCTGGACACCTTCCGGCAGCAGCCATTCCTCGCCAGCGCCGAGGATGATGTCTACCCCTGACTCCACCACCTGCAGGGCAATCTCCTCATAGTCGCTGCGCTTGGCAACTTCGGCAACGAAGGCAGCCGTCCCCGGCTCAATGATGGATCCCGTTTGCACCAGAGCCGTACCCAAGCCTGCCGCCACAGCCTCTTCCATGATCGTGTTCAGGGTGCCGTTGGCAGAGGGGTACTCTTTGCCGTCCGGATCCAACCCAAAGCTCTTGGCGTGGACACGAGTTCCTGTGGCATGGGTCACCGCTCCGGCGTTGGAAGTTCCCCCAAGCTGGTCGAGAAGGTGCCCGCGATAGGGGGCAATCACGGGGAGACGATCCCAGTTCAGAAAGCCATCGGGGCCGTAGTAGAGAATGCGTGTGATGTCCCAGTGGGAAGCTGAGGTTCCATCCGGGTGAAAGAAGATTGCACCGTTGCCGGTTGGCTTAGGCGCCGCTTGAGCCACACTAGAGGAAAAAACTGACGAGGACAGCAGACACAAAGTTGCAGCCAAAGCCGCCCTCAAAGAATAGCTACGCATAGCTAACACGCCCTTGCTCGTTCGAAGCTGAACGTTAGAAACGTAACACAGCTTCAGATGAGTTTGCAAGGGCATAGCAATGCAGCAGCGCGAAACGTGCCTGAAGCGAGTGCGCCACTGAGCGATTTCCCCGTCTGACAGTGCAGCTTACGGGGTCTATAACTAACGTTAACTATCTCTTAACTGTCTCATAACTGTCAAGGCTTCTCGCAGGGCTTTTGGGGTACCTGTTCTAAGGCGCAGCCGTCCCTCTCGTCAAGTGGCTCTTCTGGAGGTGATGGCGGGGTTTTTGGCCAGTGGCTGCCATGCTTGCCTAAGCTGTCTGAGTTGCTGTTGCCAGCGCTGCAATTCGCCCGCCTCCAACGGGATCCCACCGAAGCGCACCTCCAGGTAGCGCTCCAAGAACTGGATGGCCACCTGGGCTTGTGGTAAGTCGGAGTGGCGCAAGTGTTCCAGGCAGGCCTCAGGGCCTAGGTGGGCTGGGATCCCCACCGCCGTCGCCAGATCCCGCAGTTGCAGATAAAGCCTTGAGATAAGCTGGCGGCGCTGCTGCGACTTGGGTAGAGCCGCCGGGATCCAGCGCATCCCAGCAAAGGCCAGACTCGGTAGCAAGAGGCCAACCATCCAGGTGGGCCAGGGGGGCGGAGGCTGCCACAGGGATCCCAGCAAAACCCCATTGCCGGCAGTGGCCAACAGAATCCACCCCCCATCCTGCCAGCGCAAAGCCCGATAGCGGCGGCGGCGACCCCAATAGGCCATGGATCCGGTGATCAAAACCACCCCCAACACCGGCAGGCCATTCTGCTGCAACGTTTGCCCCAAGGCAACCAGGCTGCGACGGAAGCCAGCACCGACATCCTCTCGATCCGGAGAGGCGGCTACAGCGCTGGCCATCTCCTGAATCTGCCGCCAGATCTGCCGCTGGGTGGATAGGTCGTACTGGATGACGTACTTAAACCAGCGGAAGCGCAAGCTGTCGTAGAAATCTTGAAGGGGATCCCACCAGCTCTGCCGCTGACTAACATTGGCCTCTGCCGGCGTAGCGTCAAAGATGACCCAGCCGTAGGGGCCAAAGGGGATCTCCGTCCAGGAATGGGCGTCGGCATTGCGTACTGCCAGATAATTTTCCTGCGCCACCCAGCGCCCGCCCAAAAAGCCATTCACCATCCGGGCCGGGATGCCAATGCTGCGGGCCAGTATCGTCAGGGCTGTGGCGAAATATTCGCAGTGGCCCCGCCGATGGGTGAACAGAAAGGCTTCCAAAGGCGGTTCAGGGCCGGGATCCGGCAGATCGGTGGTATAGGCGTAGTTCTCCAGCAGGTAGTTCTGCAAAGCCGTCACCTTGCCAAAGACATCGGGGATCCCAGCGGTAACGTCTTCAGCCAAGGCGGGAATGCGCGGATCCAGGTCTGCTGGCAACTGCAGATAGGCTGCCTGTTGGACTGGGTCGAGAGCACTGAACAGCTCCGCGTGGCCTAGCCGGCGCAAGCGCGGGCTTAACTCCCTTGAGATCCGGCTCCGGGCGCGGTAAAGATGGGGCACCTGCCGAGGCAGAGAATGGCCAACATCTCCGGTCTCGCTCAGGATGAGGCGGCGATTCTGCCGTTGCCAAGCTTGTTGCACCGTCGCTGCTCCGCCCCGCTCCAGCCATTCCATCTCCACCAGCGGGGCCACCCCAAAAACGGTGTTGGTGACCAGCGGCTCCAGATAGATAAGCTGCTCCAAGGGGAGAAGCAGCAGGTCGGGAGCAGTGGGGATCAAGCTGGAGGCAGAGAGATCAAATACCCCTGCTGCGTTGGGGAAAATGGGGATGAAGCGGTCTAGCGTTCGCGACCAGGCCCGTCCATCGTAGCGATCGAAGCTGATCCCGCGCCAGTAGAGGGACTCCACACGGGGCGGCACCCCTGCCGGAAATTCCACCCGCATGACAACGGTGTTATCGGTTTTGAGGGTGCCGAATGCTCCCAGGCTGACTTCCTCGGCAAAGCCAGTGGTCATCACCGGCGAGCGGGCCTGGCGACCCAGAATTCCTAAACTGACCCGCGGGAACAAGAAAAACAAAGCCACGGACAGGATCACCGCCAGCAAAGCCAGGGATCCGAGAAAGCCCAAAAAGTTGAGGTTGATGCCACGGGTTTGGCTGGCTGCCTGCGGGTGCTGCTCTGCTTGCAGGCGCAGGTGGTAAAGGGTGAGGTTGATTAGCCCTACCCCCACGTACAGCAAAAACAGCAGCCCAAAGCTGATGTCTTCGTTGAACAGGGTGGCAATGGCCATCAGCAGCAGAGACAGCACCGCCAACTGGATGTGATCGGCTGCCCGTTCCCGCTGAAACAGCTTGGCCCCCGTTAGGTAAAGCACCAAGCCAATGGCCCCATCGGAAAAGGGAAGGATCCCAAAGATAACCAAAGCCAGCAGGCTAAGCAACACCGCCACCGTCAGGGGCATCCACAGGGGGGCATAGCGGGCAAAAGCAATCCTTGGCGGCTCCCAAAACCAACTGCAGGCCCCTGCGGCCAAGCAAACGGCAATGACCGGTGGCGACAGAGCCTGATCCCCCAGACAAAGGGCCGTGAAGGCGATCCCCACCAACAGGTAAACAAACACCTTTTGAACGGATGGCAGTGTCCAGGTCATGGCCCTTGGGGGTCGATCTTTTCCAGCATAGCCAAGTCTTTTTTGCTACCGATTTGCCCTCCCTGGGATCCCCTTTTGGACAAAGCGAAGAGCATTAGAATCGTTAACTAAGAATCGTTAAGATTTTGTTACTCGCCGGTCTCGACGGGATGCCTGTGACACGCTGCGCGAAAAGGTGGTGAGATGTCCAGCCAAAACGAAATTCACGTGGTGGGGGCGCGGCAGCACAACCTCAAGAATGTCGAGCTGCGGATCCCGCGGGATCGCCTGGTGGTGTTCACGGGCGTCTCCGGATCGGGCAAGTCCTCCTTGGCTTTCGACACCATCTTTGCCGAGGGACAGCGGCGCTATGTGGAATCCCTCAGTGCCTATGCGCGGCAGTTTTTGGGGCAACTGGACAAGCCGGATGTGGATCGCATCGAAGGGCTGAGTCCGGCCATCTCCATCGATCAAAAGTCCACCAGCCACAACCCCCGCTCGACGGTTGGCACCGTTACCGAAATCTACGACTACCTGCGGCTTCTGTATGGGCGAGCTGGGATCCCGCACTGCCCCCATTGCAACCGGGTGATCGCCCCGCAGACGGTGGATCAGATTGTGGATCAGATCATGGCTCTGCCGGATCGGACGCGGTTTCAGTTGCTCTCGCCGGTGGTGAAAGGGAAAAAGGGCACCCATGCCAACTTGTTACAAAGCCTGCGACACCAGGGGTTTGTGCGGGTGCGCGTCGATGGCCAGGTGCGGGATCTGAGCGAGGAGATCGAGTTAGCCAAAAACAAAACCCACACCCTTGAGGTTGTGGTGGATCGGCTGGTCAAGAGCCCCGACATAGCGGAGCGACTGGCCGATTCTCTAGCAACCTGCCTGCGCCAGTCGGGAGGAATTGCGGTGGTGGAGCTGCTGCCGCGGGAAGAGGAGCGAGAACAGCTGCTGCAAAAGGTGGCCGAGTCGGCGGGGCAATACCTGAACAGCAAGCCAACGGAGCTGATTTTTTCTGAGCAATTTGCCTGCCCGGAGCACGGTTCGGTGATGGGCGAGCTGTCGCCGCGCCTGTTTTCCTTCAACTCGCCGATTGGGGCCTGTCCCGTCTGCCACGGGCTGGGTTTTGAGCCCATCTTCGACCCCGACCGGATCGTGCCCGATCCCAAGCTCCCCTTGTACGCGGCCATCGCCCCTTGGGCAGAGCGGGAGAACCCCTACTATCTGGCCCTGTTGGCGGGAGCCGCCAAGGCTTTTGGCTTTGACCTCAGCAGCCGCTGGTGTGATCTCACCCCCCAGCAACAGCAGATCATCCTCTACGGCGCCGACCAGGAGGTCTACATCGCCGAGGTAGAATCTCAGTACCGAGGCCGGGGGTACTATCGCCGCTATGAAGGGGTGATTCCCCAATTGCAGCGGCACTACCAGGAAACCACTTCCGAAATCTATCGGCAAAAGCTGGAAGCCTACCTCACCTACCGTCCCTGTTCCGCCTGTGGGGGATCCCGTCTCAAGCCGGAAGCTCTGGCCGTGCGCATCGGCGGCTACCGCATTACCGATCTCACCGAGATCTCCATCCGCGACTGCCTGCACCGCCTGGAGCAGTTGAAACTTACCCCGCGACAAGTGCAGATCGGCGAGCTGGTGCTGCGGGAGATCAAAACCCGGCTGCAGTTTTTGGTGGATGTGGGCCTGGACTACCTAACGCTGGCCCGCCCGGCCATGACCCTCTCCGGGGGCGAGGCGCAGCGGATCCGGCTGGCCAGCCAGATGGGCTCCGGCTTGACGGGGGTGCTCTACGTGTTGGACGAACCCTCGATTGGCCTCCACCAGCGGGACAACGAGCGCCTGTTGCAAACCCTGTTTCGCCTGCGAGATCTGGGCAACACCCTGATCGTGGTGGAACACGACGAAGAAACCATCCGTGCCGCCGACCACATCGTCGATATCGGCCCTGGGGCCGGCATCCACGGGGGGGAAGTGGTGGCCCAGGGATCCCTGGCGGACATCATGGCCTGCGAGCGCTCCATCACCGGAGCTTATCTTTCGGGGCGGCTGCGGATCCCTACCCCTGCGCAGCGGCGGGCTGGGAAAGCGGTTGCCCTCAAGCTCACCAATGCCCACAAAAACAACCTCAAGCACATCGATGTGGAGATCCCTCTGGGCAAGTTGGTCTGTGTTACAGGCGTCTCCGGCTCCGGCAAATCCACCTTGGTCAACGAATTGCTCTACCCTGCCCTGCAGCACCATCTTGGACACAAGGTGCCCCAACCCGCGGAGATGGGAGAACTTGAGGGCATCGAACACATCGACAAGGTGATCGTCATCGACCAATCTCCCATTGGCCGTACCCCCCGCTCCAACCCTGCCACCTACACGGGTTTGTTTGATCCCATCCGCCAAACCTTTGCCCAAACCTTGGATGCCAAGGCCAGAGGCTACCCATCCGGCCACTTTTCCTTCAATGTCAAGGGGGGGCGCTGTGAAGCCTGCAAAGGGCAGGGGGTGAACGTGATTGAAATGAACTTTCTGCCCGATGTGTACGTCACCTGTGAAGTCTGCGGGGGCAGCCGCTACAGCCGCGAAACCCTGCAGGTCAGGTACAAGGGCAAGAACATCGCCGAAGTCCTGGATATGACGGTGGGGGAGGCGCTGGAGTTTTTCGCTGCCCTGCCTCCTGCCGCCAAGATCCTGCAGACTTGGCCGATGTGGGCCTCGATTACATCAAGCTGGGCCAGCCAGCTCCTACCCTCTCCGGTGGGGAAGCGCAACGGGTCAAGCTGGCCGCAGAACTGGCCCGCCGCTCCACCGGCAAAACCCTCTATCTGTTGGATGAGCCCTCCACCGGCTTGTCCTTTTACGATGTCCACAAGCTCTTGAACGTCCTGCAACGGCTGGTGGATACAGGCAACACCGTGCTGGTGATCGAGCATAACCTGGACATTCTCCGCTGTGCTGATTGGATTATTGACTTGGGGCCAGAGGGCGGCGACCGCGGCGGCCAGATCATCGCCGTTGGCACTCCAGAACAGGTGGCTGAGCACCCCGGATCCCATACAGGGCGATATTTGAAGCAGGTTTTGCAACAACATCCCCCAGGTCGCTGAGCAACTCAGCCTGCTCCAGGGAGAAAGTTGACCGAAAGCGGCTGTCGGGATCCCCTTTCGCTTTTTGCTCTGCTCACCTCAGCCATGGCGGTGGAGGACTGATGCGGCGAGGACTCTATCCCACCCAGGCGCTCCGCACCGTGAACGCAAGGGTGAACGGTTAGCCTGAGTCTCACGTCGCTATGGCATGATGGGTCGGAAGGAAAAGGTTCGCACTCTCCCCATGGTAGGGCAGACCCTGGGTGGCCGCTATCAGATCTTGGAAGCACTGGGATCCAGCGGACAAACCTACTTGGCACAGGATAGCCATCATCCTGAGCGGCTTCGGGTGGTGCTCAAACGCTGGCAGGCCGGCCAAAATGCTCCGCACCGCGAACGGGGTGAGGACTCCGCCTCGCTACGGCATCTCTTTCAGCAAGAAGTGGCGCTGCGGGAGCACCTGGGATCCCACGAGGGTATCCCCCGCCTGTTGGCCTGCTTTGAGCAAGAGGGGGAGTTTTATTGGGTGGAAGAATGGGTTGAAGGGCCCACCCTGGAACAAGCTCTATTGCTAGGTAACGCAACCGAGAGGGGCCAGCTAACGACTCCGTCCCGCCAAATGCACTGCCATTGGGGGCACGACTGGACAGAGGCTGAGGTACGAGCCTTGTTGCAGGATGTGCTGCAAACCTTGGCCTTCCTGAATGGGGAAGGGGTGAGCTGCTGCAACCTGCAGCCCTCTCGCTTGATCTACCGTCAGGCGGATGGCCGATGGGTGTTGTTGAAGTGGGGGGGTGAGGAACAGGGTCTGGCTTTTTCCGGCTCTGGCTTCGGGAACCCCTATGGCCCCAGGCATTGCAGCGACCTCTATGCTCTTGGGCTGATTGCCCTGCAGGCCCTCTGCGGGATCCCGCCCCAGAAGCTGTTTCGCGACCCGTTGACGGGGGAGTTGCGCTGGCACGATCTGGCCTCTACTAGCGCTCCTTTTGCTGCTTTTCTGGATCGTTTGGTGAGCTGCAACCCACAACAGTGCTTTCCTTCAGCAACAGCAGCTCTGGCCGCTTTGCAGGCTTTGCCCCCCGCCGAGAGCCCCCCTGCCGCCGAACTCCTGTCCCAGCCCAGCCCTGTCGCCGCCGAGCCCTTACAGGAGCCAACCACCCCACCGCGTTCTCCGGTATCGCTGCGGGCGCGTCCCCGGATCCCACCGGTTTGGGCAGGAGGCAGCTTGGCGGCTTTGCTGGCGTTGACGGTGGCAGGGGTATGGCAGATGAGGGCGAACCTTGGCCTGCGGGGGGAGCCCAAGGATTCTGTCCCCCTCACGAGAACGGGATCCTCTGGCCCGGCAAAGCGCAACGGCCTGGGACTCCGTCCTACTCGCGAGAACGGTTCTCATGCCTCCGTCCCCACCGCCGTCACGGTCGCGGAAGCGTCGCGTAGCGATAACGACCCGGCAGACTGGGCCAAGTCTTTGCAGCTCAAGGCTACGCTGGAAGGCCCTGTCGCCGTCACTGCTCTGGCCATCAGCCCGGATGGAAATCTCCTTGCTGCCGGGGGAGACGACGGCGTGATCCGGCTTTGGGATCCCCAGGCTGGCCAACTGCTCCAGAGCTGGGCAGGCCACGAGGGATCCGTTGAGGCACTGGCCATCAGCCCAGATGGTACCTTTTTGGTGAGTGGGGGGGCAGACAAGACGGTACGGGTCTGGGATCTGGCGACCCTGGGGGATCCGGCTCTCTCGCCTGGGGATGTGCTGGCGCGGCTGCAGTTGCAAGGGCACACCGGGTTGATCAACAGTGTCGCCATTAGCCCCGATGGTCGTTGGATTGCCAGTGGCAGCGCCGACCGCACCATCCGCCTTTGGCAGGCCGACAACGGCCAGTTGATCCGCACCCTGGCGCCTCCCACTGCTGCCGCCCAGGAGACCCCTCAGAGGGCTGGCATTACAGCAGTGGCCTTTGGCCCAAGACCTACCCGTATGAATACTTCCCACCAATCTGAAGGGATCCCCCCTTGGATCTTGGTGGCCGCCAATGGAGATCCCACCGTTCACCTTTGGGATCCTGGCAGCGGGGCCTTGCTGGAAACCCTAAAGGCCGACTACCCCATCGAGCAGGTGCTTCTGAGTCCAGATGGCCGCTATTTGCTCGCTGGCAGTACCGGTGGCATCTTGGTCTGGAACTTGGGCACGGGATCCTTGGAGCGCACCTTGCCCCAGACTTTGTCCGGCTTGGCCGCCCTTGCCCTCAGCCCTGATGGCCGCTTGCTCGCCAGCGGCACCGATTACCGCGCTCACCAGATCAAGCTCTGGGATCTGCGCAGCGGAGAACAGTTGCGCACCCTGGGCGGCCAGACTTGGATGGTGAGCGTCTTGCTGTTTGGCCCCGGTCGCGGAAGCGTCGCGCAGCGATATGGGCAGACCCTTCTCAGTGGTGGCGCCGATGGCTCAATTCGCATTTGGGGGCCAGCCGACCCAGCTCAGCCCTAGTGGGATCCAAGCAGATAAAATACTCGACGAAGAAGGGATCCCGGCAGAGCATGGGCAAAGTTGTCATCATTGGGGCGGGGCTGGCCGGCTTGGCTTGCGCCAAAGTGCTGAGCCAGGCGGGGTGGAGGGATGTCCTGGTTCTGGAAAAAAGCGACGGCCCTGGGGGGCGGGTGCGTACCGACAAGGTGGATGGCTTTCGCCTGGATCGCGGTTTTCAGGTGCTGTTCACCGCCTATCCCAAAGTGCGACAGCATTTGGATCTGGGCAAGCTCGATCCCCGTCCCTACCGGCCCGGCGCTATTTTGGCTCAACCCGGTCGCTGCTGGCTGTTGGGGGATCCCCTACGGGATCTGTCCAGCCTTCTCCCCTCTTTGCTCAACCCCTTGGCCAGCTTTGGGGACAAGCTCAAGGTGCTGCAATTGCGATCCGAGCTGGCGCGCCGCAGCCCGGAGCAGGTTTTTCAAGAAGGGCTAGGGGGATCCGATTGCTCGCTGCGGGAGTTTCTGGAGCAGTACGGCTTTTCCCAACAGATCTGCCAGCACTTTTTCTACCCCTTTTTCCGCGGGATCCTTCTAGATCCGGATCTGGGCAGTAGCGCCCGCCTCTTTGCCTTTTATTTCAAGATGATGGCCGAGGGATCCATTGTCACCCCGGCCTTGGGCATGGGAGAACTGGCCCGACAACTGGCCGGTCACCTGTCCCCCGAACAGATTCGCTACCAAACCCCGGTGGAGCGCATCCTGGCAGAAGACGGGAAAGTGCGCGGGATCCGCACCGCCAAGGGTGAAGAGATCCCTGCCGAGTGGGTAGTTTGTGCTACTGATGCCCCTCAGGCACGGGCCTGGCAGGCGGAGCTGTGCCCTCAAGCCCCCACCCCCATTCCCACCCAGGGGCGAGCGGTGACCTGTCTCTACTTCTGCGCCCCCTTTTCCCTCAGCCGCGGCGCCTACTTGTACCTCAACGCCACCGGCCAGGGCTGGATCAACCATTGGGTCCAACTTACCCGCATCAGCCCGGCGCTGGCTCCTCCTGGCCAACACCTGTATTCGGTGGTGGTGCTAGGGGATCCCCCCTT
>AFSR01000245.1_pt1 | contig 17033 bp, 17 predicted proteins | sample 296848 | NCBI WGS metagenome assembly AFSR01 (sample SAMN02954305, study PRJNA68063) | hot springs metagenome | biome: terrestrial; feature: Mushroom and Octopus hot springs; material: microbial mat core samples; isolation source: Yellowstone National Park Mushroom and Octopus hot springs ...
TCGACCAGACGGGAGTCTGGGAGGGAATGGAGCGGAGAGTATCTCGGAGTTTACGTGGTCAAAGGGCTTATCATTATCGTCAGAGATACAAGGGGGAAAAGTATACGGTTATTGGAGCTATTTCCTTGAGAGGTGTAGTTGGCTGTCGTGTCATCAAGGGTGGGATGAAGAAAGGAGATTTTTTGGAGTTTTTGAGAAGCGAGTTATGTCCGAAGCTAGATGCGAGGAAGGTTGTGATTATGGACAATTTAAATATCCACAAGAGTCGGGAAGTTGAGGAATTGATTAGGGGGACAGGAGCACGAATCCTATACCTGCCTGTGTATGCGCCGGAGTTGAATCCCATTGAGATGATGTGGTCGGTGTTGAAGCATTTTATTCGGCAGCTTTGCAGAATTGGGAAATATAGCATGGAGCAGATAGTGAAGACTTCTTTACTACTGATCAATCCATCCTCCTTCCGAAGTTGGTTTGCTAAGTGCTGCTATTGTACCCCTTGAGCCCTTAACAGGCTGTACTCAATAAAGCAACGGAAAAGCAACGGAGAGGGTGGGATTCGAACCGACGGTGGCGTGAACCACGGCAGTTTTCAAGACTGCTTCCTTAAACCGCTCGGACACCTCTCCAATTCTCTGGGATCCCCAAACCCTATTTATGCTACGCAATTGGCTTCAGGCTGTGCAATTGTACTCCGCACCGAGTAGCGCGATGGGCGAGAAAGCAGACCCTGCCATGGTTTAGCATAGCAACGCTCGCCTTGGCCCAGGCCGCCCCAGCAGGGATCCCTCAGTCTGCAACTGCTGCTATGCTACGGGACAGGTTAGCGGATCCCTTGTCGCTATGCCCTCGCGTCGTTCCAAGTCGGTTTCAGATTCCAGGCCAGAGATAGGAGGGGGGCGTCTTTTAGCCCTGAAAAATCAGATCGAGGCAATCCTCTACCTGAAGGGACAGCCGTTGGCCCTATCGACGCTGGCCCAGTTGGCCCACTGCAGCCGCGAGGAGGCCTACGATGCGCTGTTGGAGCTGATGGAAGACTACGCCCACCGCGATTCTGCCCTAGAGGTGCTGCAGGTGGAGGAGGGGTTTGCTCTGCAGTTGCGGGAGCCTTTTCTGGAGCTGGCCAACCAGCTCTTGCCCCCTGAAATCGGGGTGGGCGCCACCCGTACCTTGGCAACCATCGTTCTACGTGGCCCCCTCTCGCAAGCTGACTTGGTGGAGTTGCGCGGTCAGGGCGCTTACCAACACGTGGCAGAGCTGGTGGAAAAGGGCTTTGTGACCCGCTATCGCAAAGAAGGCAGCCGCTCCCCCTGGTTGCGGGTGACGGATAAGTTCCATCGCTACTTTACAGTGGAGAGGCTGGCCGAAACAGCAGCAGCTTCCTTCCCCGAAGCCTAAACTTGCCGCCCAACTCGATCCCAACCCCACCGGCGATCGTTCTCTCCCAGAAGAGGAGGTTTCGCCTAGGCCAGCGCAGCGCCCTCCGAAACCGTCTTAGGCGGGTTTAAAGAACCATAAAGTCAAGGATCCCCTCGGCGGGGATCCAGAGAAAGGAATCACGGCTTCGGCGGAGAAGGGATCCCTTCCTGCCAAGGGGGGTGGACTTACTTATTGGGCTGAGGGGTGAGCCGCAGGTAGGGCTTGAGCTCCTTGTAACCTTTCGGGAACTTTTCTTTTAGAACTTCAGGATCCTGCAGCGAAGGCGGGATAATGACGTCGTCGCCATCTTTCCAGTCGGCAGGGGTGACGACGCTGTACTTATCCGTCAACTGCAGAGCGTCGATGGCCCGCAAAAGCTCGTCGAAGTTGCGGCCCGTGCTGGCCGGATACGTAAGGATGAGGCGGATTTTCTTGTTGGGATCGATAACGAAAACCGAGCGCACCGTCAAGGGCAGCCCTTCTTGGTTAAGGTTGGTTTGATCCAACATGCCGTAGAGCTGCGAGACCTTGCGGTCTACATCTGCCAAGATGGGGTAGTTCACGATAGCGTTCTGGGTTTCCTCGATGTCTTTCACCCAGCCCAGGTGGGAGTCCACATCGTCCACGCTGAGGGCCAGCACCTTCACCCCCCGCTTTTCAAATTCGGGCATCAGCTTGGCAACGGTGCCCAGTTCGGTGGTGCAGACCGGCGTGTAGTCGGCAGGGTGGGAAAACAACACTACCCAGCTATCCCCGGCCCAGGAGTAGAAGTCAATTTCGCCGTGGGTGGACTTTTGCGTAAAATTGGGAGCTGTATCGCCAAGTCGGAGAGCCATACGCTCTTTCTCCTCAGTAAAGAGTTCAGTCCGGTGAGGCCGGGATCCGGATCCTTGCCATCGATCGATCTACAGTCTATTCTGCCACAAAAACTCCACTTTTCCGAGCGGATTTTAGGATATTTTAAGGTGTTGCCAACTTGCCGGCTAGGGGGAGTGCCCTTTCCCGACGTAAACGATTGTTGCGGGGGAATTAATATTCTGTAAGTTCTTTACACGCTGCAACGGCGACGTGCTAAGGGTATTGTAGGTAACAGAATCTAGCTTCTCGGGCGAGGCCGTGGGATCGATGGGAAGTGCAGAAACAGCTACAACTTGCAGCTTGGCCACCCTGTGGGCCCAAAAATATGTAGACAAGCTGCGGGCGCAGGCGGCCTTGGGCGAGCTGCCGGGCGCCCAACTGGCCGACAAAGTGAAGGGATCCCTGCGCTTTGCCAGCTCCCAGGCCTGGGCCAAGACAGAGCGGCTCTTGGCTGCTGAAATACCCAAGCAGCGGCTGGATCCGGACTTGATCGATCCCTGGCAAATTGCCGAGGATTCTCGGGATTTATTTGAGGCGGCAGCGGAAGTTGTGGGGAGGGCCTCTCGCCGGCTCGCTTTTCGGTGCAGATCGCGCCGCTCTGTGGCCGGCTGAGGGCCCGCTACAGCGAACGGGATCCGCGGGTGCTGGGCTTTTTAAGTATGCAATTCCACTACACGGGGCAAATGGTCTTGCAAGCCCTATCCCCTCAAGAGCGCGGCCTCTTCCACCCCTACTTGAAGGTCATGGACGACCACCTCTACATGCCCCTCCAGAGGATGTACGAGGGTGCCGCCGCCCATGCAGGCGATACCTTTTCCGCCCCCCTGGCTGCCGTGCAAGAGCTCTTGCCTCTGGTTACCAGCGTGGCAGAGTCCATCTGTGCTGAGGTGGCGCAGCGTTTCCCAGGCTATCGCTGCGAAAGCGGCCCCTTGACGGATCTGGAGGTGCGGATTTCCAGCATCCGCGATGTGGAGATGTTCCAGGTGTACTTGGGCCTCTGCGTCCTGGAAGGCAGTGTGGCGGCTGTCCAACAAGAGCTGTTTCCCCTGTGTGTGATGCTCTACCCTCCTTTGAAGGTGGAGTGGAAGCTGGTGCGGCAGATGCTGGAGCTTTTGGATGAGGCGCTGCGCTTTCAGCTCACCCCGGCCAGCTACACCGTCCTGCTGCCTTATCTGCGAGCCGTGCAGAGCATGTTCTCGCGGGAGGTTTTCCCCGAAAGCGACCCCATCTGGAGCCATCATCCTGACGTGATGCGCTTTATGGGAACGGCGCAGAACCTGTTGCAAGAACTGATGGGTCAAGGAGCTATCTGAAAACCCGCCGGCAGCCCCATTCCCATCCCACTTCTTTACTAAGAGAGGACTAAGAGAGGTTGGTGAGGGCACCCTGCTGCTTCGAGCTCAGGTAGAGCAACTGCGTTGGGTAGGCAAATTCGATTCCCTGTTCCTGAAAAGTTCGCTTCAGAGCCAAGTTGATGCGCTCCTGCACATCCATGTAGAGGTTGTAGTCTGGGCTGAGCACGTAGTAAACCACTTCGTAATTGAGGCTGAAATCTCCGTAGGCGGCGAAGTGGGCGCGGTCAAATTGGGCGTTGGGCTCGGCTTCGATAATTTGTCTCACCAAGGTTGGAATGGCCTGCAGCTTTTCGGGGGGAGTTTCGTAAACAACGCCAAAGCCAAAAACCACCCGCCGCCGCTGCATACGTTTGTAGTTGCGAATTCGGGATCCGGTGATATCGGTATTGGCCATCACGATCTGCTCTCCGCCCAAGCTGCGTAGGCGCGTGGTTTTGATGCCGATGTACTCTACGGATCCCATAAAATCGCCCAAAATTATAAAATCCCCAATCTCGAAAGGCCGATCCATCAAAATAGAGATATAGGCAAACAGATCCTGTAAGACTCCTTGCGCCGCCAAAGCAATGGCTATACCGCCAATGCCCAAGCTGGCCACCAGTGCTGCCACATCAAAACCCAGATTTTCCAGCAGAAACAAGATACCGATAAGGGTAAACACCACCCGGATCAGAGGGGAGAGCAACAGCAAGCTTTGCTCGGTGGTGGCATCGCCTTTTTTGCGCATCAGGTAAATGCGCAGAGCATACTCTACACTGGCGCTGAGGAGATTGATGCCCAAGTAGGTGCCAACGACAGTGGCCAGGATGTCCAGAGTTTGCCGCAGGACGGTGGCCAAATTTAGGCTGCTCAAACAGACGTAAATCAGAGCCAGGTAGAGCAAAGGGATCAGGTAGCGCTCTACTAGTTGAATAGGAGTATTGCCGGGGATCCCGCTGAGTTTAGAGAACCAACCTGCCAAGGTTCGGAGAACCAAGCCCCGCAACACAGTGCGGATGGCGAAGATCCCGACTACAAAGATGAAAAATACCAGCAGGTAGTTCCAAAGGGGGTTGCCCAGCAGTTGGAAGCTGAGAATCTCCTGAAGCATGGCCTTGAAAACCGCCTTCTTCGGTCAACCAACAGCGAATAAAAGCAGCGGGAAAGCCCAGGGCAAAAGAGTCGCCTGGATTTGCTGCTTCTGTAACCAGTACCCTCTGGGTCTTAGCTAACAAAACAGGGACATCATAACACTGTGTTTATCGCTACTTAGCCGGCTGCTTGGAGAAAGGATGCTCGGGATCCACCAGCTCGGCCACAAATTGGTGCAGGATGGGCAGGTAGCGCTCCCCGGCCACTTGTAGCAAATTGTTGTGATCGGCTCCCTCGATGGGCACCAAACGCTTGGGATCCCGTGCCGCTTGGTAAAGGGCTTCGGCATGCCAGAAGGGGATCAAGCGATCCTGGGTGCCGTGCAAAATCAGCAGTGGGCAGTTGATCTGGGCGATGCGGCTGAGGTTGTCGAAGCGATCAAAAGGCAGCAGCGGGATGCGGGTCAAGACGCGAAAAGCAGTTACAAAGGTCGATTCCAGGATCAGACCCCCCACCGGCTTTTGGGCTGCCAAGTAAACCGAGGGCCCGCCCCCCACCGAGCGTCCGTAAACCAAAATCCGCTCCGGCGGGATCCCCTGCTCCACCAGATAGGCGTAGGCGGCCTCAATGTCCTTGTAGGCACCGGCTTCGGAAGGGATCCCTTCGCTGGTGCCGTAGCCGCGGTAGTCGTAGGCCAAGACGGCAAACCCCCCCTGCTGCAGGCCAGCCAGGCGCGGCAAGATATCTCCCAAGTCCTCGGCGTTGCCGTGGCTGTAGAGGAGGGTATAGGTGGCTTCGGGGTTGGGCAGATACACCGCCGAAATCTGCAGGCCATCGGCGGTGGTGAGCTTGAAAATGGCATCCCCATCCTGGTAGCTGGCGGGGCGAGGCAAAAAGATCAGCCGCTCCGATTGAAACCAGCCCAGCCAGAGCAGGTAGCCGTACACCCCCAGGCCAATAAGCAGCAAGGATCGCCCCACCTGCAGCCCCGGGAAGGATCCCAAAATCCAATTCAAAGGCTTTAACATCCCTCGGCTTGGCATCGAGATAATTCTCCTCACCCCCGGCCCCCAGAGGGAGAGGGGGAATTGGTGGCGGCGACGTCGGCAACTAAGGCCTACGGCCCGCTCACGCGAAAGGCCTACGATACGCCCGCTGACGCGAAAGGCCTACGGCCCGCTGACGCGATCAGGATTCGGCTGGCAAGGCGGAACATTTCCAAAGGCAAACCCCAATCCAGTTAACCAGAGTATGGGCGACGATGGTCACCAGCAGGTTTCCCGACAGCCACACGCCCAGCCCCAGGAGGACGCCCACGGCGCTGGCCCAGACGGCATAGGGCCAACCCTGCCATCCCAGCCAATGCAAAACCCCAAACAAGAGGCCGCTCAAGAGGATCCCGCCCGTCCACCCCAAGGGACTGGCCACCAGGGATCCCATCAGCACGCCGCGAAACAGCCATTCCTCGCTCCAGCCCGGCAGCACCCCCACCCAGAAGATATCTGACCACTGCAGGGGATCCGCCACCAGGTGCAAGTAGGCGGAAGCCGCCCGGCGATAGGCCGGCCAAAGCCAGTAAGCCCCGCAGCTGAGCAGCGCCACCCCCAGCCCCAGCGCCGTTCCCCAGGCAACGGCCAGCGGATCCCAACGGAAGGGCACGCGCAGGGATCCCAGCCAGATCCAGAGGCCGGCGATCACCGCCGCGATCAGGCTGGTCAGGCCCATCCCGATCAGGATCTGTTGGCGCGTACAGGGTTGAATCTCGGCACTCATGGGAGGGGATTTGGCTTGGCACCCTATTCCCAGGGTAGAGCGAATCTCGACAAGGACGGCTGCCTGAATCCACACTGGCAGCGGGGAACACTCCAAGCCCTGAAGGGCGGGGCCTAGGCCGCCATTGTCTCGGTCAACAGGGTAGGAGCTCTCAACTCCCCGCTGCTTGCCAGTGGAGGTGCTGCCTCAACAACTGGGCGTGCTGGGCCGATCGCTCCACCCAAACGGCCACTTGGTCAGGGCCGAGGGCCGGCCCATCGGCATAGCAGGCCAACCAAGCCCGGTGCAAAGCTTCCGGATCCTCTGGGATCGCCTCGAGATCCCAGCCGGGCATGCCCAATTCCTCAAGCAGCGTTGTCACCTTGGGATCGTAGCTGAGGCCAAAGCAGGCACAGCCCTCGGCTGCCGCCATCACCAGGCCGTGGTAGCGCATCACAATTGCCAATTTCACCCCCCGAAAGACCCCCTTTAAAAGATAGGGATCCCGAATTTCCAACACCTGGCTGTGGCCGGGCAAGCGCTGTTGCAGCCGTTGCGCCAAGCGGTAGTCTGGCCCCAGGTCGGGGGATCCAGGCGGAGCCAGTTGGAAGGGCAGCAAAAGCAGATAAGCTCCGGTGGCAGCCTGGAGGCGTCTCAGGCCCTCAGCCAAAATCTCCAATCGCGCTGGAGTGAGCTGGGGATGCTGCCGCAAGACCACGGCAATGCGGGGCTGAGGCCATCTTTCCCACTCCGGCAGGGTTTTGGAGGGCAGGCCCCAAACCGGATCCGGGGCCACCTGATGGGGGATCCCCCAGGCTCGCAGCCATTGAGAAGCAACGGCGTCGCGCACGCTGATGGCTGTACAACCTGCTAGAGCGCGGCGGGCCAGCTCGCGGATCCAGCCCCGCTGCAACGGCCCGATCCCCTGGGCCCAGGCCAAGGTTTTCAGCCCCCGCCGCTGGGCCCAGAGCATCAGTCCCAGGTAGTAGAGGGGGCTGCGCCAACTGGTGCGATCCTGCAGCAGGCTGCCCCCACCCCAGATAAAAGCTTGAGACTGCCTCAGATAGCGCCGCAAAGCCCAGCCATCGAAGCGCGGGCAGGCCAGTACCCCATAGGTGGCAGCCGTTTCCGCGGGGCGAGGAGAGAGCACCACCGGCTGTACAGGGCCGGACAACTGCTGGAGTTGCCGCAGTAGGGCCAGCAACAACGCCTCGTCGCCGGCATTGCCGTAGCCGTGGTAGCCACAGATCAAAACCCGTGGCCCCTGCATCGAGCCGATTTGCTCAGGCAAGTTGCGCCGGGATCCCCAATCAGTAGCAGTCAAGGTTGGTCGAACTCGGCCCGTTGCATCGAGAACCTAATCCAGCCTACAGCTTCCTTCCGGGATCCAGAGCGCTGCCGGCGCAGACATCTCCCTTGCAGCGGAAGGTCTCAGACAGGTCTTCCTTGATGTTCTCCCCACGGCTATAGCTTGCTTCCGCGCAGCGCTCTGCCAGGGGGGTCTTTCTCAGCTTGTGGGATGGCTCCCACTTGCCGAGCTGCCCAGAGCATGCGGTTTGCATCGCAGGGGACGCCGTAACCCCAACTCCCAGACCTATGGCCCGCTTGCGGGAAGGGATGTGGAAACACCCCAGATACTTCCTCTTCTTGCCGCAGTTTCGTATCTCGGCTATTGCTCTAGCCACCTGGCAAGACGCTGCCCTGGATCTTCTGGCCCTGCCAACACTGCCAATGACAAGAGTCCTGGATATCGAGATAGCGCTTCCAGGCGCAAGATCTCAACGCGGTGGGACAGGGATCCCTTTTGCAGAAAAGTTTGCTAAGCAGTTCTAACTGAGTTTTTCGCACGTCGATAACAATCTTGCCGCCCTTCTGGGGCGAGATAGCGGCGAGGCAGCCGCCTGCCCTGCGAAACAGCATGTCGAGATCCGGGCTGGTAGGGAACTGGGGATCCCAGCAGCCAGCAGACAAAGCACTCGGAAACCCCCCACGCTCACCCGGATTTGGCCCACTCAGAGAGGGAAAGGATCCCCTGCCGGCCTAAGAAGCGCCGCCCTATAATGGGTCAGACTTGCGGTCGCTCCGCAACGCTGAAGTGACGGGGTTTTTGAGGTGACCTACGGTCGCAGACCATCGGCCCGCTGGGCTAGGAATTCGGCTTCGCAGCATCCTTACAGCCGCCCCTTTCCGGGGTATGACGAGTATGCCGACGCCGCCCGACCCGCTCGCCCCTCCTGGAGAGCTCAGGCCGCCGCCACGGTGGGCAACCTGTTGCTGGGATCCCTGCTCTTGGGATCTACAGCGACGGCTGCCGGCTTGATGGGGTTGGCCATCAGCTTCCGCAACCTGCCCGATGTGCATCAATTGCGGGACTACGTGCCGGTGGCCACCACCCACATTGTCGATATTCGCGGCGAGCCGATTGCCAGCTTGCACGGGGAAGCCAACCGGGAAGTGATCTCGCTGGAAGAGGTCTCGCCGGAGATGAAAAAAGCCCTGCTGGCCATTGAAGACAGCCACTTCTACACCCACCCCGGCATCAACCCGGTCAGTTTGGGCCGGGCGCTGCTGGGCAGTGTTGAAGGGGGGTTGGGCTCGGCAGGAGGCGGCTCCACCCTGACGATGCAACTGGTGAAGAACCTGTTTTTGAGGCCGGAGCGCACCCTCAGCCGCAAGGTGGCCGAGATTGTGCTGGCGGTGCGGCTGGAGCAAGTCTTTACCAAAGACGAGATCCTGGAGATGTACCTCAACCAGGTGTACTGGGGGCACAACCTCTACGGCATCCAGGCGGCGGCCCGCAGCTACTTCAACAAGGATGCGGCGGAACTGAACTTGGCGGAAGCAGCGATGTTGGCCGGGATCCTGCCGGCCCCGGAAATCCTCAGCCCCTTTCGCAACCTGGAAGGGGCCAAGCGACGGCAGCGGCTGGTGCTGGATCGCCTGGTGGAGCTGAACTGGGTTACCCCGGAAGAGGCCCAGGCGGCACGGGAGCAAGAATTGACCTTGGGCCGCATCACCTCCTTCCAGAGCAACGCCCCGGCGGTTACCGACGCCATCGAGGCGGAGCTGCGGCGCCGCTACGGCGAACAAGCCCTACTGCAGGGAGGGCTGCGGGTGCAGGCCACCATCGACCTGCGGCTGCAACGCCTGGCAGAGCGCATTGTCAACGAAGATGGGCCCCGCATCGGAGCTGCTCGCCGGGCCGACCAGATGGCCCTGGCGGCGGTGGATCCCCGCACCGGCTATGTCAAGGCCCTGGTGGGCGGCATCAACGCCCAACGGGGCCAATTTAACCGCGCCACCCAAGCCTTTCGCCAAACGGGATCCACCTTTAAGCCCTATGTGTACTACGCGGCTCTGGCTACCGGCCGCTACGGGCCCAACAGCATCCTCTACGACACTCCCATCACCTATCCTGGCTCGCCTCCCTACAGCCCGAAAAACTACGACAACACCTTCTACGGCCCCCTCACCTTTGCCCGCGCCTTGGAGCTCTCCCGCAACGTGCCCACCGTCAAGCTGGCAGATGAAGTCGGGATCCGCAACGTCATTGCGGCAGCCCAGGCCACGGGCATCAGTGCCGAGATGTTTCCCAACTTGGCCACGGCCCTGGGCTCGGCCAGCGTCAGCCCCCTGGAAATGGCCGCCAGCTATGCGGTGTTTGCCAATGGCGGCTACCGGGTGGAGCCAACTCTCTTGGCTCAGGTGGTGGATCGCAACGGTCAGATTCTCTTCGAGGCCAAGCCCCAGCCGCAGCGGGTTTTGGATCCCTGGGCGGTGGCCACCCTCAACCAGATCCTCAAGGGGGTGGTGACCCAGGGCACGGGGACGGCGGCCCGTCTGGACGATGGGCGCCCGGTGGCCGGCAAAACCGGCACCACTTCCGATTTTCGCGACGCCTGGTTCATCGGCTATGTGCCGCAACTGTCCACCGCCATTTGGATCGGCAACGACAACAACTCCCCTATGTTGCCGGGCACGGCAGGAGGCGCCTTTGTCGCCCCCACCTGGAAGCGCTTCATGAGCGAGGCCCTGCAAGGGATCCCACCCCAAGACTTCCCCAGCCCCCAGCAATTTCTTCCCCCCCGGCCATGAGCTATAGCGAGGAGCGGCTGGCGCGCATCGAGCGCGCCGTCGAGGCCAACGCCCAGGCCATCGCCCAACTGGCCCGGCAAAACCAAGAGCTGATGCAAACCATTGCCGGCACCGAGGAGCGCATTGCCAGAGCCGAGGAACGCATTGCCAAAGCCGAGGAACGCATTGCTGGCGCCGAAGAACGTCTGGAGGCCGAGGTCAAACGCTGGGACGAGCGGTTTTTCCAGCTCAGCCGCGATACCCTCAACTTCACCCGCAATGTAGTGACCATCGCCGCCATCACGGCTGTTTTGATCCCCCTGCTCAGGGATGTCGCTCCCCTGCTGATCGAGCTGCTGCGGGAGGGATCCCGTTAGCCCTTTCCAGCTGGGACATCTCGCTTTTCCAACCGCTGGCCAACAAGTGGTTATCAGCCATTGCGCTGAGACAGCCGCGATTCCACCTCTCTGGGGTCGAGCAGGGTCCCAGCGGGAATCGAAGTGTCCAAGGGATCCCAAAGCGTACTGATTCTGAGTTACACTAAAACTGCAAAGAAAGGTAACGCCTTTTTCTGGTTATCCTGACCCTTCGCCGCGTTCTTTCTTGCATTCTTTGCACAAGACACAGAGGACAGACGATTATGGCTTTTGAACTCCCGGCTCTGCCCTACCCTGCCGACGCCCTCAAGCCCTATATGTCGGCGGAAACCTTCTCCTACCACCACGGCAAGCACCACGCCGCCTACGTGGCCAACCTAAACAAGCTGATCGAAGGCACCGAGCTGGCCAATAAGTCGCTAGAAGAAATTATCAAGACCACGTTTGGGGATCCCGACAAAGTGGGCATCTTCAACAATGCCGCCCAGGTCTGGAACCACACCTTTTTCTGGGAATCCATGAAGCCAGGTGGGGGCGGCGCGCCGACGGGGCCCATCGCCGACAAGATCAACGCCGATTTTGGCGGCTACGACAAGTTTGTCGAGGCCTTCAAAACGGCGGCGGCCACCCAGTTTGGCAGCGGCTGGGCCTGGCTGGTGCTGGACAACGGCACCCTCAAGGTTACCAAAACCCCCAACGCCGAAAACCCGCTGGTGCACGGCCAAGTGCCCCTGCTCACTTTGGATGTCTGGGAGCACGCCTACTACCTGGACTACCAAAACCGGCGGCCTGACTTCATCAGCGCCTACCTGGAGCACCTAGTGAACTGGGATGCCGCCAATGCCCGGCTGGCTGCTGCCTGACTGACTCTCTTCTGGGATCCTCTGACGGGGGATCCCATCGAGGACTAGCCTTGCCCAGCTCTTTGCTAGGGGATCCTCAGGGATCCCTTTTTTTTCGGCCTAGTCCTTCCCCAAGCGTTCCCGCTCTTCGCGCAGGCGTTCCAGGAAACTGGGCGTGGGGTTTTGGGCAGGGGTGGGGGAGGCAGCAGGAGGAGCGGCCCGATTGATGGGGGGAAACAAGGGTTGGTTGATGGGCTGTGGGGGGAGAGGCTTGGCTGGGACACGAGCTGGAGAAGGTGGAGCAGCGGGTGTGGGCACTGCAACCGGTCGGGGCGGGGGCGCAGCGGGGACAGGGGTGGGTGGGGGGGGGCGGCGAAGTGGGCGGGGGTGCTGGGGCGGTTGCCGGTGTGGGCGTGGGTTCGGGTTGAGGAGGGTCTTGAGGGTTGTCCCGAGCCGGATCCGGATCATCTTCAAACGCTGGCTCACCCGCTGGATCCCGCAGCAGCCAGTCCAGCAGCGGCTCCGGGATGGCTTGCTGCCCATCGGTGGCAGGGGGCAGCGGAACGGCAGGCGGTCTCTCCATGCCTGTGCCCGGATCCAAGAGCAGACGCAGGCCCCAAAAAGTGCTCCCGGCAATGGCGGCCAAAAGGGCTATCCCTCCCCAGAGGGGGAGCGGCCTACCTTTGGGCTCCGGCTGGGCGCTGAGCCGATGGGCGCCTTCCTGACCATCGAGGGCTGCCAGGGTGCGCTCGGAAAAGGGCGAGGTTGTTGGAGGGGGGGTGAGGGCAGAGCCGGCGCTGCTGTCAGATTGCAGGGATCCCTCCAATTGGGCGCTGAGAACCTTCATATCTTGGGGCCGCCGGTCGGGATCTTTGGCCAGACAGGAGAGCACCACCTGTTCCAGCTCCAGCGGAATCTCATAGGGCAAATTCGAGCGATCGAAGGGCTGAGGCTGTTGGTAATTGTGGGCCTCGTACCAGCCGGGGAAAGAATCGCTCTTCGGCTGGAGGGGGTGTTGCCCGGTCAACATGCGGTAGAGCACCACGCCAAACGAGTAGATATCCGAGCGGGCATCCAGGGCTTCCCCGCGCACCTGTTCGGGAGAGGCGTAGCGCACCGTACCCAAAAAGCCGGTGGTCTGGGTGCCAAGGGCAAGGGAAACGTCGCTGAGGAGCTTGGCAATGCCGAAATCCAAGATTTTGACGGTCTCCCCCAGGGTTTCATCTTTCAAGACGAAGAGGTTGCTGGGTTTGATGTCGCGATGGATCACCCCCTTGATGAGATGGCCATCCTGCTCAGTCTCCAGGTTGTGGGCGTAATAGAGACCGGCACACACTTGGCGGGCGATCCTCACCACCTGTTGAGGCGGCAGCACCGGCTGCTTGAGCATCAGTTCTCCCAAGCTGCGCCCCGTCAGGTATTCCATCACCAGATAGGGTTGGTTGTTCTCCAGGCCGTAATCCAGCACCTTGACAATGGCCGGGTGCTCCCCCAGCAGCGTGCTGATGCGAATTTCCTGCTGAAAGCGCTTGAGCAAGTGACGACGGGTGTTTTCATCGCCTGCCAAGTTCTGGTGCAACAGCTTCACCGCCACCGGGCGATTGAACAGGCGGGTATCCACAGCCTTGAACACCTGCCCCATGCCCCCTGCCGCAATGCTCTGAACCAGTTGATAGCGCTGACCGATCACTTTTCCAGGAGCAAGCTGGTTCATAAGCGGCCCAAGAGCATGTACCCTCCGATTTTAATGGGTGTCTCTCGAAAGTTTCTCTCGCCTCTTTGCGGGCGCCACCGCCAGGCTGTCTTCATTCCCAGCGTGTTTTTGATGTATTTTGAATGCTTGTTAAACGTCCTGTCGGAGATTGAAGACTGGACGAAGGCTGCGAGCGATGGGGAGCTATCTGGATCTGGATGAATCTGATAGACTCAGGCGGGCGCTTTGCCGAGTCTCTGCGTTGGTGTCTGTCGGGTATTTATGCGAGCTAGCTGGCTGCAAATCTCAGGGATCCCTCTGGCCACGCTCGGCCCGGTGAAAAACCCGGTGCTGGTATTCCTGATCATCCTGACGATCATGCTGGTGGCCCCGCTGCTGTTTGAGCGACTGCGCCTGCCGGGGATCATCGGCCTGATCTTGTCCGGCTTGGTGGTGGGGCCCTACGGCTTGGGGATCCTGCAGCGGGACGAGACCATCGTCTTGTTGGGCACCGTGGGGCTGTTGTTTCTCATGTTCATGGCGGGGCTGGAGACCAGTCTGGAGGATTTGAAGCTCAATGCCGGGAAGGCCAGCATCTTCGGGGCGCTCACCTTTCTGTTGCCCATGCTCATCGGCACGGCAGCCATGCTGGCCATTGGGTATGACTTTCTGGCGGCGGTGCTGGTGGCCTCGTGTTTTGCCTCTCATACCCTGATCGGTCTGCCCATCGTCTCCAAGCTGGGGTTGATGCGCCTGCAGACGGTGACGGCAACCTTGGGGGCCACCCTCATCACCAATGTCCTGGCTTTGTTGGTGCTGGCGGTGGTGGTGCGCGCCCACCAAGGGGAGCTGTCGCTGCGCTTTTGGCTGACGTTGATCCCTTCCATTGCCCTCTACACGTTTGCCACCCTGTGGGGGGTGCCTAAGCTGGGCAGTTGGTTCTTTCAACGCTTTGGTCACGACGAGGGAGCAGAGTTTACTTTCGTGATCGCCACTTTGTTTGTGGTGGCCTACGGAGCAGGGTTAATTGGCATTGAGCCGGTGGTGGGCGCCTTTCTGGCCGGGACGGCCATCCCCCCTATCATCCCGCCTCTCAGCCCCCTGATGAACCGGATCCAGTTTATCGGCAACACCCTGTTTGTGCCTTTTTTCTTGATCTCGGTGGGGATGCTGATCAATCCCGGCATTCTCTTGGGAGAGCCGCGCACGCTGCTGGTGGGCGGAGTGATGATTGCAGCGGAGGTGGTGAGCAAGTTTCTGGCCGCTTGGATCCCGGCCCAACTGTTTGGCTGGCGCTTTGCCAGCACGATGATCATGTTCGGTTTGTCGATGGCTCAGGCGGCGGCTACCCTGGCGGCCATCACGGTGGCCTTTCAGGTGGAGTTGGTGGATGAGCTGACGGTGAACGGCACCATTGCCATGATCCTGGTGACCTGTGTTGCCTCGCCTTGGATTGTGGCCCGCTGGGGAGAGCAAATGCAGCCAGCCGAAGTGGCGGCAGAGTCCACCGAATTGCCCAAGCCGGATTGGGGAGCTCGCGTCTTGGTGCCGGTGGCCAACCCGGATACTGAGAGGAACCTGTTACAGTTGGCTTTGATTTTGGCCAAAAAAGATGGGGGAACGCTGCTGCCGCTGCATGTTTTGTCTGACCGCGCCGGGATCTCGCCGGCAGCCCTGGCCCGGCAGGAGCAGTTGCTGACCTTTGCAGAAGCTCTGGCCCACAGCGCCGTGGCCCGAGTGGAGCCGATTCGGCGGGTGGATGACTCGGTGGAAAAAGGGATCATTCGCTCGGCGGCGGAACGGCAGGCAACCTTGGTGATCCTGGGCTGGAAGGGCTACTCCACCTATGCGGAGAACTTTTTCGGCAGCATCATTGACGCGGTGGTGCGGCAGGTGGGGATCCCAGTGTTGATCACGCGGTTTCCGGTACCCATCGAGACGGCGCGCCGCATCCTCTTGGTTGCACCGGAGCTGGAGGTCTCTCCCGGATCCCTGCAGCAGACCATTGGGCTGGCGCAAACGCTGGCCGGCGAATTGAAAGCAGGTTTGCAGATCCTGCTGGTGCAAACCCGACCTGGGCGGAAAAGCTCCCCAGCCTTGCCGGCAGAAAGCTATGCCCACTTGCCGGTTCAGCGGGTGCAGGGGGGGGTGGTGGCGGAAGCCTTCAAAGCGCTGCAGCCAGGAGATGTGTTGGTATTGGTTCCCAGTGAAACCGGCAACCGGTCGCGCCTGGGCCGAGAGCCGGAGACCATCGCCCGCAACCGACCCAGCCTTCCCATCATCGTGGCGCATTTGCCGCGGGATTCAGCTCATCCCTTGCGCCAAGGAGATGGGGTTCTGGCGGCCGCAGAGCCCACTTGACAGGGATGGCATTGGGGTGTTGTCTGGCGGACTGGAGCTCTTGTCTCAACGACGCCCCGGCTCCCCTGGTAAACTGGGATACCCCAGGTTCGGAGCAGTCGTGAGCCAGAAGGGAGGCCCAGAGCCATAGACTATGTTGATTGAGGAAGTGGGGATGGTACCCTACGGAGCACAGGAGCATGACTCTAGTCAATAATAAGCTCAACTATACTGAAAATGATGTATAATATGTTCAGTACGGATTACTACCAGTTGATCTTTCTGTTTACTTTCGAGTCTGCCAACATGGTAGCCAAAGCAAAGCAGAAAATTGGTAGTAAGACGACACGGAAACTGCGCTTTGGGTATTCTACTCAAAGCTTTGCGGGATACCGCCATTCTGTTTGGACTCCGTCCCGCTAACGCGAATGGAAACAAACAGAATGCTATCGCTGCATAGTTGAACAGTGATGTTCAGCAGTGTTCAGCGTAAATGTATCAGTATGGTTGCCTATTTGCTGGAAGTCGGCTGTGAAGAGCTCCCAGCCAGTTTTGTGGATTCGGCTCTGGAGCAGTGGCGAACCGGGATCCCGGCCTCTTTGGCGGAGGCCCATTTGCAAGCGGAGCAGATGCAGCTTTTCGGTACGCCGCGCCGCCTGGCGGTTCTGTTGCAGGGGTTGCCCACCCAGCAGCCGGATCGCACTTTGGAGGTGAAGGGGCCGCCAGTGCAGGTGGCCTACCAAGATGGCCGGCTCACCCCCGCCGGGGAAAAATTTGCCCAAAAACAAGGGGTGGATCCCGGCAGCCTGGAAATCCGGCAAGTGGGCAAGGGATCCTTTGTGTTTGCGGTGCAGCGGGTGCGGGGCCGACCGACGGCGGCGGTGCTCCAGGAATTGGCGCCCACCTGGATCACCAGCTTGAGCGGCGAACGGCTGATGCGCTGGGGCTATGGAGACCTGAAGTTTCCCCGTCCCATCCGCTGGCTGGTTTCCCTTTGGGAGGATCAGGTGTTGCCTTTGCTCTGGCCTACCTCCGAGGGAAATCCTTTGCCGGGCCTGGTGGCGGGGCGGGTGAGCCGGGGGCACCGCGTTTTGGGATCCCAGCAGGTTGTCCTGGAGCGGGCCGAGAGCTATGTTCAGCAAATGCAAGAGGCGGGGGTCAGCCCCGATCCAACAGCGCGGGCAGCGCACATCCAGGCGGAGTGACCAGCTGGCCAGGCAGGTGAATGGGGAAGCCCAGATCCCTGCTCCTTTGC
>AFSR01000043.1_pt1 | contig 16767 bp, 15 predicted proteins | sample 296848 | NCBI WGS metagenome assembly AFSR01 (sample SAMN02954305, study PRJNA68063) | hot springs metagenome | biome: terrestrial; feature: Mushroom and Octopus hot springs; material: microbial mat core samples; isolation source: Yellowstone National Park Mushroom and Octopus hot springs ...
CTGCTTCGGTCGCCACCGGGTTAGCCTGGAGAGCATTACCCAAAAGGAATGTCACCAAGAGCAGGCGGAGATTGTGATTCTCACCCACACCGTCCGGGAGGCCGACTGCCGGCAGGCGCTGGCCGAGATCCAACAACTGCCCCAGGTGGCCGGGATCCCCAGCCTATTTCGGGTGCTGCGCTAGCTGCGTAGACCCGCGAGCGGCGCAGAGCACATTTGTTTGACCCTTAGAGGATCGGAAAACCCGTTGGAACCCAAAAGATGAACCCTTCTGTTCGCGTTCGCGATAGCGGTGCGGAGCACTTTGGTAGGACGCAGTCCTTGCAGGCTGAGGTGGTGGTGGTGGGGGCGGGCATCAGCGGCCTAACGTTGGCCTTGCGATTACAACAGGGCTTATCCCCCAAGGATGAATCCACCCAGCCGCTGCTCCTGGCCGAGGCCAGCTCCCGCGTGGGGGGCTGTATCTCCACCCAATCCAAAGACAGCTATCGCTGGGAAGAGGGCCCCAACAGCTTTACCCCCGTCCCCGCCCTGCTTAACCTCATTGCCGAGGTGGGCTTGGCGGAGCACCTGGTGCTGGCCGATGCCAAGCTGCCCCGCTACATCTACTGGGAAAAAGAGCTGCTGCCGGTGCCCCTGAGCCCTTCTGCAGCCATTGGCTCGCGGCTGTTGAGCGTGGGCGGCAAGTTGCGGGCCTTACGTGGGTTGTTGGGGTTTGTCGCGCCACCGCCGGGCAAAGAGGAAACGGTGCGGCAATTCTTCCGGCGGCAACTGGGATCCGAGGTGGTGGAACGGCTGGTCGAACCTTTCACCTCAGGGGTGTATGCCGGGGATCCGGATCAGCTCAGCGCCTTGGCAGCCTTCCCCCGCATTGCCGGCTTGGAAGAACGCTACGGCAGCCTCTTTGCCGGTGCTGTGCAGGCTTTGCGCAGCCGTTATCGCTACGCGACGCTCCCGCGAACCCGTCAACAGGACAGCGGCAACTCCCCTATCCAACCTCCTCCCAAGCGGGGCCAACTGGGTAACCTGCGGCAGGGGTTGCAGCAGCTACCTGAGGCGATTGCCCAGAAACTGGGCAGTGCGCTGCGGCTGGGCTGGCGGGCTGTGCATCTCAAGCGGGATGAGACGGGCTACCGGGTGGGCTTCGTCATACACGACAGCGGTGCAGAGCACACGGCCCCAGAAGAAATCCACTGGGTGGCGGCTCAACAGGTGGTGCTCACCCTCCCTGCCTACGCTGCTGCCACCCTCCTGCAGGATCTCAACCCCCAGGCCAGCCGGCTGCTGAGGGAAATCCCCTACCCGCCTGTGGCGGTGGTGGCTTTGGCCTATCCAGAAGAAGCCCTCCCCCAACCGCTGCGAGGGTTTGGCCATCTGATCCCTCGCTCTCAGGGCCTGCGCACCCTGGGCACCATCTGGGCCTCCTCCCTCTTCCCAGAGCGGGCTCCTCAGGGCTATCACTGCCTGATCAGCTTCATCGGGGGAGCTACCGATGCGGCTTTTGCCCGCCAGAAAGGGATCCCGCCCATTACGGCGCTCTCCCCTGACGAGCGGGCCCAAATTGTGCATGCAGAACTCAGCCAGATCCTGCTCACCCGCCCTGTCGAACCCATCCGCCTGGGAGAGCGCCTGTGGCCCCAGGCTATCCCGCAATATACGCTTGGCCACCGGCAGCGGATTGCCCAATTGCAGGCCAGCCTGGCCGACCAAACCCCAGGGGTGTGGGTGTGTGCCAACTACCTGGATGGCGTGGCCTTGGGAGATTGTGTGCGGCGGGCCGAGGCCCTAGCCCAGCAGATCCTGTCCGTCCGGCGTTAGCGGTGCGGTTCCCGTTCGCGTGTAGCAGCATAGAGTGCTGTAGACATAGCAGCATGAGCCATCCCTACACCAGCCTCCTGCTCATCCCCACCGGCATTGGTGCCCGCATCGGTGGTTTTGCCGGGGATGCCCTGCCTGTTGCCCGCACCCTGGCAGCAGCCGCAGAGCGGGTCATTACCCATCCCAACGTGTTAAACGGAGCCAGTTTGTTTTGGCCGATGGGGAACGTGTTGTACGTGGAAGGGTACGGCCTGGATCAGTTCTGTGCGGGGGTGTGGAATTTGCGGCCAGTGCGCCAAAACTGTGTTGGGGTGGTGCTGGATGCCGGGATCCCCCCCGATCTGCAACAACGCCACCTGCAGGTGATGCAGGCTGCTCAGGCCACCTTGGGGCTCAACATTGGCCCCTGGCGCTTGACCCGCCAACCCTTGGGCGTTTCCGTCGGCTTCTCCCCCTCAGGAGCCAGCCAGGGATCCCTGGCCCAGCCTGATGCTCTCTTGGAGACTGCCCAGGAGCTGGTTCGCCTGGGGGCAGAGGCCATTGCCGTGGTGGCCCGCTTTCCGGATGACTTGGACTTCAGCCAGTACGAGCAGGGAAGGGGGGTGGATCCCCTGGCCGGCGTCGAAGCCCTGATCAGCCACCTGGTGGTGCGGGAGTTGCGGATCCCTTGTGCCCATGCCCCCGCTTTCTACCCTGAGACTTTCCCCAAGCCGGTTCACCCCCGCGCTGCTGCTGAAGAGGTGGGGTTTACCTTCTTGCCTTCGGTTTTGGTGGGCCTCAGCTACGCTCCCCAGTTCGTCAAGAGCGGGGATCCCGCCCAACCGGGCGACCTGACAGCAGAGCAGGTGGACAGCGTCATTGCCCCGGCCACTGCCTTTGGGGGGCCTGGCTTGCTGCACCTGGCCAGCCGTTATTGCGGCGCAACGCTGTCGCAACCCCACCACAATGCTCCGCCGCTGACGCGAACGGACGGAGTCCTTGCCCGTCCTCCGCTTTTCATTGCCGTCGAGGAAAACACCACCGTGATGCAGGTGCATCCCCGCCAGTTGGGGATCCCTCATGTGTCGGTAACCTCCTATCTAGAGGCGATTGGAGTGGTGGTGGCCCATCGAGCAGGAGTGGCCTGGTCGTCGCTACGGCTCTCCCCCTCCCCCCCGGAAAAGCTGGGATCCCACACTTGCGCCGTTATTGCTACGCGACGCTGTTGCGTTCGTGACAGCGGTGCAGAGCACAATAGTGGGACAGAGTCCTTTCGCGATAGCGGGACGGAGTCCCAGTAGGCTACCGGTCGCGTTAGCGGGACGGAGTCCATGAGCAGATGGGAGCCGGCAGGGGATCCGCCGGGTTTAGGCCGGCAAACCACTCGGATAGGGCAGCCGGCAAGCAGAGGCCGGGGTTTCCCTCGATGTGCAGCCGCTCCAGTCGGGGCAGTTCTGCCAAAAAGGTCGGCAGTTCTCCCGTGAATTGGTTACGTGCCAGGCGCAGATCCCGTAACTGATTCAGCTGAGCCAGCTCGGGGGGCAGGGATCCGCTGAGGCGATTGTCCGACAGGTAGAGGTTTTCCAGGTGGCGCAGTTGCCCCAGTTGGGGGGGAATAGGCCCAGAGAGCTGATTGCGATCCAAAAACAGGCCCTTGAGGGAGCTCATCTGGCCCAGTTGGCCGGGAAGGGTGCCGCTGAGGCGGTTGTTTTGCAGGATGAGGTTTTCCAGGTGGCGCAGTTGCCCCAGCTGGGGGGGAATAGGCCCAGAGAGCTGGTTGTGATCCAAAAACAGGCCGCGCAGGTTGCGCAGCTGCCCCAGCTCGGATGGGATGGAGCCGGAGAATTCGTTGTAGTCGAGAAACAGGTTTTCCAACTGGCTGAGTTGCCCCAGCTCGGGCGGCAGGGGGCCGGAAAGTTGGTTGTGGCTGAGGGACAAGGCTCGCAACCGGCGAAATTGGCCTATTTCGGGCGGCAAGGAGCCGCTCAACCCCTGGCGATCCAACACCAGTTGGACAAGACACTGATCCGGATCAAAAAGGGCCACCTCCTCTACCTTCACCTCCGGACGGCCCAGAGCTGCCAAGATCTGCCGCAGCAAGAGGGGATCCCGACAAAGGGGAGCAGACCAGGCCCCCATCCCCCAGCTCAGCCAAACCCAGATCGCCAACAGGCCCACCGCCCACCTCTCGTGCCGAGCCATTCCCCTCTGCTGCTTCATCCCTGCTCTCCAAAGGATCTTTGCCAAGGTAGCATCCTACTCCGTCCCGCCTCCGCCGGGGTTGTTGCTATGGGCAGGGGAACCGCGACGTAGAAGAGTTCTGGCCCGAAACCGGCTAAGGACTCCGTCCCGCTAGCGCGAACAGCTACACTGAAAAGCCGATGACCTCCTCTTCGGCAAACCTCCATGGCCAGGATCAACGACCACTTCCTCAAGCTCAAGACCGGCTATCTCTTTCCCGAGATCGCCCGGCGGGTGCAGGCTTTTGCCACCGCCCATCCCGAAGCTCAAATTATCAAAATGGGCATTGGCGATGTCACCGAGCCGCTGCCGGAAGCCTGTCGAACGGCCATGATCCGGGCGGTGGAGGAAATGGGGGAACGGGCCACCTTTCGCGGCTATGGGCCAGAGCAGGGCTACGAGTGGCTGCGCCAGGCCATTGCCCGGCACGACTTCCAGGCCCGCAACTGCGATATCGACGCTTCCGAGATCTTCGTCTCCGATGGCTCCAAGTGCGATTGCGGCAACATCCTGGATATCCTCGGCCACGACAACACCATCGCCATCACGGATCCTGTCTATCCGGTTTATGTGGACACCAACGTGATGGCGGGCCATACGGGGCCGGCCAACGAACGCGGCGAATACGAGGGCCTGGTCTATCTGCCCATCACTGCCGAAAATCACTTCACCGCCAGCCTGCCCAGCCAAAAGGTGGATGTGATCTACCTCTGCTTCCCCAATAACCCCACAGGCGCAGTGGCCACACGGGAGCATCTGCAAAACTGGGTGGACTATGCCCGTGCCCACGGCTCCCTGATCCTGTTCGATGCCGCCTACGAAGCCTATATCACCGAGCCCGGGATCCCCCACTCCATTTACGAGATTCCAGGGGCGCGGGAATGTGCCATCGAGTTCCGCTCCTTTTCCAAAACCGCTGGGTTTACCGGCACCCGCTGTGCCTTTACGGTGGTGCCCAAGTCTTTGCGGGGGCAAGCTGCCGATGGATCCTGGGTGGATCTGTGGAGCTTGTGGTATCGCCGTCAATCCACCAAGTTCAACGGGGTGTCCTACATTGTGCAGCGGGGGGCGGAGGCGGTCTATTCCGAAGCGGGGCAAGCGCAGGTGCAAGGTCTGGTGCAGTTTTACCTGGAAAATGCCCGCATCATTCGCCAGCAGTTGGCCGAAGTGGGGATCCAAGTCTATGGCGGCGTGAATGCCCCCTACGTCTGGGTGAAAACACCCGATGGGCTGAGCAGTTGGGAGTTTTTTGACAAGCTGCTGCACACCTGCCATGTGGTGGGTACCCCTGGCTCTGGCTTCGGCAGCGCCGGAGAGGGCTATCTGCGCCTGTCCGCTTTCAACAGCCGCGCCAACGTGGAAGAGGCAATGCGCCGCATTGGCAGCGTGTTTGCGGGGGCTGGAGCCGTTGGTTAATTGAGTCTTGACCCAGAGGGCGAGGATTCTTTCAAGCGCTCCCCGCCGCCAGAGGCGAACAGCTTGGGCCCGACAGGAAAGATGACGAACCAGTCGGCGATACCGCCGCGAACCCTTTTGCCTGCAACGCAGCAACTGGGCCAGCTTCCCCTTCGGCTTTCCGGGTACTGCCGCTTCGACTGCAGCTCCTGACCGTTAGCGATGAAGATATCCATACCCTCATGGGCAGTGGCCAGGTGAACTTTGCCCAAATCCACCCCATTTCCACCAGAACGGGTGTGTTCTGGGGCCAAGGTATCACCCTTTCCCATTGGGCAGATAGAGTTTGCAGCAGCCCAGCAAAAAGCTGCCCTGATCGCGTCAGCAGGTCGTATCTTGGTCGGCCAGTTCTGGCGAAAGCCTTTCACAAAGCAGGCCGTAGGTCTTTTGCCTGGATCCCTAGACCAGCAGCGGGGCTTTGCGCCAAGCCTTGGGCTGCTGGAACCGGTGCAGATCTCGGATCAGCCGCACCCAGCCATCAGACATGGACTCCACCAAAACTTTGCCTTTCTCCGGCGTGGCGGCGGTGGCATCGCCCAAAACTCCGCTCTGGGTGAGATCGCGAGTTGCCCAAGCGAAAGGGATCCGCCCTTCCATGCTGAGCAGGCTGTTTTCCGGCAGATCGTGGGGATATTCGCAGACCAATCGGTCGGTTCGCACCGTGTCCGGCAAAAGGTGCATCAGCATACTGGTCTCCCCATCGCCGGCGTGAATGCCCAATTCCCGTTCTTTCTCGGTAAACAGCTCTCGTCCTTCGTGGGGAACGCGCCAGACCGACACCGGAAACAGCATGAAATCTTCATACTTCTGGTGCAGATCGCGGGCGACAATCTCCAGGACCTGTGGCTGGCCACCGTGGGAATTGAGGAACACCAGCTTGCGAAACCCAGCTCGGTAGATGCTCTCTGCCACTTCTGTCAGCACCGCCATCAGGGTTTGAGCCGAGAGGGTAATGGTGCCGGGGAAATGCCAATGCTCGTTGGCTTTGCCGTAACATTGGGTGGGCAAAACATAGGCCGGGATCTCAGGCTCCAGCTTCTCCATGGCGCGCCCAATGATCGCCGTGCCGATGCAGGCATCCACCACCAGGGGCAGGTGGGGCCCATGTTGCTCAATTGAGGCAACCGGCTGGATGATCACCACGTTCTCTTTGTCGGGCATGGCCTGGATCTCCGTCCAGGTCAGGTAGGGGAAAAAGCGGTGGGGCGGGACAAAAGTGTGCATCATGGCGGGATCCGTTCAAGTTTGATCAGAAAGCTACCTAGCACCATGCCACAAAATCGGGTTCACGAAATGCCCGCAAAGACGGGATCCCCGGCCAACCCGCCTGCCAAAGAAAAGTAAGAGGCCATCGATTAGGATCAGTACAGTCCATATCGTCTTCAGTTAACGATTGCATGACCCTGTTGCCTCGTTTGCCCGCCCGATGTGGCTCTGTGGAGAATATCCCTTTCAGAAGCCGCCCTTTGCCTGCCCCGGTGGAGGTGGGCAGCACTCCCCCCTCACCCCGTCCCATCCTCGCCCTGCCAGGGCCGCAGGCCACCCTCTATGTGGAGCTGATTCAGGCTTCTCTCCACAATCTTGCGGCGGGATCCCCAGCATTGCTCTGGGTGCGGCCTCTCCTGCTCAGGCAGGGATCCCAAGTCTTCAACCTGCGGGCCACCTCGGATTTGCTCTGGCCTGCTGCCGGCTTTGTTCCGGCCTATGCGGAGGAGGTATTGCCCCTTCTGGAACAGGCAAGGGATCCCGCTCCCCACGAGCTCCCTGCCCGACAGCAGTTGCAGGCATTTCTGCGGCAAGTCTGGCGAGGCTAGGCTGCCCCGGAATGGCCAAGGGAGGCGGCCAACCTTTGCAAAGCCGATGCCAACATCGCTAGAGCCGCGTCAATTTCTGCCGGGGTGACGATCAAGGGGGGCACAAAGCGCACCACCTGGGATCCTGCCGGCACCAACAACAGCCCGCAGTCCATGGCTGCCTTGACCACTTCAGCCGCCGGGATGCGCACCACCAAGCCCTGAATCAGGCCCCAGCCCCGCACTTGCTCAACGAGCTGCGGAAACTGCTCCGCCAAGCGGGACAGCCCCTGACGCAGATACACCCCTGTCTGCTGGGCATTCCAAACCAAACTCTCCGACATTAGCGTGCGGCAAACCGCCAGGCCCACCGCACAAGCCAAGGGGTTGCCCCCAAAGGTGCTGGCGTGATCCCCCGGCTGAAACACGGCGCAAAAGTCTTTCGCCAACAAGGCCCCGATGGGGATCCCACCGGCCAGGCCCTTGGCCAAGGTGAACACATCCGGCTCCACCCCCAGGTTACAGTGGCCCCACAGCATGCCAGTACGGCCCATGCCCACCTGCACCTCATCCAAAATCAGCAGAATGCCCCGCTCGCTGCAGATCCGGCGCAACCATTGAAAATAGGCGGGATCCCCCGGCACAACCCCCCCTTCCCCCTGCAACGGCTCCAACAGCACGGCACACACCCGCTCGCCCCAGCGCTCCAACACCGCTGCTGTGCCCTCGATGTCGTTGTAGGGAACGTAATCAAAGCCGGGCACCAGAGGGGCAAAGTCTTTTTGGTATTTGGGCTGGCCGGTGGCGGTAATGGTGGCCAGGGTGCGGCCATGGAAGCTGGCATGGGCGGTGAGGATCATCGGATCTTGGATCCCGCGCACCGTGTGGGCATACTTGCGAGCCAGCTTGATGGCTCCCTCATTGGCTTCCGCCCCTGAGTTGCAGAAAAACACCTTGTCGGCACAGGAGTGCTGGGTCAGCCATTGGGCCAGTTGCGCCTGCGGCTGGTTGTAGTAAAGGTTGGAAACATGATGCAACTGTTGCGCCTGCTCGGTGAGCGCCTGAATCCACACCGGGTGGGCATGCCCCAGAGTACAGGTAGCAATGCCGGCCACAAAATCCAGGTACTCCCGCCCCTGCTCATCCCAAACTCGACACCCCTGCCCGCGCACCAGGGTCAAGGGATAGCGCCCATAGGTGGCCATCACATGCTCGGCAAACAGCTCGGCAGTTGTCGGGGATCCCGAAGGGGCACTGGCAAGAGGCGAAGTTAGAGGAGACATGGCCGGTAAAAGATTGCTGTCGTGTTGGCGGCGCGGAGCGCTTTGGGGCTGGCGCAAGCCGTGTTTCGAGTGTACCACCCTGCTTTTGGAGATGATATTCTGGCGGGGCCCAAGATTCAGGGATCCACAGCAAACAGACAGAAGCAAACAGACAGATGTCGCGGCGGGGGGTAACGGTCTGGTTTACGGGGTTGAGCGGGGCGGGCAAAACCACCCTGAGCTGCGGCGTGGCCCAGCAGTTGCGCGCTTGGGGGCTGCCGGTGGAAGTGCTCGATGGGGACCTGGTGCGGCAACATCTCACCAAGGGTCTGGGCTTCAGCAAAGCGGATCGGGAGGAGAACATTCGCCGCATCGGCTTTGTGGCGGAGATGCTGACTCGGCACGGGGTGATTGTGCTGGTGTCGGCCATTTCCCCCTATCGGGCAGCACGGCAGGAGGTACGGCAGTATATTGGCAGCTTTATCGAAGTCTTTGTGGATGCCCCCCTGGAGGTGTGCGAACGCCGGGATGTGAAGGGCCTCTATCGAAAGGCGCGGGCAGGCTTAATCCAGCACTTTACCGGTATTGACGATCCCTACGAGCCGCCGGAACAGCCGGAGGTGGTGTGCAAAACCGCCGAGCAAAGCATCTCCGAATGTATTGACCTGGTGATACAAAGCCTAAAAAGCAGAGGTTATGTCTAACAGGCCCACTGCTCTTACGTTGCCCGTAGAGGGTGGGCTTCCCCCCGGAGTAGCTGCAAAGAACCTAGAATTAAGAAAGGCTTACAAGCAACTCCTATGGCTTCGACATCGGCATCGGCCACTCCCATTTCGGCGCAGTGGATCTGGCGGGGGCAGTCAGTTCATTACGTCAAACAGGGTGAGCAGGGGCAGCCTCTGCTTCTGGTGCACGGCTTTGGAGCCTCCACCGACCACTGGCGCAAGAACATTCCCGAATTGGCTCAACACTACCAGGTGTACGCCATCGATTTGCTGGGTTTCGGTCGCTCCGCCAAGCCCAACTGGGACTACCGCGCCGAAATCTGGCGGGATCAGCTGCGGGACTTTTGCCAACAGGTAATCCGTCGGCCTGTGGTGGGGATCGGCAACTCCCTGGGCGGCTATGTGGTGCTCAGTTTTGCGGCGGAGTGGCCGGAGTGGGTGCGGGGCGTGGTGCTTTTGAATGGGGCAGGTGGGTTTTCCACCCTCAAGGGATCCCCGACCGGATGGCGGCAATGGATAGGCGGATTGGTGGGCTGGGGCCTGCGCCAGCGCCTGGTGTCTTACCTGCTGTTTCAGTATTTGCGGCAGCCGCACGTGATCCGAGCCAAGCTGAAGCAGGTTTACTACGACCCGGCAGCCGTGACCGATCAGCTGGTCGAGGCCATCCATCGCCCCACCCAGGATCCGGGGGCTGCCGATGTGTTTGTGGCCTTGATGCGAGGTGGGCAGAAGGGACGCTATGTAGATGAGCTGCTGTGCAGCTTGGTGCGCCCGCTGTTGTTGATCTGGGGAGAACGGGATCCCTGGATGCGGGCTCGGGAACGCTCTAAGCTGTACCGGGCCCACTACCCTCAAGCAGTGGAATACTTCCTGGAGGCTGGCCACTGCCCCCACGATGAGCGCCCCGAAGAGGTCAATGCCCTGATTCACCGGTGGATCGAGACCGGGATCCCAGCCACCACTTCTCCCCCCATTTCCAAAGCTGCCCCTGTATCGGAAGTCCATCCCTAGGCGGCCCGTCTAGCTTGGGCTGTCCAACAATTCCTCCTGGGGATCCCCTTCTAGGCCGATGGTGTACTTAGACCATTCTCGATGGGAACCACTGCCGACGGCTTTGGAGATTTCAAAGTAAAGAGTGCTGTGGGGACGGCGGGGTTGGCGCAGCAGGGGCATACCGGCTTCGCGGGGGGTGCGGTTCCCTTTTTTCACGTTGCAACGCACACAGGCACTGACCACATTTTCCCAAGTATCCCCGCCGCCACGAGACCGAGGGATCACGTGATCCAGGGTGAGATCTTCGCCGAAGCAGCCGCAGTACTGACAACGATGCCCATCCCGGTAGAGGACGTTGCGGCGCGTAAGTGGGATCTCCTTGTGGGGAACGTGGACATAGTGGCGCAGACGAATGACGGTGGGCAAGGGAATGTTGCCGTACACCACTCGGCCATTGTGCTCGATTTGCTCGGCCTTGCCCTTAAGCAATAGAACGACCGCTCTGCGCCAACTGGTGATGTTGAGCGGCTCGTAGGAGGCATTCAAAACCAAAACCTTGCCCATAGTGCCGCGCACCGCTGACGGGATCCCCAACCCAAGCCGGAAGGCGCCAGCCCCCTGAAGTTATGCAAAATGTTAACACAGCTTTAGATTCAAGCAGTAGGAGTTCTGTGCTCCAGGAGATATTCCCGGCTGCTGCAAGAGCGCTACTCTGGAGAAGATCTGTTGGCAAGGGCGTGTTCAATCTAGGGCATTACGTGGGGTTTCCCGAACAGGCTGAACTTTATTGAGGTGATGAAGCCGGAACTGAAATCTTCAACTCAACAGCAGGATCTGCCCCAAAAGAGAAATCCAGGCGAGGGATCCCGCTGGCTGATGGGTTTGGCCATTGCGCTGCTTTGTCTGGGATCCCCCAACCGCTGGTGGCACTGGTTTCCGGGAGCGCTGCTGGGCTTAGCCCTGCTGTTTGGCCTGTGCGAGCAACGGCAAGGGTGGGCGCGGTGGCGTTTGGCCTATGGCCTCTGGTTTTGGGTTTGCCTGTATGCCTTCTGGGTGGATCCCTTCTCGGTTAAGGTGTTGAGCGCCTGGGAGATCCTGGGGGGCGTGGTGGTGGCTCCCCTGATCCCCCTCTTTTTCACCACTGCTACGCTCCTCAGTTTGGAGCTGAGCCGCCCCCTGCCGGCTTGGGCACGTCCGCTGGGTTTGGCCACGGTCTGGACGGGCTTGGATGGGCTGTTGGGCTTGCTCTGGTGGCCCATCCCTTTCCACTGGGGATCCCTGTTGTTCGACTGGCCCCTCGGGATCCAAGTAGCCGATGTTACGGGGGTCTGGGGGGTTACCTTCTATGCCGTGTTCGTCAATGGGGTTCTTTGGCAGATGGCCAGGCAGATTTCTAGCCGGTGGCAGGCGGCTGGGGGATCCCTGAGAAACGTTTTGGGTGAGATGCTCAGGAACAGGGATTTCTGGGGTACGCTCGCCTGCGGCCTGGGGTTGACGGGGCTGGTCTTGGCCTATGGAAGCGTGCGCCTGGCTTACTTCGATGCCTTGGCCGTCGAAAACAGGGATCCCGGCTTTCGGGTGGCGGCGGTGCAGCAGGTGGCTTGGCTGGAAGCCGATCGCAGTTGGAACTACCGCCTGGAGCGCTACCGGGAGCTGCCTCAGCTTTCTGCCCAGGGGGTGGCTGCTGGGGCACAGTTGGTGGTTTGGCCGGAGGGGGCGCTGCGGGCACGGCTGCTGAATACTGGCCCTGGAACCATACGTGATCGAGCCGATGCAAGCGATTCTGCCGCCGGAAGGCGCTTTGATTACGGGGGCAACAGAGCCGGATCCCCGCACAGCCCATTTGCCGGAGCCAGAGCAGCGATTTTTTAACACGGCCCTATTGCTTGACGCCCGGGGCAACTTACTGGATTGGTTTGGCAAGCAGTGGATCTTTCCCTATTTCGAGTCGGGGCGCTATGTGCCTTCACCCGATGGCTATCGGCCTCTGGACGGAGGGGAGCTTTTCGGGCCTTTGGGGGTGATGATCTGCTTGGAGAGCGTCTTGCCTGCGCCCAGCCGAACTTTAACCCGTCGCGGCGCCGAGTCTTTGATCGTGATTTCGGATGATAGCTGGTTTGGTAATAGCCACTGGCCGATGTTGCATGGCCAGCTCTCGGTTTTCCGGGCTGTGGAAAATCGGCGGGGCGTGGTGTTTGTCAATAACACAGGCGGCAATCTGGTGGTGGATCCCTCAGGTCGGCTCCAGCAGGTTGGCCCCATCTTTCAGCGGGGGGTGATCACGGGAGAGGTGAAGCGGCGTTCTGAGACAACTTTCTACAATCGCGCGGGGGATTGGCTGGCGTGGCTGACGTTGGGGCTATCTTTGGGGCTATGGCGCTGGGGATCCCGAGCAAGGCAAGGATGAGTTAGAATCGATAGGCCCACCGGTGGGTCTGCGGATTCTCCTATCCAGTCCTCACTTCAAAGCCCTGCTGATGTAGCTCAGTTGGTAGAGCAGCTCACTCGTAATGAGCAGGTCGTCGGTTCGAGTCCGATCATCAGCTTTCTGGAGTTGAACACCTCAGAGTCCCTTTGGGAGAAGAGTTGGGGGTGGTCGCGGAAGCGGCGCGGAGCGTTTGGGCAGCAGCGATCATTCTTTCGAATTGCAGTGAAACCTTGGAACGGCTACAGTTGTGGAGGGCACCAGAAAAGATTTCGGGTAGAGACCCCCAAAGAATGGAGAATATCTCTCATTACCCCTGTGCAGTACTTCCAATGCTCAGGATCTGCACACATGCGGTCGGGATTTAACTCCATCTCATAATGGATAACATTGGGGATCCCGGCAAACTCATCAGAAGACTGAGGAGAAACAATCAGCAGCAGAAAAGGCTTGCCCCTGCGCTTAGCCGCCAGCTTATCCATTAAGTCAACAACGGCCTCTCGCCGGCAACCCCCTGTGCGCACAAACAAGACTTTATCGGCTTTTTCCAAAACATACATAAAACGCTTGGCGCGAGCAGTGTAGCGAGTTCGCATTCGCTCATGGATGGGATCCATATTCTGAAGTGGATCTTCCCCCTCTTCCACTTCATGGCCAAAGGAGAGGCCCGTCCACTTGCTGTGGTAAATTCGCCGATCTTCAGGGCTGTAGTGTAAATATTGCGGATCCCACATGCCCTGAAACTCGTTGTGGATCATATCGGCCACATCAGCCAAATTGCTGGTGCGTGTCAAATCAAAAGGAAAGGCAGGCCCGTCATATTCCAACTTGTAGAGCAGCATTCGCACCGCGCAGCGATCCCCTAACGGCACAATGGCAACACGATGAATATCGGATAATTTACAGGTGTATTCCAGCAGCATGACCGATCCAGGAGCAGCCTTTACCCGGCTTTCGAGGCCGCCTTCCCCGATCATCAGGGTTCGGAAGAGAGCTTCGCGGTGGCTCGGATCTTCATAAACACCCGCTGGCATGGCTTTGAGAGCGGCCCGCACTTCCTTCCACATGGGGTGGATGTTGTACTCGTGACTGCTCTGGTTGATCACGCACAGGCGAGGCATGGGATTAGAAGAGCCTTCTGAGGATCCACTGAGCTTGAGAAGGATCAACGATCCATCCTCGAAGATCGTTTCTACTGATTCCGAGGAAAAGAACTGAGCTATTGGGGAGAAGACAAGATCGGCATCTGCAGGAACGGAGAGGGTGGTTTGCACCGAACCATCTTCTTGTACGGAAAGGGAATATAAGGTAGCATCCCCTAGCCTTTCATCGCTTTTGCCAATATACAGACCCGGCTGTAGACCTGCTTTTTGGAAAGCGGCTTGCAAAGGTTGCCAAGTGGGCGTGATGGTATAAGGGATAGGGAGTTACATTCACGATGCGAAATTGGTTTTTGCCCGTCTCTACGGTTACCCAAAAACCATGCTCCTCTTCAAAAATGACCTGCTCCCCAATGGGTTGAGGGAGCTTGCCACGAGCCGAGCTAACTTGGCTGGGATCCAGAAGAGAGAGATCGATGGCCTCAAACATGACCTGATGACCCTTGGAATTGGGGTGAGCTGGGTCAAAAGCAAGGTCTGGTTTCCAGCGGCCCTGTCCATCTTCCAAATGAGGCAGCCAATTGAACACAGGGCATCCCCAGCTGAGCATTCTTTGCTGAGTTTCTTGCAAAAGAAGATGCTGTTCTGGGCCGTAGTTTGCATGGGGATAAACCCCTCCCAGAACTGGCAAGGCTCCAATGTCTTGAATTCGCTGAATTAGCCGCTGCAGGCCGTTTTCAAACCGCCTCTGCAGGGCGCGGCGATGCTGGGGCAAGGCCGATGCCAAGCCTTCATTTCCCAAAGACAAAGCAACAATAACGACATCGGGACGTTCAGGGATCACCGCCTGCTCAAACCGCAACAGAGTTCGGCTGACATTGGCCCCCAATTGGGAGAGATTTCGCACTTGATGGCCATAGCGCTCTTGTAGAGCTTTCTGCAACAGCCAAGCCCAACCTCGCAACAGCCAAGCGCTGCACCCCAGGGCAACGGAGCTGCCCAAAATGACGACTTTTAGCCCTTGCGGATTTTCCGGTTCGACCTCAGGAATGGGATCGGCAAAATAGCCGTAAGGATAGGCAGGGATCCGGCCAAACTCTCCATCCTCGACAATCAAAACTGCCGGTAAAGGTTCCGGTTCAAGGGGCACCCAGCGATTGACAGCGGCGGATTCCCAAATCACTTCGCCACCGGCTTGCACGCGCAGATACCGGTACTCTACTCGAGGAGTTTCTTTTAAACATCCGCTATAGGGTAACAGCGGGCCGGGCGCGCCATCTGCCGGGCTCAACGGCAACTCTACCCACCACAGCGGATAGCGAGCCGGATCCGTCTGCAGCCAAATGCAATGGCAGGGATCCCAGGAGCCCAATTTTGCGCTGGATCCCACCAAGGCAATTCTCTCGCCCGGCTGGGTGATGGCACGAACCTGGAAGCGATACATAACGTTTTCCTGGCACAGGATTCAATGGGAAATTGTGGGGCTGCGCGGGCGGACTGCACTCACTCATCACCCAATCAACAGCTCAGCAGCCGGCTGAGAAGGGCAAGAGCCTGGGAGCTGATCCCATCTCTGCTGTTTTATCCGGGAAAAAGAGAAGTTCTTAAATCTGGAAAGGAAAGATCTCTAGTACCCAAAAATCCAGTTCAACTGGGCCAATACGGTTCTTAATACAGTTCTGAATAAAGACTCAGTCAATCTTGGCTTAAAGCTAGCATATTGACCGAGGGCTGTCTGTTTTCCAGAGCACTTTTAGACTCTCTCTGGGGTACAGATTTCCAACTGCCGCTGGGGCAAAATAACTTCAAAGCTGGATCCCTGGCCCAGCTCGCTCTCCACCTGCACCTGACCTTGATGCTGTTGGGCAATGCTTTTGACGATCGCCAGCCCCAAACCTGACCCCGAGAGGCGACCGGGATCCCCGCTGCGAGCCGGATCTGCTCGATAAAAGCGATCGAACACATGGGGCAGAGCCTGAGGCGGGATCCCTGGCCCGGTATCTTGTACCCGCACCACCAGCTCTGGGGATCCAGAGCGCAGCCGCTGCTCCAGCCTCACCTGCACCTCTCCTTGGGGGGGAGTGTGGAGAAGGGCGTTTTCAATCAGGTTGGTAAACAGGCGGGCCAATTGATCTTCATCTCCCCAAAAGCCAAAGGGATCCACTTGGGCGGGAGAAGGTTCCGTCCCGCTCTCAGGGGCAGCAATCTCCAGCTTCAAGCGGATCTGTTTTTGGTTGGCCAGGCCCTGCAGCTCCTCCACCACCTGCAGCAGCAGAGCATCCAGCGCACAGCAACGGGGTTGGAAAGGCACCATACCGCTGTCGTGGCGGGCCAGAAACAGCAGGTCATCCACCAGGCGACCCAGCCGCAAACACAGCCGCTCCACCATCTGCCAGCGCTGACGGGTGTCGGCATCCAATTGGGAATCCGCCAAAGCCACCTGTACCGCGGTTTGGATGCTGGCCAAGGGACTGCGCAGCTCGTGGGAGGCATCGGCGGTAAATTGCTTGAGCTGCTGATAAGACTGCCGGATGGGTTGCATGGCCAAACCGGAGAGCATCCAGCCAATGGCTCCCACACTCGTCAAGCCGGCCACCACCCACAGGGAAAGATCCCGGATCAACTGTCGCGTTGGCTTGCTCACCTCAAACCAGGGATGGCTGACCCGCAGATAGCCCAGCAGCTTCCCACCGGCCACAATCGGCTCGGTGAACTGGCGCAGCCAATACCCAGGGGCGATACGGGCAGTGTGCAGGGATCCCTCGGTCAACAGGGGGGCAGGGATCCCGCCGGGCACCGTGGACCAGATGAGCGTTCCTTGAGGGCCGAACCACTCCAAGTCGATGTGATCGTCCTCTAGGGTGCTGGGATCATCCCGAAAGCTGGCCTCCAAGCTGCGGCGGGCTTGCTGCGGATCCAAGAGGCTCTCATCCACCACCAAAGACCGCTCGACAATTCCACCACATGCCAAGGGTA
>AFSR01001243.1_pt1 | contig 16764 bp, 14 predicted proteins | sample 296848 | NCBI WGS metagenome assembly AFSR01 (sample SAMN02954305, study PRJNA68063) | hot springs metagenome | biome: terrestrial; feature: Mushroom and Octopus hot springs; material: microbial mat core samples; isolation source: Yellowstone National Park Mushroom and Octopus hot springs ...
TTGCCCTTCGCCACGGTGCAGTGCTGCTCGGGAACGAATGCAGCATCGGAAACCATGCAGTCCCGCGCGGAAGCTGCCGTTGAAAACATGGAGGGGTTGGCCGTAGCCTGGACGGCCGAACAGTTCGGCGTACCCTATGCTGCCCTGCGCGCCATCAGCAACATGACCGGGGACCGTGACCGCCAGCAGTGGAACGTGCCGGTAGCACAGGCAGCGTTAGCTCAGGCTGTCAGTGCTATTTTGGCTGCGGTGAACGTGGAAAGCGGTCGGGATTGTTTGTAAACACGGCATCTACGTCACGTTCATAGAGAAAGTGCCGCATTTCGGCTTCGACATCGGGGAAATTGCCGGTAGCATTCGACCTAAACGTGTACAGTGTCACCGACAGGCCGGCAGCCCGGGCCCAGCGCACCACTTCCGGCGTCTGAAGAACAATCTGCTTGGAAGGTCCGACACCGTCGGCAAAACGCCGAATGCGGCGCATGCCTGCCGGAGAAATCCAGTCACCGGGTGCTTCATCATCAATCAGGAAAACCAGCGGCAGGCGACAGCCCAGCCGGCGCAACCGACGCAGGCTTTCGGCGTCGAACGACTGGATAACAACCGGCGTCTGGGGATCGGCGCCGGGGCGGTCAAGCTGGTTTTTCCTGAGGATGTCGAGCAGAGCCCGTGGCATGTCAAACCCAAGGGCAGCGTACTTTGCCGGACTTTTCATTTCCGGGTAAATCCCGGCTTGCCCACGGACGGCATCAATCATTTCCTGAAATGTTGGGATTTGCTCGCCGGCAAACTGCGGACCAAACCAGCTTCCGGCATCAAGCCGTTTGAGTTCTGCTAGGGTGAAGTCCACGACGGGCCAGACCCGCCGCGTGTGTCCGTTGACGGTCTCCAGTCGTCCCCGGTCGGGATACACGGTTCGGACATTGGTCGTGCGCTCTAGGGTGGTATCGTGCAAGCACACCAGCACACCGTCCTTGGTCAACTGCAAATCCGGCTCAACGTAGTCAGCGCCCTGCTGAATCGCCAGGCGATAGGCCGCCAGGGTGTGTTCTGGGGCATAGGCAGAAGCGCCTCGATGGGCGATGTTGATTTTCCGCCCTTTAGGATACTGCCCATGACCGGGTTGTGAAGTGCCGGCTAAGCTGACACCGGCAAGCACACACAGAAGAAGCAACCAGCGGGTAGGAGTTTGCCCAAAGGGCGTCCGAAAACATGGAATCCGAAAACATGGAAATGGCATCCGAGATTCTCCAAAAGTGTGAATTCCGGGGCTGCCAGCGTGAGGACGAATTGTGACAATGGAAAGTATCTTCGTCTGAATTTACGGTTGTGTTACACTGGTGTAATGGGCGCTTTTTAGGCTGTCCAGTGGAGAAAATGCTGAAAAAGATAGCCTTTTTGGTTCACACGCATGGCGTTGGCGCAGCTCTGTAGCAGCAATGCTGTGTTCCATTGGAGGGGCAAAGGAAGCGTCCATAGGAGGTACAAAAAAATGGATGCCTTCGCATTGGACGCACGAGTGCAGCGGTTGCGCGATAAGGTCTTGCTGCTAGGCGGGCAGTCTGAGGACTCGCTTTCGCGTGCACTTGGTGCCCTTATCCGGCGCAGCTCAACCCTAGCCGAGCAGGTCATCCAAGGTGACGATGCTATTGACTCCGTTGAGTCCGAGATTGACGAAATGTGCGCCGAGCTGCTTGTCAATGCAGCCGAGCTAAGCCAAGCCGATTTGCGATTTGTGATTGGTGTCATCCGCACGGCGCCGATGATTGAGCGCATTGCTGACCATGCGGTCAACATTGCCCGGCATGCCCTCCGCCTCAACGATGAACCAGAGCTAAGACCCTATGTAGCGCTGCCCCAAATGGCAAGCCTTGTGCAGAAGATGTTGGCAGACGCCCTCGATGCCTTGACCCAGGGCGATGCAGCCAAGGCACGCCAGACGATTCGGTTTGACGACAAGGTAGATGTGCTTTACCGCCGTCTCTTCGGTGAACTGACAAACGTGATGGTCAAAGACTCCAGTGTGGTGATTCGCGCTACGGAGCTGTTGTTTGTCATCAAACACTTGGAGCGAATTGCCGACTACGCGACCAACATCTGCGAACAGGTGGTTTATCTGGCCGAAGGTCGCGCTATCAAGCATACGGCAGATGCCTGGCAGTCTGACGACAGCGAGTCAGAGTCATAAGCCGGTGGGGATGGCTTGATTAGGGAACCCTTACAAAGGAGAGCCAGCTAATGAAACGCAGTATTGTCATCATCGAGGATGACACCGATATTGCCCAATCTATTCGTTACAACCTCGAACAGGAAGGGTCCTTTCACGTCACCATCACAACCACCGGGGAAGCCGGGCTCCGAACTGTGCTGGAACACCCGCCAAACCTGATTTTGTTGGACATCAACTTGCCGTTGATGAACGGTTTTGAGATTTGCCGACGCCTGCGCCGCGAAGAAGCTACGGCCCACGTGCCCATCATCATGCTGACCGCACGGACGGACGAAACCGATAAAATCCACGGCCTTGGGCTGGGCGCCGACGATTACATAACCAAGCCGTTTAGCGTGCGTGAGCTGATGGCCCGCATCAACGCTGTCCTGCGCCGCACGGAAGGCACGCCTTCGTCTGTCTACGACGACGGGACGCTGTTTATTGACTACAACCACTTTGTCGTTCGCTGCCAGGGACAGGAAATCAACCTGACCCGCAAGGAGTTTGCCCTGCTCAAGCTTCTAGCTCAGAGCAAGGGACGGGTTCTTACCCGGGAATATCTGTTAGACCGCGTGTGGGGGATTGACTACGATGGGGAAACGCGTACGCTGGATGTCCATATCCGGCGCGTGCGCCAAAAACTCGGCATTGACGGGTACATCGAAACAGCCGTTGGTATTGGCTACCGTTTTGTCGAAGCCGGTAAGCAAGCAACAAAGCCCACAAAACACGGGGAGAAATCCGTAGAACCGTGACCGGAAGCCACGGTCGTCAGAGTGCTCGTTGAGACCTCTTCCAGCCCGAGCCTTCCTCCATGAGCTTTCGACTCGATCAGTACTCCCAGCCGTTGCTTGAAGCAGTCCTTGGTTCATTGCGCGAGGGCATCCTCGTCATTGACCAGCAGACGGAAGTGGTGCTCTACAACCAGGCTGCCATTGACATTTTCAACCTCTCGCCGGTGATGACCGGGCCGCTTCGCCTGATTGACATTACTCGGAACAAAGCCATTCACGATGGCTTTCGCCAAGTGCTAGAGGAAGGGCGTCCGTTCGATGCCGAACTGGAGATTTTCGGCATCCAAGAGCGCACCTTCAGCTTTCGCGCCACACCGCTCATTATGCCCTCAGCCCATGAGGTTGTTGGCGCCATCGGAGTGTTTTTCGACGTCACGCAACTGGTGCGCTTAGAACGGGTGCGCCGGGAGTTTTTCGCCAATCTGTCCCACGAGCTGCGTACGCCGCTGACTTCGATCTTAGCCTACGTCGAAACGCTACTCAACGGAGCTATCTACGACAACGAAAACAACATTCAGTTCTTGCAAATCATCAACAAGCATGCAACCCGCATGCAGAACCTCGTACGCGACATTGCTGATTTGTCGGCTATCGAAGCCGGCGAGTTCAAACTCGAACCAGTAACCATTGAGCTCAAAGCATTTGTAGACAACCTTGCCGTCTTGGTGCTGCCAGAAGCCACTACCCGGCAGGTGACGTTTCGGAACGAAGTGCCAGCCGGAGTTCAGGTTTACGCTGACCCACAGGCTCTGGAGCAGATTCTGATGAATCTCATCATCAACGCTGTCAAGTTCAACCGGCCGGGCGGGGAAGTCGTCGTAACAGCCAACTTTGAAAGTGACGTCCGCACCGTGATTGCCGTCCGAGACACAGGAATAGGCATTGAGGCCAAGCACCTTGGTCGCATCTTTGAACGCCTTTACCGGGTAGACAAATCGCGCTCCCAGGAAGTTGGGGGTACCGGGCTCGGGCTGGCTATTGTCAAACATCTGGTTTTGAACCACGGCGGTGACATTTCTGTAGACAGCACCCCCGGCGTTGGGTCGGAATTTCGTGTCCGCCTGCCGCGCCCCGTGACAGCACTACCTTCTATGTCATCCACAACTACCTGATGGCTTGCTTTTTGTCAGGGCAGCGCCCGAAGTTCCTCAAAACCGGCTGATGGGTGGTTTGGTTGGAGGATTTGGCGACAGGCTCAGATCACCGGCGCGGGTCAGAGTGCGTCTTTCCATTTCCTCACGCGCCTGATCGACTGTGGTTTGAATGCCTTTTGTCCGCAGCACAAACTCATCGCGGTTGCTGGCGCCAGCCAGCGCTTGTTCGTAGGAAATCAGACCTCGATTGAAAAGATCGTAAAGTGACTGGTCAAAGGTCTGCATGCCGTATTGCGAAGTACCCTGGGCGATGGCTTCGCGAATATTCGGGGTTTTCTCCTGATGGATAATGCAGTCACGGATATAAGGGGTTGAGATCAAAACCTCAACCGCCGGAACTCGTCCTGTGCCGTCTTTGTTGCGGATAAGGCGCTGGGAAATGACTGCTTTGAGAACTGACGCGAGCTGAAGGCGAATCGCCTGCTGTTGGTGCGGCGGGAAGATAGACACAATCCGCGTGATGGTTTCCGTCGCGTCCAAAGTGTGGAGGGTAGACAGGACCAAGTGCCCAGTTTCAGCCGCCGTCAGGGCTGTCTCAATGGTTTCTTGGTCGCGCATTTCACCCACAAGGATAACATCTGGGTCCTGACGTAAGGCTCCGCGCAGGGCTTCCTGAAAGCTACGGGTATCTACGTCCACTTCGCGCTGGTTGACAAAGGAACGACGGTCCCGGTGGAGAAACTCAATGGGGTCTTCAATTGTGATGATGTGATCGGTACGGGTGCGATTGATGCAGTCAATGATGGCTGCCAAGGTAGTAGATTTGCCAGAGCCGGTCGTGCCCGTGACCAGAACGAGCCCCCGCCGTTCCTCGGCAATTTTTTCAATAACAGGCGGCAGTTGCAGCTCCGCGATGGTACGTATAGTCATTGGAATGACGCGGAATACCATGCCGACGGCGCCTCGCTGCTGGAAGACATTACACCGGAACCGCCCTAGACCAGAAACGCTATAGGCAATGTCAACTTCGCAGGCGTCCTTGAAGCGTTGTTTCTGGCGGTTGTTCATGATGCTGAATGCCATCGCCAGGGTATCTTCGGGCGTTAAGCGAGGGAATTCCGTCAGGGGCATCAGTTCGCCGTTAACTCGGATGAAGGGATGAGAACCGGCTTTGATGTGAAGATCGGAAGCGCCCTTTGAGCAAGCCAGAGCAAGAAGTGCGTCAACGGTTAGCGGAGGTTGCATAACATGAGCCCCCCAAAGACAAGGGATGTATTCAGAAGCTGTGCTCGACGCCGTCAAAGTAGGTTATGGTTCGGAACTGCCGATAGCGTTCGTTGATCTCTTCACGGGTTAGCGCCAGCAGCCGTTCAACACCAAAGGCTTCAATCGTGAATGATGCCATAACGGAACCGTAAATCATCGCCTTGCGGAGCGCGCCTTCATCTAACCAACTGCCGGTTGCTGCGAGGTAGCCCATCACGCCCCCGGCAAACGTATCGCCTGCGCCCGTCGGGTCTACGACATTTTCCTGCGGAAAGCCAGGAATGGCAAAAAAGGAGTTTTCCCCAAAGAGGGTCGCGCCGTACTCGCCGCGTTTGATGATGAGGCGTTTTGGACCGAGCGCCATAATGGCTTTGGCAGCGCGAATGACGTTGGGATCGCGGGCTAGTTGGCGCGCTTCTTCATCGTTGATAATCAGCAAGTCAACACACTGGAGCGTTTCACGTAGTTCGTTAGGTGTGCCCCGGATCCAGAAATCCATCGTATCCATCGCCGTCAGACGCGCGCGGCTCTGCTGCCACACGTCCCGTTGCAGCACCGGGTGGGCGTTGCCGAGAAACAGGTAAGGAATCTCCTGGTGGGCCGGCGAAATCCGCGGCTGAAAGTCGGCAAACACGTTAAGTTGGGTGTCGAGCGTCGTCCGAGTGTTGAAGTCATAACCATATTCGCCCGTCCAGCGAAAACTTTTGCCATCCTTGCGACGCTCGACCCCGGAAAGATCAATGCCCCGTGCATCGAAGATGCGCTCATGCTCGTCCGTAAAGTCCTCACCAACAATCCCAACGACGCTGACTTTGGTAAAGAATGAGGCAGCAATAGAAAAGTAGGTTGCTGCCCCGGCTAGGAGGTTTGTTCGTTCGGCAAAGGGTGTCTTGACGTGGTCAAAGGCGATGGTTCCCACAACGAGAATACTCATAACGGCTGGTTTGTTCCTAAAAGCCCAGATTGGAAAGATGTTTAGACCTGAGAATGTGAAGAAAAGGCCATCTCAAAGCAAGCATGAAAATGTGTGTGCTAAGGGCCTCAGACCAACCGGCTGAGCTTCCGTGACCCAAGCCTGCGTGTTTATCTGCGGTAACCGGTTTTACTGGCTTAGTAACCACTCCAGCAGTGCCATGCGCACCGCAACGCCGTGCGTAACCTGCGCCTGGATAACCGACTGCATCCCATCGGCCACTTCAGAAGCAATTTCAACTTCTCGGTTGATAGGGCCTGGATGAAGCACAAGGGCATTGGGTTTGGCCCAGGCGAGGCGCTCAGGGGTAAGGCCGAAGTGGGTGAAATATTCACTGAGCGAGGGAAAAAATGCTCCATCGAGGCGTTCCTGCTGAATGCGCAGCACCATGATGGCATCGGCATCAGCAATGGCTGCGCGCATGTTATCGGTAACCCGTACAGTGCCGGGCCAGCCGTCGGCAAACTGCTCAATACCCGGTGCCCGCAGCGTGCGCGGCCCACCCAGCCGTATGTGAGCCCCCATCATCGCCAAGAGCCGGACGTTCGAGCGGGCAACCCGGCTGTGCCGAATGTCCCCTAGTATGGCAATCTGGAGTCCATCAAGGCGGCCGAAATGGCGGCGCAGGGTGAAGGCGTCTAGAAGAGCCTGGGTCGGATGCTCATGCTCTCCATCGCCGGCATTGATGAAGTGCGCCTGTGAAAACCGGGCTAAGAAGTGCGGGACGCCTGGCACGGCATGCCGGACCACAACCACGTCTGGCATCATGGCATCAAGCGTTAGGATCGTGTCACGTAGGGTTTCGCCCTTGGCCAGACTCGACATGCCGACAACGATATTGACGACTTTCAAACCGAGCCGTTTAGCTGCCAGTTCAAAGGACGTACGGGTGCGGGTCGAAGCTTCCGAAAACAGCGTCACCAAGTGCTTGCCCTGCAACCGGGCACGGATGGCTTCTGGAGCGGTGGTGGGGGGCAAAAAACGTTCAGCACGGTCAAGCAGCTCCGTTACCAGTTCCGGTGACAGGTCGGCAGTATCAAGAAAGTCTTTCATAGCGGCTCAGCCGACGAGATGCTTTCAAGAGGCTCTTTCACTCTTTGGAAGCCGAGGCTGGCTCGACAATGAGGACTTGTTCGGCACCATCGATGTCGGAGACCATGACCTTGACGATTTCCGTGGCCTTGGTTGGAATGCGTTCTCCGACAAAATCAGCCTGAATGGGGACTTCCCGGTGCCCACGGTCAATGAGTACGGCCAACTGCACCCGTTGCGGCCGGCCTAGGTCAAACAGGGCATCGAGCGCCGCGCGGACGGTACGTCCTGTGTAGAGGACATCATCCACGATGACGACCGTTTTGGATGAGAGATCGTGGGGCATTGCCGTGGCGTTGACGACCGGCTTCGGCGCAACCAGCGACAGATCATCCCGGTAGAGCGTAATGTCAAGCACGCCAATTTGCGGGCGTGCGCCTTCTAGCTTTTCGATGGCATTGGCAATTCGTTCAGCCAGCGGCACACCTCGCCGACGAATGCCGGCAATGACGAGATTCTGCACTCCACGGTTGCGTTCCACGATTTCCGAAGCCATCCGCGCCAAGGCGCGCTGCATGGCTGCGGCATCCATCAGGCGGACTTTTTCGATGAACTCCATAGCTTACATCCGCTTAACAAGAAGGTTGAGACAGGAGCGTACCCTATGGCGCATTGAGCGGCGGACGCCAATGTATTCCTGCTTGTAGCATGGCGCTGGCCTAAGACAAAAGCACTGCCGGGTTTTCCTCCCCGGCTGGCTTGGTTTAGATTCGAGCCATGATACGCACTGCACCTTACACCCGTGACCTGCTTCCGGCAGCTTTGTCCAACGACCGAGATGCGTCGGCTTTTATCCATCGTTTTCAGTTTGTCGAAGACCTTGCCCGCGAGTGGTTTCGCCGCTACGGCTTCCAGGAAATTCGGACGCCCATCTTTGAGCGAACAGAACTGTTTGTCCGTGGCGTCGGATCGGAAACCGACATCGTGACGAAGGAAATGTACACTTGGCGCGACCGCGCCGGGGAGGATGGCGAAGGGGAAAGCCTGACGCTCCGCCCGGAAAGCACCGCGCCGGTGGCACGGGCGTACATCCAGCACCAGATGTGGCAGCGTGCAGAGACGGTGCGCCTGTACTACATCGGGCCGCAGTTTCGCCGCGAACGGGGACAGCGCGGCCGATTCCGGCAATTTTTCCAAATCGGGGCGGAGGTGCTCGGAAGCAGCGATCATCCTGCGCTGGACGCCGAAGGAATTGAGCTGGTGATGGGGTTGCTAACCGAAGCCGGAATCCCCAAGCTTGAGCTCCGCCTCAACACCGTGGGCAATGCCGCTGGCCGGGCGCGTTTCGTTGCCGTCATCCGTGAGACTCTCGCTCCCCGCGCGCACGAGCTATCAGAAGATTCCCGGCGGCGACTTGAAACCAATCCCTTGCGAATCCTGGACTCCAAAGCCGAGCAGGATCAGCCGTTGATTGCCACTCTGCCGCCTATCTATGACGTGCTTGACGAAGCCTGCCGCGCACACTTTGATGCGGTTCGGCGCTACCTGGATAGGGCTGGCATCCCGTATGTTGTGGATGCCCGACTGGTACGCGGACTAGACTACTACACGCAAACCGTTTTCGAGGTTGTCTCTCAAGCCCCTGCCATTGGAGCCCAAAACGCACTGGCCGGCGGCGGTCGCTATGACGGGCTGGTCGAAACCCTAGGTGGACCGCCAACGAAGGGATTTGGTTTTGCCCTAGGGCTCGACCGGGTTGTCTTGGCTATGCCGGAAGAGCAGGCACCAGAGCCACGACCGGAGCTATTTGTGATTTATCTTGGTGAGTCGGCACTAGAGCCGGCTCTCGAGGCTGTACGGCAGGCACGGCGCGCTGGCGTGGCCACCTTGTTTGACCCGTCCCCGCGCAGTCTCAAAAGTGCCCTGCGGCTGGCAAACAAGTGTGGCGCGCGTTTTGCCCTGTTGCTGGGTGAGGCAGAACTAGCCAGCGGGCAGTGGGTAGTACGTGACCTGATGCGCGCCGAACAGACCACTGTTCCCGCCGAGGGGTGGCTGCAATATCTTCTCGCTAAGCGCGGATAACGCCCCAGATTCACCTCTATGCACCTTGAGATTCCCCTGCTGCGGGACATTGTCCTGCTGCTGCTGACTTCACTACCCATTGTCTTTGTCTGCGGACGGCTGCGACTACCGACCATCATCGGCTACATGCTGACCGGGGTAGTCATCGGGCCGTCGGGGTTGGGCGTCATTGGTGATGTGCAGGCCGTCGAAACCCTGGCCGAAATTGGCGTCGTGCTGCTGCTGTTTACGATTGGGCTGGAATTCTCACTTGAAAAGCTGCTGGCCATGCAGCGGGTCGTGTTTCTGGGTGGCGGGATGCAGGTTGGCGTGACGATTGTCGCCGCCATGCTGCTGGCCCACTGGGGCGTTGGTTTGGCGTGGCCATCGGCCATTTTCGTTGGCTTTCTCGTGGCACTTTCCAGCACGGCGATTGTGCTCAAGACCTACGTGGACCGGGCTGAGTCCGACACGCCGCACGGGCGGATAGCGACTGGCATTTTGCTGTTTCAGGACCTGTGCGTTGTCCCGATGATGTTGTTTCTCCCGCTGCTGTCGGGCAGCAGACGACCAACTTCTGGTACATCCTAAAAACCCTGGGACTGGCTGCTGGGTCTGTGTTGCTCATCATGCTGCTGGCGCGGCGTGTCTTTCCCTGTCTGCTGCACTGGCTGGTGACGCTGCGCAGCCGGGAAGTGTTTGTAAGCTTTGCTGTGCTGGCCTGCCTGGGAACAGCTTGGCTTACCTCCCAGACCGGGTTGTCGCTGGCGCTCGGCGCGTTCGTTGCCGGGGTCGTGTTGTCAGAGTCGGAATACAGCCACCAGATCGTGGCAGACATCCTTCCGTTTCGGGACATCTTCAACGGCATCTTTTTTGTGTCCATTGGGATGCTGCTGTCGCTGCAGGTCCTTGCCATGACATGGCCAGTGGTGCTGGGGCTGGTGGCGTTTATCGTAGTGGGTAAGACAGTGCTGGCTTTTGTGTCCATCAAGGTGCTGGGCCACACGCCGCGCGTGGCTTTGATGGCGGCTCTGGGCATCGCCCAGATTGGGGAGTTTTCGTTCGTCCTGCTCAAGGTGGGAGCTGAGGCCGGTCTGCTGGAAGGCGCGGCTTACCAGACCTTCCTGGCGGCTTCGATTCTGACAATGCTGGCCACGCCGTTTCTCATTGCTCTGGCTCCGGCGCTTGGCTACCAGGCTGGCCGGTGGACTGGCATTGCTGACACCCCGGACACGGGAGCGGCTGAACTGCCCCCGGTGAGCGGACACGTCATCATCGCCGGGTATGGTCTCAACGGGCGCAATCTGGCGCGCGTTCTCCGAGCAGCAGGCATTCCCTATCGCATCATTGAACTCAACATCGAATCCATCCGAGCCGGCAAAAAGCAGGGTGAACCGATCATTTACGGCGATGGAACTCGCCGCGAGGTGCTGCATGCCGCCCGAATCGAAGCAGCGCGTGTGCTGGTTGTAGCCATTTCGGACGCCACTGCCACACGACGCATTGCGGCGCTAGCACGTGAGATGAATCCACATCTGCACATCATCGTGCGGACGCGCTTCGTTTCAGAGATGGACGGTCTCTATGCCCTAGGCGTCCAGCAGGTTATTCCTGAAGAGTTTGAGACAAGCCTAGAAATTTTTGCCCGCGTGTTGCGCGAGTACGGGCTGTCGCGGCAGTACATTCAGCAGCAGGTGGAGATGATTCGCCGCGAGGGCTACCGCCTGCTCGACGCCGACTGCCCGGAGCGGACGACGTTGATTACCGAGCTGGCGACTGTTATCGAGAACGCGACGACGCTTGCCCTGCGCTTACCGCCCGAAGGGTTGGCAATTGGCCAATCGCTGCGCAAGCTGGCCTTGCGTCCAACCTTTGGGGTAACGGTGGTAGCCGTACGGCGGGGTTCGGAGACAACGGTCAATCCTGATGCCGATTTTGTGCTTGAAGCCGGAGATGTCTTGGTGTTGCTGGGGCGTCCCGAAAAACTAGAGAATGCCACGGCGTATTTGACTGGTCAGGCGTCCCAGGTTGAGGGGGAGCAGGTGCATTGAGGTCACGCGCACCGTCCGATGATCACTACCGTGACATTCTGACCCTTCCCAATCTCATCACCCTGCTGCGCATTCTGTTGGTGCCAGTGTTTGTGGTGTGTTTTCTGCGCGGCTGGTTCTGGTGGGCGACGTTGGCTTTTACGCTGGCTGGACTATCGGATGCGATGGATGGGTGGTTGGCGCGGCGTCTTCAGGCGCAGAGTCAGCTTGGGCAGGCACTTGACCCGATTGCCGACAAGCTGCTGATGCTATCAAGCTACATTGTGATGGCTATTCCTACTGAAGCTAACGTGCCGATTCCATGGTGGCTTTCCGGGGTTGTCATAGGGCGCGATGTCGGGATTGTGCTGACGGCGGCCATCATTGCGCAGCTTACGGGCTTTCGGGATTTCAAGCCATCGCTGCCGGGCAAGGTGAGTACGTTTTGCCAGGTAGTGCTCATTGTGGTCTATCTCATTGCACAGGTGTGGGCGGTGGTGCATCCGCTGCTGCCTGGGTGCGTGGCTGTTGTTTTTGGCATGACGGTGTATTCGGGGTTGCACTACATTTGGTTTGTCACACGTGAAGTTCGGGAATTTCGCCGCCACACGGGGGACTCCCTGCCATGACAGAGTTGCCATCAGTTGCCAGACCAGACGAAGCTTCCGGGCGTGTGCCGTTGCCGCCGGCAGTGGGCTGGCGGCAGTTGCGCTGGGCGCGTTGGTTCCCGTCGGTGGCGGCCATGTTGGTTGTGCTGGCGGCTTGGGGGCTGCTTTCGGGGCTATTGGTCCATTTGTCCTACATTTTTCAACCGGTTTTTGTGCCCCTGCTTATCTCCGGCGCTCTGGCTTATCTTATCAAGCCGCTGGCAGACTGGTTGGAGCACTTTGGAAAGCAGTGGGTGCGTCCTGCCGGCCTCCGGCACACGCTATCTGTTCTGATGGCGATGGCCGTCGCAGTTCTGGGGTTAGCACTCGGGCTATTTGTTGTCATTCCGAGCCTGGCTACACAACTAACCCTCGCTGCCAAGCGGCTTCCGGCTGGTTATCAGCGCGGTATGGCGGTGGCACAACCTATCCTCGAAGGTCTCCAGCAGCGCTATCCAAAGCAATATGAGCAAGTTGTAGCCGCCATTCATGACCGCATTGCCGACCCTTCGGCGCTGATAGAACCGATACTGGCGGGGTTGAGCGCCACCTTTTCCAATGCCATCGGAGTGGCGACGAGCCTCATCAACCTGCTGCTGATTCCCTTTTTCGTGTATTACATCCTCAAGGATGCCGGCCGTCTTGAGCGCCGTCTCTTGCTGCTTGTGCCGATGCGTCACCGGGCAATCGTTGATGACATGGTGTCTAAAGTTGATCTCGCGCTCAGCAGTTTCGTGCGCGGGCAGCTCATTGTGTGCTTTTTGATGAGTTTGCTGTACACGTTAGGTTTCAGCCTGCTTGGCATCCCTTCAGCCCTGTCGTTGGGCTTTCTGTCCGGGTTTGGGCATCTTGTTCCCTACATTGGCACCTTCCTCGCTGGCTTGCTTACCTGTACCATTGCCCTGTCGGATGCCCCTTCTCTCGTACAGCTTGGGTTGGTGATTGGCGTCTATGTTGTTGTGCAAAGCATTGAAAGCTTTTACCTGACGCCTTTTGTTCTAGGGGAGCGCTTGGATTTGCATCCTTTCCTAGTCATTGTCGGACTGCTGATAGGACACCATTTGTTTGGGATTTTAGGGGTCGTGCTGACCGTACCGTGCCTGGCGGTTGGGAAAGTCCTAGTTGGCATCAGCCTTGAGTATTACGAGCGTTCGGATTTTTATCGCTATGGCGCTTTGCCGCCTGCCTTCCCGGCGTCCTCTAAGACGGTGGCTACCGAAGCGTCAACGGAGGAGGCATCGGCTGTGGCGGCTACGACCTCGGCTTCAGCTTCATAACCTACACGAACTATTCATGACAGCAACCCTGCCTGTTTTTGAATCTTCGCTTGAAACTGCTCAGAAACCTGCTTCCTACCCGGCAGCCGGTTGGCAGTATTCGTGGATGGACGGCTTGCTGGGCATGAGTCAGTGGCTGGTCTTGGCATTATGGCTAGGGGCAATGGTGTTTTTCAGCGCAGTGGTTGCGCCGAGCGCTTTTGGCGTACTGCCTACGCGCCACCTGGCCGGAACGTTGGTGGGTAGCGTTCTGAGCAAGTTGGAGTGGTGGGGGCTGGTCTGTGGGGTGCTGCTTACCGGCATCCAGGCGGCTCTGGTCGTCCGCACCGGAAAACGCGCGACCTGGGCCGGCCGCTTTGCTGTGGGGCTGCCCATAGTGATGACGATAACTGTTGCCATCTCGAAATTCGTGGTTTCGGCTAAGTTGGCAGCGATTCGTGCAGCGCTTGGCAACGAGCTGGAAAAACTGCCTCTAAGTGACCCTACTCGTCTGACATTCGCTACCTGGCATCAGTATTCAGTGTGGTTGATGGGCACCAATATTTTGGCTGCTGTTGCGTTGATTGTCGTACACCACATGTGGCTTATGCCCCAATTCCATAGGGGCAAAACTGGTGCTTGAAACTTGCCCGTGGTGTGCGTTTGCTTTGCACATTCCAAGCTGGAAGGACCATGGAACTGGTATTGACGTACCTTAGTGGTCACCGGGCCGGTGAGCATGTCGTTGTGACAGATACCGACTTTTTCATTGGGCGGAATCCATCCGAATGCCGGCTGTGTTTTGCCGATCAAGAGCAGGGGGTCTCACGGCGACATGCCAGAATCACTTGGCAAAACGGCATCTGGATGATTGCCGACGCTGGCAGCAGCTACGGCACGTTTGTCAACGGGAAGCGGCTTCAGGGGCCGGTGCCGCTAAGTATTGGAGCTGTCATCCAGTTGGGAGAAGGCGGCCCGCGTCTGCGGGTTGAACGTTTGGATGCTGCCCCACAGGCTTTGTCCTTGCCACCGTCGTCTCATGGACACCCGGCTTCCTCGGCAATCGGCTTCAACCTTAGCGGGAAGTCCAACCACGACCAGAAGCTACATCACTTCCCTGAGGGACGGGCTTTAGTTTCTGGAAGACCTTGGTCTACGCCGTATTTAGAACTGCTCAATGGCGATACTCCACGTCGGATTGCGTTGTCAGCTTCTAGGGTGACCATCGGGCGTGACGGAGAAAACACAATTGCGCTTGACCCACAACGGTTTCCGACCGTTTCACGCCAACACGCAGTCATCGAGCAGCAGGAAGAGGACTATTTCATCCGTGACCTAGGGTCATTCAACGGGACGTTGGTCAACGGTTACCGGATTGCTGCACCTACTTTGCTGCGGCCTGGCGCACTGATTGAGATCGGCGTCGGCGGAGCGAAGTTCCGTTTTGTCGTGCCGGAGATGGCTTCAGAAGAGACGCCGACTGGAGAGCATACCGTAGCGCTGACTTCATCGGAGAGAAGGCGTACAACGACTCCACAGAAGCTTACAGAGGCTAGCAACTTTGTAACACGCAAGAACTTTGTCGAAGGCAAAGTGCCCGGATGTCTAACCGTAGGACGGGCCCCAGAAAACGACATTCAGCTTGATTTGCTCCAGATTTCCAAACGTCATGCCGTCTTTAGGCGGGACACCCAAGGGTGGACGCTAGAAGACCTCGAAAGTACAAATGGAGTATACGTCAATGGCCGCCGAATCAAGCAGTGTCGGCTGCGCGCAACGGATGTCATCCAGATTGGTCCATTTCTCTTTCGGCTTGAACCCGAAGGCGTCGCCGTCTTTGACACGCGCAGTCGTGCCAGGATTGATGTATTTGACCTAACCAAGGAAGTGCCCAACCGCCATGGGACGGGTAAAGTGCGATTGCTGGACCGGATTCGGCTTTCTATTCCGGCCAACGAGTTCGTGGGGCTATTCGGTCCTTCAGGGGCCGGCAAATCTACCCTCATAGATGCTCTCAACGGTATGCGACCAGCCGAGCAGGGGATTGTGCTGGTCAATGGGATAAACCTCTACGAAAACATTGACTGCTTCAAGCAATCTATTGGGTACGTTCCTCAAGACGACATTGTTCACCGTGAGTTGACCGTCGAGCAGACGCTGTATTACGTCGCCAGAATGCGCCTTTCGTCCGACACAAGTGAAGAAGAAATCGAGCGTATTCTGACGGAAGTGCTCGATGTGACAGGACTGAGCACGCGCCGCAAGGTTCCTGTGAGCCAGCTTTCCGGTGGGCAGCGCAAGCGTGTTTCAATTGCCGTCGAGTTGGTGACGCAGCCTGGCATCATTTTTCTCGATGAACCAACTTCAGGGCTCGATCCGGCCACCGAAGAAAAGATCATGCATCTGTTTCGGCAGATTGCTCTGGGTGGGCACTCGGTCATTATGACGACGCACGCTATGGAGAACGCCAAGCTGTTTGACAAGATTGTTGTTCTCATGCGTGGAAGGTTGGTGTGGTTTGGCCCGCCGTCAGAGGCCTTAGATTACTTTGGCATTGCTAGCGTCAAGGAACTGTTCGACAAGCTGGGCGATCCAAACAGCGATGAGCTGGCTATTGCTTGGCAGCGGAAATTCGAGCAGTCAGATGCCTATCAGAAATACGTCCAAGCACCACTAATTGAGCTTACCCAGAAGCCGCCAGCAGCCAAACGTCCTGAAAGAAGCCACCTTACGCTTTGGCGAAGCTTAGAGCAGACGCTGGTGCTTTCAGCGCGTTATGCGCGCGTCATGCTAGCCGACCGGCTCAACCTGATCATTTTGTTCGGACAAGCGCCGATTATCGCTCTACTAACGGGCATGGCTGTTGGGCAGAGTTGGGCACGTGATTTTCCGTACTTCGTTTTGGCTCTGTCAGTTATTTGGTTTGGCTGCTCAAATGCTGCACGGGAAATTGTCAAGGAGGCAAGCATTTACAAGCGGGAGCGCATGTTCAACCTAGGGATTGTCCCCTATGTTGGCTCTAAGCTCGTGGTGCTGACGGCGATTGGCTTTGTGCAGGTCGCTTTGCTGTATGGGGTAATGGCGGCTGTGGAGTCTGTGCCGGGACCGCCACTGCTTGTCCTGCCCTACTTGATGATCTCACACGTGGTGGGCATTGCTATGGGTTTGTTGATTTCGGCCCTAGTACAGACTTCAGAGATGGCAACAAGCCTTGTGCCGTTGGTGCTTATTCCACAGATTTTGTTTGGTGGTTTGTTGCTTCCCAACGAGGGGGTAGCTAAGGGCGTAAGTCTAGTGATGCCAGCGATGTGGTCTTATGACGCGCTCAAGCGGATTGGCGTCAGGCAGGGCGGACTGGGGGTGTTGCGTGGGGTAGGCGGGGAAGATGATCCCAGTGGT
>AFSR01000599.1_pt1 | contig 16717 bp, 12 predicted proteins | sample 296848 | NCBI WGS metagenome assembly AFSR01 (sample SAMN02954305, study PRJNA68063) | hot springs metagenome | biome: terrestrial; feature: Mushroom and Octopus hot springs; material: microbial mat core samples; isolation source: Yellowstone National Park Mushroom and Octopus hot springs ...
GTCGGGTTGCTGATCGGGCGAATTGATGAATCGCGCATTGCTGTGGAAGACATCTTTCCGGCGCCGAACCGCTGGACGATTGAAGTGGGATTGACGCCGACCGATGCTGAACACTCACAGCGCGACCGGTTCTATCTCGATCCGCGCGACTACCTGCGCGCCGATCGTGCCGCGCGCGCCCGCCATCTCGATGTGGTCGGATGTTACCATTCGCATCCCGACCATCCGGCGACGCCGTCGCCGCGTGATCTGACCGGTGCTCAGGGGGTTGGGGGCGGTTCCGGGTTTGTGTTCCTTATTCAGAGCGTGCGCGACGGTCGCGCCGCCGAACTGACCGCCTGGACGCTGGATGAATCTGGTGCGCGTTTCGTGGCGGAAGAGATAGTTGTTGTGTGCTGAGTCGAGGCGAGAGGCGAGAGGCGTGAGGCGTGAGGGTTGAAGGTTGAAGGTTGAAGGTGGGAAGGTCGTGGCGCGTTGGACGTTGAAGGTTGAAGGTTGAAGATGGAAGGTGGAAGGTTGAACGTTGAATGTTGAACCCGGTTCCCAGTTCTCATGGTTCTCAGTTCTCAGTTCTTGGTTCTCAGTTCTCAGTTCTTGGTTCTCAGTTCTCAGTTCTTGGTTCTCAGTTCTCAGTTCTTGGTTCTCAGTTCTCAGTTCTTGGTTCTCAGTTCTCAGTTCTTGGTTCTCGGCTCTTGGTTCTCGGTTCTTGGTTCTCAGTTCTCAGTTCTCGGTTCCTGGTTCTCGGTTCTCGGTTCCTGGTTCTTGGTTCTTGGTTCTCAGTTCCTGGTTCCTGGTTCTCAAAAGAGGTCACACCTATGGCAGTCACCGTTACCATTCCAACCGCACTCCGCCAGTACGTCGGCGGCAATGCCAGCGTCTCGCTTGCAGCCGGTTCTGTGGGTCAAATACTGGCAGCATTGAGCGAGCAGTACCCGCAACTGGGCAGGCATCTCTACAACGATCAGGGCGCTCTGCGCAGTTTTGTCAATATCTACGTCGGCGATGAAGATATCCGTCACCTGCAGGGGATCGAGACGCCGGTTCCCGACGGCGAGACCGTGAGCATCATTCCGGCAATCGCCGGCGGCGTCTGACCCACCGAAGTTTGTCGCCTGCGCAATGGCGCGCGGCACAAACGTCGGGGCGTGCATCAGCAGGAGAGGTGTGAATGGTCTCTTCCGTAGCGCAGAAGTTGTGGAGTATCATATGATTTTACCTTCTCTCTCGAATGAAGAAATCCGCCGCTACTCACGGCATCTGATTCTGCCTGAGTTTGGCATGGAAGGACAGCGCAAACTCAAGCAGGGCAGCGTGCTGCTGATCGGAACAGGCGGGCTTGGATCGCCGCTGGCGCTGTATCTCGCCGCTGCGGGCGTGGGACACATCGGTCTGGTTGATTTCGACATCGTAGACGAAAGCAACCTGCAGCGCCAGATTATTCACGGCACATCCACGCTGGGCATTCGCAAAACCGAATCGGCAAAAATGCGCCTGCGCGATCTCAATCCGCATATCGACATCGCTACCTATGACGTTCAGATCACGTCAGAAAACGCATTCGACCTGATCCGACCATACGATGTGATCGTCGATGGCACCGATAATTTTCCCACCCGCTATCTGACGAACGACGCCTGTGTGATGCTGGGCAAACCCAACGTCTACGGCTCGATCTTCCGCTTCGAAGGGCAGGCGACGGTTTTTTCGCCGAAACATGGCGGACCGTGCTACCGTTGTCTGTACCCGGAGCCGCCGCCGCCTGGTCTGGTGCCGAGTTGCGCCGAGGGTGGCGTGCTCGGCGTGCTCCCCGGCGTGATCGGGACGATCCAGGCGACCGAGGCGATCAAACTGCTCACCGGCATCGGCGAGCCGCTGATTGGTCGTCTGCTGCTCTACGATGCACTGGCGATGCGCTTCCGCGAACTGAAACTGCGGCGCAACCCCGATTGCCCGGTGTGCGGCGATCATCCGACGGTCACCGAACTGATCGATTATCAGCAGTTCTGCGGCATTTCGCCCGAAGAGGCGCACCGTGACGCGACCATCGAGATAACTCCCGCCGAAGTCGCCGACTGGCTGCACAGCGACAACCCGCCCTTCCTGCTCGATGTGCGCGAACCAAACGAGTGGGAAATCTGCCATATCCCTGGCGCCGTGCGGATCTCGGTCAACGAACTGGCAGAGCGCATGAACGAACTCGATAGTGCGGTCGAAATGGTCGTCTACTGTCGCAGCGGTGTTCGCAGCGCCCGCGCCGTCGAATTGCTGCGCCAGGCAGGGTTCCGCAAAGTAAAGAACATGGCAGGCGGAATCTTGCGCTGGTCCGATGAGGTCGATCCGAGCGTGCCAAAATATTGAGGTTGGCATTCAGCCGCGCTGATGCTATAATACCGCCTCCGTGATTCAGGTTCGTACAGACAGGATCGACGGGTGAAAATTGCACTCTACAGCGCACTCATCATTGTCAGCGTAGCGCTGACCTTTCTGGTCGTCGTGCAGGGGCGCACTGCCGGTCTGCAACAGCGCGACACCATCTACCGCACGAAGCGTGGCATCGAGAAGACGATGCACCAGGCAACGATCGTGCTGGCGGTTGTATTCCTCCTGCTGGCGCTGATTGCCAGCCTGCCAATCTGGTAAACGGCGTGTTGAATGCAGCAGGCGCCGCCGTCACAGGAGTAAAGCGGCGTTTGCGCATTCCACGCTGATACATCTATGGCACGCCGCATTCGCTGGCAAATCCTGATTGCGTCGATCAGCGCTCTGACGGTGCTGCTCCTGATGAGTTACCTGGCGCTCAACACGCGCATCGGTAGCGCGCCCGCTTGCAGGAGGCGATTATATCGAAGGGGTCATCGGCGCGCCAGTGCATCTCAATCCCCTGGTCGTCGATCCAGCTGCCGATCCGGTCGCCGCCGACATCCAGCGCCTGGTCTTCGAAGGGTTGACTCGCCCCGGTCCCGATGGTCTGCCCATGCCGGCGCTCGCCGAGTCGTGGGCGGTTGATGAGAGCGGGACGGTCTACACCTTTACGCTGCGAAACGGCGTGACATGGCACGATGGTGCGCCGGTGACGGTCGATGACGTGCTGTTCACGCTGCGCGCCGTGCAGGGTCCGGCGTTCGCCGGCGATCAGAACGTTGCCGCCTTCTGGCGCACGGTTCTGGTTGATCGCGTTGGAGAACGCAGCGTCAGTTTCCGTCTGGAAGCGCCATTTGCGCCATTTCTACGGTTGACCGGTTTCCCGATCCTCCCTGCGCACCTGCTACGTAACGTTCCGCCAGAACAGTGGGAGGTGCATCCATTCAACCGCCTGCCGGTCGGCGCCGGTCCGTACCGCCTGGTGGAACTCGATGAACAGCGTGCGCTGCTACGCGCCAACCCGCGTTATTTCGGCGCAACCCCGTTCATCGAAACGATTGAACTGCGCTTTTTTCGCACTGAACAGGAAGCATTCGCTGCGCTGACCCGCAGCGAGATTCAGGGTCTGGCATTCACCGGCGCCAGCGCCCTGGCGGATGTCAACCTGCCACGCGGCATTGTGCGACGTCAGGCGCTGCTGGATGGATACACGGCGCTCTCCTTCAACCTGCGCGACGGTCTACTCACCGATCTCGGCGTGCGACGCGCACTGGCGACTGCACTCGACAAGGATGCCCTGATCGCCAGTGCGCTTGCGGGGAAGGTGATGCGGCTCGATACGCCGATTCTGCATGGATGGTGGGCGGAAACGTCCGATGTGTCGTGGTATGAGCCAGACGTTGCCCGCGCAATGGCGCAACTTGACACGCTGGGGTACGTTCCGGGCGCCGATGGCGTCCGTGTCCGGGACGGTCAACCACTCGTCTTTTCGCTGCTGACCGATAACTCCCCAGTGCGGCGTGCGGTTGCAGAAGAGATTGCCCGTCAGTGGAGCGCCATCGGGGTGCAGATCGTTATCGAACCGGTCGAACCGACCGAAATGCAACGCCGGCTGGAAGCGCATGAATTCACCATCGCACTGCACGGATGGCAGCGGCTCGGTTCCGATCCCGATGTCTTCGAACTCTGGCATTCGAGTCAGGCGGAGCGCGGACGCAATTACGCAGGTCTCGCAGATGCCACTATCGACGAGATTCTCTCCAGCGCGCGCAAAATCTACGACATCGTTGATCGTGCCGAACTCTACCGTGAATTTCAGGAACGCTGGGTCGAACTGGCGCCGGGGATCATTCTCTATCAACCGATCCTGTTCCACGCCACAGTTGCCGACCTCGGCGACACGATTGCCGTCCCGCCGGATGCCGCCGCTTCGCCTCATCTGCTGATCGGGCGCGAGGGGCGTTTTGTGAATGTCAACCGCTGGTATCTGCGTAGCGCTCGCGAGATCCGCGGTGATTTGCGATAAGCAGAAGAAAGTACACCGGTATGACCATCGACCATCTCGTAGATCCTGCATGGCTCCTGGAGCACCTGAACGATCCAGACATCCGCATCGCCGATCTGCGCTGGTATCTCCTCGAACCCGGTCGGGGACGCATTGAGTATCTGGAAGCGCACATCCCCGGCGCCGTATATCTCGACATCGACACTGACCTGGCGGCGCCGCCGTTTCAGGGACCGGGTCGCCATCCCATTCCGTCACCCGAAGCATTCGCAGCAACCGCCTCACGCGCGGGGATTGCGCCCACAACCCACGTTATCGCCTACGACAGCGTTGGCGGCGCCTATGCTGCGCGTCTCTGGTGGCTGTTGCGCTATTTCGGGCACGAACGGGTCTCACTGCTCGACGGGGGATGGCCCGCATGGACGGCTGCCGGTTTCCCGGTCGAAACAGGTGATGTGGCGCCACAACCGACAGTATTCGTCCCACGCCCCAACCGCTCGATGGTTGTCGATGCAGATGCTGTGGAGACACTGCGCCACAATCCGCGCGCACTGATCATCGATGTGCGTGCGCCAGAGCGCTACCAGGGGATTGCCGAACCCCTCGATCCGCGTGCCGGACATATTCCAGGCGCGGTTTCCGCACCTTACGCCGATGTCATCGATGCCGACGGGCGGTTGTTGCCGGTAGACGCGCTGCGGGCGCGTTATGCCGCGCTTGGCGCCGACCGGGCTGAGACGATTGTGTGCTACTGCGGCTCTGGCGTTACCGCAGCGCATACCATCCTGGCGCTCGAACGCGCTGGCTGGAAGAATGTCCTGCTCTACGAAGGCTCCTGGAGTGACTGGTCGCGTGATCCTGCACGCCCCGCAGCGATGTGATATAATACCCTGCAAAGGCTGTGACGGAGACGAGTAGGTGACAGTGAACCGGTCAGCGAGCGCGCGGGTGGTGAGAGGCGCGTCTGAGTTCGGTCGCCGAATATCACTCCTGAGCCGGGAGGTGAACGCGCCAGGTGGACAACCAGCGCGTCAGTAGCCTGCCCCGGTTGCGCCGACCGTTATCCCGGCGGAGGCGTGCTGGCGCCTCGATGAGTGCAGCCGACGGTGCATCGGCTGAATCAGGGTGGTACCGCGGGGTTTTCCACCTCGTCCCTGTTTGGGGCGGGGATTTTTTGTTGGCAAGGAGGTTGCGCATGGCGTTTCAGCCCGTCGATACCAGGGTCAACTTTCCGCGACTCGAAGAGCAGGTGCTCGACCTGTGGCAAACCAGGCGGATCGTCGAGCGAAGCCTGGAGTCTGGCGATAAACCGTTTGTCTTTTACGAGGGTCCGCCGACGGCGAATGGTCGCCCCGGCATCCACCACGCAATCTCGCGCATCTTCAAGGACGTCATCTGCCGCTACCGGGCAATGCAGGGCTACCGGATCATCGGACGACGCGAAGGATGGGATACCCACGGTCTGCCAGTGGAGATCGAGGTCGAGAAGAAACTCGGTTTCAGCGGCAAGCCCGATATCGAGAAGTATGGCGTGGCAGAGTTCAATGCACAGTGCCGCCAGAGCGTCTGGGAGTATATTCAGGACTGGCGACAGTTCACCCGCCGCATTGCGTACTGGGTCAGCGAAGATGCCTATATTACATATGAGAACAACTATATCGAGTCGCTCTGGTGGATCTTCCGTCAGTTGTGGGATCGTGGATTACTCTTCCGCGACTACAAGGTATCGATGCACTGCCCACGCTGCGGAACTTCTCTCTCGGATCACGAGGTATCGCTTGGTTTCAAGGACGACGTTGATGATCCGAGTGTGTGGGTAAAGTTCCGTGTGCGCGAAACCAGCCACGATGCACTGCGCGGTGCGTCATTCCTGGCGTGGACGACAACGCCATGGACGTTGCCAGCGAACGTGGCGCTGGCAGTCAAGCCTGATGCAACCTATGTGCTCGCGTCGTTCGACAGCGAGCATCTGGTGCTGGCTGAGGCGCTAGTCCATACAGTGCTCGGCGATGGCGTGACGATCGAGCAGACATTCCGTGGCGCCGATCTGGTAGGAACACGCTACGAAAATCTGTTCGACGGCGTACCAGCCCCCGGCGACACGGTCGACTGGTCGCGCGCCTATACCGTTGTCGCCGATGATTTTGTGTCGCTGGAGGACGGTACCGGCATTGTGCATATCGCACCTGCCTACGGCGACCTTGAGATCGGCAGGAAGTACGGCTTGCCGACTCTCTTCTCGGTTGACCTGTCAGGCAATGTGCTGCCGGAGTTTGCGTCGCTCGGCTTCGCAGGCAAGTTCTTCAAACAGGCAGACCCGGATATCACGCGCAACCTGAAGGCGCGCGGCTTGCTGCTGAAGAGCGGGCGCGTCAAGCACTCGTACCCCTTCTGCTGGCGTTGCGATACGCCGCTCCTCTATTACGCCAAACGCTCATGGTACATCCGCACCACCGCAATGAAGGATCGTCTGGTGGCGAACAACCGGTTGATCAACTGGGTGCCGGAGCACATTCGCGAAGGACGGTTCGGTAACTGGCTGGAAAACAACATCGACTGGGCGGTGAGTCGTGAGCGCTACTGGGGTACGCCGATCCCGATCTGGATGGCGGAAGACGGCTACGCCGAGTGCATCGGCTCGCTGGCAGAACTGGAGCAAAAAGTGGGGCGCAGCCTGAAAGGTATCGATCTGCACCGTCCCTATGTCGATGAACTCACCTGGGTCGATCCGCAGCACGGTCTGATGCGGCGCATCCCCGACGTTGCTGATTGCTGGTTCGACTCAGGCGCGATGCCGGTGGCGCAGTGGCACTATCCGATGGAGAACGCCGATATCTACGAACTGGCAAAGCAGGCGGATTACATCTGCGAAGCGGTGGATCAGACCCGTGGATGGTTCTATACGCTGCACGCGCTCTCGACGCTGCTGTTCGACCGCCCGGCGTTCAAGAATGTCATCTGCCTGGGGCACATTCTCGACGCCGAAGGGCAGAAGATGAGCAAGTCGCGCGGCAATGTCGTCGATCCCTGGACGGTGATGAACGAGCACGGCGCCGACGCGCTGCGCTGGTACCTGTTCACTGCCGCGCCCCCCGGCAGTCCGCGACGCTTTTCGGCAGGGCTGGTCGCTGAGAGTTTACGCAAGTTCCTGCTGACGCTGTGGAATACCTATGCGTTCTTTGTGACCTACGCCAACCTGGATGGCTGGACTCCGGGGAACAATGGCGTTGCGGAACACCTCGATCCGGCGACGCTCACTCCGATCGATCGCTGGGCGCTGGCGCGGCTGAACAGTCTGGTGCGCGATGTGACCGCCGCCTTTGAAGCCTATGATGTCACGACGGCGGGGCGCGCCATCGAGGATTTCGTCGATGAACTGTCGAACTGGTACGTGCGGCGCAACCGGCGTCGTTTCTGGAAGAGCGAGCACGACCGTGACAAGCAGGCAGCATATGCGACGCTCTACACCTGTCTGCTCACCGTCGCAAAACTGGCGGCGCCATTCATTCCGTTCGTGGCAGATGCGATCTACCGCAACCTGGTTGGGCTGGAGGCACAGGAAGCCTCCCCCGATACGCCGGAGAGCGTTCACCTCGCGGCATGGCCCGTCGTCAACGAGGCGCTCCTCGATGACCGCCTGGTGGACGATACGGAAGTGCTGTTGAAAGCCGTTTCGGTCTGTCGCGCAGCACGGCGCGCAGCGGGCATCAAAGTGCGTCAACCGCTGCGCGAGATGTGGGTGCGCGCCCCAACCCCTGCCGCGCTTGAAGGGTTGCGTCGCTTTGAGGCGGAACTGCGCGATGAACTCAACGTCAAAGCAGTGCGCTACCTCGACAGCGCAACCAGCCTGGTCGAATACCGCTTCAAACCCAACCTGCGCCTGGTCGGTCGCAAATACGGCAAACTGGTGCCAGCGCTCACCGCGGCGCTCCGCGACCTGACGGGCGATGCAGCGCGCGCGGCGGCGCAGGCGGTCGAAGAGGGGCGGAACATCACCCTCTCCATTGAAGGGCAGACCATCGAACTTCTGCCGGAAGAGGTGCTGGTCGAAAGCAGTTCTCCGCAGGGGTACGCGGTCGCCGAGGATGGCGGCGTTCTGGTTGCGCTCGACACCACCCTGACGCCGGAATTAACGATGGAAGGGCTGGCGCGCGAACTGGTGCGCAACATTCAGGATGCGCGCAAAGATGCCGGATTTGCTATCAGCGACCGGATCATCGTCTATCTGGGCGGCGCCGACGGCGACGCTGAGGTAGAAGCCATGCTGCGCGCCTGGGGCGACTATGTGCGTGAAGAGACGCTGGCGGACGACCTGCGCCTCTGTGCGCCGCCGGATCACGTGCACACCACAACGCTCGAACTCGATGGGGGGCGCACGCTTATCATCGGCGTCAGCCGGCGCTAAGGGGCGACGGTCTGTTCCCCTTGTTCCCCTCCTCGCGGGGATTGCGGCGTTCAGACGCGAGGGGATGGTTGCGGCATCCCGATGGATCGCGCCTGGAGATGTAAAGGCGCGTCATCGCCTCTTCCTGGCTGCGCCTGGCACGACGAAGGGCGCAGCCAGAAACGTCACCCTTCGCCGCGCAACCGGCGCAGTTCTTCCTCAAGAGCACGCAGGCGCGCTTCGGCAGCGGCGCGCAGGCGCGCTTCGGCTTCCCGTGCCGCTGCTTCCTGCTGCGCCCGTTCCGCTTCTCGCCGCGCCTGCTCCTCGGCAGCGGCGCGCAGGCGCGCTTCGGCTTCCCGTGCCGCTGCTTCCTGCTGCGCCCGTTCCGCTTCTCGCCGCGCCTGCTCCTCGGCGGCGGTGCGCAGGCGCGCTTCGGCTTCCCGCGCTGCTGCTTCGCGCCGTGCCCGTTCCGCTTCCCGCCGCGTCTGCCGCTCTGCTTCCTTCGCCCGCCGCACCACGGTCGCATAGTCGCCGAACGCCGCACCGTGCTCGTCGTAGCAGACGACGTGATCGCCTTCAATTCCCAGCCACAGGTCGGCAATCACCAGATGCACCCGCTCTGCCGCGTCCGGCGGGTGCAGTCGATACACCCCGTCGACCAGCCGATAGTCCAGCAGCCGCAGGCGGCGCGCTCCCCTGCGACTCTGATTGTCCACAATCACGTACTGCGGCACCCCTGCCCGCGCGTAATGGTCAACCTTGATCTCCAGATCGTTCTCGCGCGTCTCTGGCGAGGTGATTTCAATGATCAGCGCCGGACGCGCCCCTTCGACCGCCACGTCGAACGTGCTCCAGTCCTGGCGTTCGACGATGCCGGGAATGACCATCACATCCGGTCCGTGCGGACGCAGGTCGGGCACGTCCCACGCAATGCGCACATCGCTGAGCACAATCGCCGCGCCGGATTCCTCCAGGCGGGCGCGCAGCACAGCGGTCAGGTACATCCGGTCGGTCTCGTGGCGGTCGCTGTGCACGATGAAATCTCCCACTTCCGGGTGCAGGACATCCTCAAGGGTCAGCGGCACCTGTTCCAGGTGATGCGGATTGTCGGGGGTGGGACGCGGCACGAAGCGCCAGCCGTAGCGAAACGGGTCGTCGGCAGGCGGCGCGCCCGGCGCAGATGCGGGAGTCGTCGTGTGCGTCATAGCGGTTCCTCCCTCGTACACCCGGTTGACCTGCGGGACAGAGCGGTCACCCGACCCTGCGCCGCACTATTGTACCACATCCGCACACGTGTGCGCATCGGAAGCAGGAAGATTGAACGTTGAACGTGGGAGCGCGCAGGGGAGCACGATGTGCACACGCGAGACCGTTGCCCGTTGGCGCAGGAATGTTCCCCCACGCAGGTGACGAGTATCTTTTACCCCCTGGTCGGGTCGATCAACACACGATCACTGCGTTCTTCGCTCTCGTCCGGCTCCTCGACGCACAGCGCCGCCACGCGGTCGTTCGGTGTCAGGTTGACAATCGTCACTCCCTGCGTATTGCGCCCGAACATTGAAATACCGTCGGCTTCGGTGCGCATCACCATGCCGCTCTCGGTGATAAACGTCAGCAGCGAATGCTCATGCACAACATGGGCGACGGCAACCTCATCGCCAGGGCGGAGCCGGATCGTGATGACTCCGCCGGTGGCGCGCCCTTTGACCGGGTATTCCTCCAGCGCAGTGCGCTTACCGTAGCCGTTTGCGGTTACTACCAGCAGCGCCGCGTTTTCGCGCGCCAGGTCCATCGAGACCACCCGATCCCCTTCAGCGAGCGCGATACCGATGACACCGGTGGCCGGTCGCCCCATCGGGCGCACCTCTTCCTGGCGGAACCGGACGGTCTGCCCGCGTGCAGTGGTAAGCAGCACATCCTCGTGCCCCTGGGTCATCGCCACCCAGCCCAGTTCATCGCCCTCTTCGAGACCAATGGCAATCAATCCATTGGAACGGACCTGACTATACTCTTTGATGGACGTGCGCTTGATCTTGCCGCGCACCGTCGCCATAATCAGGTATTCCGCCTTCTCGAAATCGGGGACTGCCAGCACCGACGTGACCTGTTCGCCCGGTTCGAGCGCAATCAGGTTGACCAGCGGCAATCCCTTGGCGGTTCGGCTGGCGTCGGGGAGTTCGTGCGCCTTGATCTGATACACCTTGCCGCGGTCGGTGAAGAAGAGCAGGTCGTCCATCGTATTGGCGGCCAGAATGTGCCGCACCACATCCTGTTCACGGATGGTTGCGCCGCGGACACCGCGCCCGCCGCGCCGCTGCGTCCGGTAGATGTCGGGCGACTGGCGTTTGACGTACCCGCGGTCGGTGAGCGTGATCAGCACCCGGACGTCCGGGATCAGATCCTCGTCGCTCACTTCACCATCCGCGTCGGGAATAATGCGCGTGCGACGCGGATCGCCGTACTTCGCCTTCAGGTCGGCGAGGTCCTGCTTGATCAGGTGCAGAATCTTGCGCGGGTTCGCCAGGATATCCTCGAGTTCGCCAATCAACTGGATGACCTCACGGTACTCTTCTTCGATCCGCTGCCGTTCGAGCGCAGCGAGTCGCCCCAGTTGCATCTCCAGGATTGCGTTTGCCTGCGCCTCACTGAGCGCAAACCCATTCATCAGGTTGGTGCGCGCATGGTCGCGCGAGCGTGAATTGCGGATCGTTGCGATCACCGCGTCGAGATTATCGATCGCAATTTTGAGACCTTCGAGAATGTGGGCGCGTGCGCGCGCCTTATCGAGATCGAACTCAGTCCGACGACGGATGACCTCGCGGCGATGGTCGATGTACTCCTGCAACAGGCGTTTGAGCGTCAACAGACGCGGCTGCCGCCCCCCTTCGACCAGCGCCAGCATGTTGACGCCGAACGTCGTCTGCATTTGCGTGTGTTTGTAGAGCGCATTCAACACCTTTTTGGGCTGCGCGTCCTGCTTCAGAATAATAACCAGCCGCATGCCGCTACGGTCGGATTCATCACGCACATCGCGAATGCCTTCGATCTTGCGATCACGCGCCAGTTCGGCGATACGCTCCTGAAGGCGCGCCTTATTGACCTGATAGGGAAGTTCGGTCACAACAATGTGGAATGCTCCCCGCGCCGCCTCTTCGATATGCGCTTTTGCGCGAATAGTAATGTGCCCGCGCCCGGTGCTGTAGGCATTCATGATGCCTTCCGTTCCCAGGATCATACCCGCAGTGGGGAAGTCGGGACCGGGCATGATTCTGGCCAGGTCTTCAATCGTTGCATCAGGGTTATCGATCAGATGCGTGATCGCGTCGCACACCTCGTTCAGATTATGCGGCGGGATGTTGGTCGCCATACCGACGGCGATGCCAGCAGCGCCGTTCAGCAGCAGATTGGGAATACGCGCAGGCAGAACGACCGGTTCGCGGTACAACCCATCGAAGTTGTCGCGGAAATCGACAGTATTCTTTTCGATGTCGGCGAGCATTTCTTCGGCGATCGGCGTAAGACGCGCCTCGGTATAACGCATCGCCGCTGGCGGGTCGCCGTCGATGCTGCCAAAATTCCCCTGCCCCTCGACGAGTGGGTAGCGCATATTCCAGGGTTGCGCCAGACGCACCAGCGCGTCGTACACGGCGCTATCGCCATGGGGGTGCATCTTGCCCAGGATTTCGCCAACGATACGCGCGCACTTCTTGAACGGCTGATTCGCCCGTATCCCCATGTCCCACATCCCGTAGAGGATGCGCGTCTGAACCGGTTTGAGACCGTCGCGCGCATCGGGGAGCGCGCGCGAGACGATCACGCTCATCGCGTAGTCGAGGTACGCGCTGCGCATCTCGTCGGTAATGTTGCGCGGTCGAACGATCCCGATTTCCATCACGATCTCCTGAACATGATCAACGGCGGCATGAAAGCCGCCGGATAACGCTCTGCCTGCATCTGTTCCTGATGTAGTATACCGTTAAATCGTGTGTTTGTCCAGAATTTTCAAACCTTTGTTCTACTCCACGACAGGAGCGTAGTCCGCGTACCGCCACCGGTCCGAACCCCAGGTAGTCGCACGCCGTCAGCTGGTAGTAGACGCCGTCGACCAACCCCTGCGTCGCAATCGCCCAGTCTTCGGGGCGGTGCAGATGCCCATACACGCAGGCGGACGCTCCCGCAGCCGCAATCCGGCGCGCGAATTCGGTTGGGCGACGCCCTGCGAACGGCGGGAAGTGGATCATCACGATGATCGGGCGTTTGCCGGACGCCAGATGGTGCGCCGCCGCCAGCGCCGTGTCGAGCCGCATCAATTCGCGCTCGTAGTACGGGTGGTCGGTCGACTCTTGAAATCCGGGGGTTTCCGGCGTATTCCAGCCGCGCGTAGCGCATACCACCGCTTCGCCAATGTCAATCGCGCTCGCTTCGAGAATATCGATGCCCGGCGGGAGTGAACGCCGCACCCGGTTGGTGCGTTCCGAACTCCACCAGTAGTCGTGGTTGCCGCGCGAGATGATCTTGCGCCCCGGCAGCGCCGCGATCCACTGGAGATCAACCAGTGCGTCCTGAAGCTTCATTGCCCACGAGGTGTCGCCAGCGAGCAGCACAACGTCATCGGGCTTGACCCGCGCGCGCCAGGCGGCGGCGATGCGCTCCGGATGGTCCTTCCAGCGACTGCCGAAAATGTCCATCGGCTTGGGTCGGGCGAAGGAAAGATGCAGGTCTGAGATGCTCCATACCATGCTGCGCATGGTACCAGACTTGTGCGGGTATGCCAAATGACTGGCGATCGCGCACCTTGACGCAGACCGATGGATGCGTGTATCCTTTCCTCGTGTGTGCATACGCCGATTCTTTGCTTTCTACAGATTGCACCACCGCTGAAGAACCTGAGCGTCATCGTGACTGTGCAGGGAAAGCGCTTGCGCCGGTGTACTCTCCTGAATGCAAGAATCATCGATGACCTAGAGGACACCGATGCTGCTTTGCATCGCTTTGCGGCGGGTGCTGGTCCTGCTCTGCCTGCCGCTTCTTAGTCTGCCCATTGTGCCCGTTTACGCCGCAAGCATCCGTTACGCCGCACCGACAGATCAGGGAAGCGGCGATTGCTCCAGCTGGAGCAACGCATGCACGTTGCAAACTGCACTGACAACTGCCGTCAGCGGCGATCAGATTTGGGTGAAAATGGGAGTTCACAAACCCGCGACCAACCCTGCGCAACGCACAGCAGTGTTCGCGTTGAAGAGCGACGTGGCGATCTACGGCGGCTTCGCCGGAACCGAGACTGCGCTGAACCAGCGGGACTGGACGCTCAATGTCACCGTCCTGAGCGGTGACATCGACAATAATGATACGGTCGACGCCAGCGGCGTCGTCACAACCGCAACCAACATTGTCGGCAGCAATGCATATCACGTTGTCAGCGCAACCAACGTGCTCAGCACCGCCGTCGTGGATGGGTTCGTCATCACCGGCGGGCAGGCGAACGGAACATCCGCATAACGCTGGCGGCGCGATGTACATCCAGTTCAGCAACCCGACGTTGACGAATATCACCTTCAGCGGGAATACAGCAGCATTCGGCGGCGGCATATACAGCAGCAACGGCAACCCGCTTCTGACGAACGTGACCTTCACCAGGAATAGCGCAACCGGCGGAGGCGGCGGAATATACCTCATCCAAAGCGACCCATTGCTGACACGCGCATCCTTTCGTGGCAACACGGCGCAATTCGGCGGCGGCATAGCTGGCTTCTCAAACAGTGATCCAACGCTGCGGAGTGTGACGTTTATCGACAACGCAGCGCAAGAGACTGGCGGCGGAATGTATAGCAGCGACGGCGTTCCGCTGCTGCTGGACGTGACCTTCCGCGGCAATACGGCGACGTATGGCGGTGGGATGAACAACTGGACCACCAGCAGCCCTATCCTGATCAATGTCATCTTTCACAGCAATGCGGCGTCAATCTGGGGCGGCGGAATGGTCAACCGCAGTAATAGCAATCCAACCCTGACCAATGTCATCTTCTACGGCAATACGGCGCAGTCTGGCGGCGGGATCTTCACCCTGGAGCGGAGCAATCCAACCCTCATCAATGTCACGGTGAGCGGCAATACGGCGCAGGTCGGCGGCGGAGCGTACAACGTGAACAGCGTGAGCAACCCGCCAGCGACTCCAAATCTGCGGAACGTCATCATCTGGGGGAACGAAGCGCCGCTCGGCGCCAATATCCTCAACTCCGGCGCCATCACGCCGACGATCACGTTCAGCGATGTGCAGGGATGCGGCGGCTCCGGCAGCGGCTGGCAATCCTCATGCGGCAACGACGGCGGCGGCAACATCGACGCCGATCCGCAGTTTGTGAACGCTGCTTCTGGCGACCTGCGCCTGCTTTTTGGCTCGCCAGCGATCAATGCCGGGAACAATACGTTCATTCCTCCCGGCGTCACAACCGACCTGAACGGCGCGGCGCGCATTTCCGGCGGCGTGGTGGATATGGGGGCGTATGAAGCAATCATCGTTACCGTTTCGCTGCCGTTGATTATGCGGTAGACCGCCGATCCCCTCACAGGGGTGGATTTTTTGGCAAACCCCTGCGCGCCATCTCCCGTTTCAGGCATCAGAACGCCCAAACTCCCCCTTCTCCCCTTGTGGGAGAAGGGGGTTAGGGGGATGAGGGGCAAAGGCGCATAAGAATGCAGAACATCGCTCATCTCTCCCAAAAACTCTACACGTGAGAGCCGCCGATTCCTCCCGCCTGTCCGAGCGCCCGATGATGCGCCTGTGATCTCTATGGAGTGCGTGTCGTCCTTCACCCCGTATGCAACCCGCACTCGGTCTTGGCGAACCCGACCCAGCGCCCGGCGCGCGGGTTGCTGGCGCTGGCAGGGCGGGTGCAGGGAATACAGCCAATACTGGGGTACCCCTGGTCGAGCAGCGGATTGTACGGAACCCGGTGTGTATGAATATAGGTCCAGACCTGCCGGTCGCTCCAGAATGCGAGTGGATTGATTTTCACCAGGTTATGGCGTGTGTTCCACTCCAGCAGATGAACCGTTGCACGGGTGTTCGACTGATCACGGCGAATGCCGCTGATCCAGGCGTCGTAGTCACGCAGTGTTTCGGTAAGTGGCGTCACTTTGCGAAGATGACAGCACCGATCTGGATCACGAGCGTATAAATGCGGTCCTTCCTGACGATCCTGTTCTTCGAGCGACAACGCGGGACGACGGCGCTGGATCGGTATGCCGTAACGCTGTTCGGCGAGCGCGGCAAGTTCGTATGTTTCAGGAAAAAGAAGATCGGTATCGAGAAAGATGACCGTCATATCAAGTCCTGACCGGACAACCATATCCAGCAGCACCATTCCCGATGGTCCGCTGAAACTGCACGTGAGCGCAAGGCGAGGGTGGAATGTCTGCGTCGCCCAGGTCAGCAGCGCCTCCGGCGGTTGGTTCTGAAAATGTTCATTGAGTCGCTCAAGTTCTTCCGATGACCACACGGTACGCCTCCAAGAACCAGGAACCAGGAACTGAGGAACCAGGAACCAGGAACTGAGAACCAGGAACTGAGAACTGAGAACCAGGAACTGAGAACCAGGAACTGAGAACTGAGAACCGGAAACTGGATTAGATGGTTAGGGGTTAGATCGCTCGATGGAACCTGTAACCCGCTCCTGCACCATCCTCAACCCTCGACCTCTGCTCGCAACGTTCCGCCTTCCCCACTTCCACCTTCTCAACGTCCAACGTCCAACCTTCAACCTTCAACCTTCAACGCCCAACCTTCAACCTTCAACCTTCAACCTTCAACCTTCAACCTTCAACCTTCAACCTTCAACCTTCAACGTCCAACCTTCAACCTTCAACCTTCAACCTTCAACCTTCACCCCCCCCGGCTGACCGTGATCAGTCGCTCCAGGCGTGCCAGAGCTGCGCCGCTCTCCAGCTGTGGCGCGCCTGGTGCAGTC
>AFSR01000684.1_pt1 | contig 16713 bp, 13 predicted proteins | sample 296848 | NCBI WGS metagenome assembly AFSR01 (sample SAMN02954305, study PRJNA68063) | hot springs metagenome | biome: terrestrial; feature: Mushroom and Octopus hot springs; material: microbial mat core samples; isolation source: Yellowstone National Park Mushroom and Octopus hot springs ...
GCGACGGTCTACTCACGCACGCCCGGGCGTGCTGAGGCGTTCGCTGCGCAGTGGGGCATTGCGAAAGCCACCAGCGACCTCAAAGCGGCGATTGAAGACCCGGATACCGATACGGTTATCATCGGTTTGCCCAACGATCAGCACGTGCTTGCGACCGAAATGGCAGCAGCCGCCGGTAAAGCGGTGCTCTGCACCAAACCGCTGGGACGCACCGCAGCCGAAGCGCGACAGATGCTCGAAGCGGTCGAGAAGGCGGGTGTGTTCGCCGGATACCTGGAAGACCTGGTCTATACCCCCAAAACGCTCAAAGCGCTGGAGTCGGTTAAAGCCGGTGCACTGGGCGACGTGCTCTGGGTGCGTTCGCGTGAGACGCATCCCGGACCGCACAGCGCCTGGTTCTGGGATGCGCACGTGGCAGGCGGCGGAGCAATTATCGACCTGGGATGCCACTGCGCCGAGATCATTCGCAATTTCGCCGGTAAGAACAACCGACCGGTAGAGGTGATGTGCTGGGCGGACACGCTGGTGCATCCGATCGCTGCCGAAGATAACGCAATTGCGCTGATCCGATTCGAGAACGGCGCCATCGGACAGTTTGAAGTCAGCTGGACCTTCCGCGGCGGTATGGACCTGCGTGACGAGGTTGCCGGAACGAACGGCACTATCTGGCTCAACCACTTTTTGCGCACCGGCTTCGAGATGTTTACTGCCGCTGGCGGCGGATATGTCGCCGAAAAGGCGGAGACCGAAACCGGCTGGCTCTTCCCGGTTGGTGATGAAGTGCACGAACTGGGGTACAACCACATGTTCACCGACATGTTCGAGGCGATGGACAACAACCGCGCGCCGATGGAGACGTTCTACGATGGCTATGTGGTCAACGCCATCCTGGACGCCGCTTACCGTTCGGCGAAGTCGCGGCAGTGGGAAGCGGTAGATATCGAATGGCGCGCAACTGAGCCGATGAAGCCGCTGCGCCGCGTTGCGCAGGAGATCGACGGGTATGCGCTGGTGAAGGAAGAACGCATGCACGGCAACAAATTGAAACAGATCCTCTCCGATAAAACGACCGGTCGGATCATCGAACGGGTGATCGATATCCAGTGATCTTCCGGATGAGCGATGCCATGACCCTCGACCCTGCCCCTGCACTTGACTATCTGGAACGTGCCGAAGCAATCGTGCGCCGGGTGCGCGAGACCCAGATCGATGCGATTGTCAAAGCAGCGCAGATCTGCGCCGATTCGATCGCCGCCGGTGGACTGGTGCACATGTTCGGCACCGGGCACTCGCGCATTCCGGTGGAGGAAATGTTTCCGCGCCACGGCAGTTTCCCCGGCTTTCATCCAATCGTCGAACTGTCGCTCACCTACCACAACCCGGTGGTTGGGGCAAACGGGCAACGTCAGGCGATGTTCCTCGAAAAGGTTGAGGGGTTTGGTCAGGTGATCCTGCGCAATTTTGTGTTTGGTCCTCACGATAGTTTCATGATCTTCTCGAATAGCGGGGTCAATCAGGTGGTGATTGATGTGGCCCTCGAAGCCAGAGCGCGCGGCATGCCGGTGATCGCCGTAGTGTCGGTCGCTCACTGTCTGGCATCGTCGCCGCGTCACAGCAGCGGCAGGCGCCTGATCGATTGCGCCGATGTGACGATCGATATCTGTTCACCGGCTGGCGATGCGCTGGTGACGGTTGAAGGACTGGCATACCCGGTTGGTCCTGGCTCGACAATCGGGTTCGCGGCAGTGGTCAATGCGCTCAAATGCCTGGTTGCCGCCGAACTGACGAAACGCGGTCAGCCGCCGCTGGTGCTGACGAGTGGCGTGCTGATCGGGAACGCTGCGTCGGCGGAACTGTTCGAGCGCACATACGACGATTATCGGGCGCGAGTGGCGCAGGTGTACGGCGGAAGGCGTAACCAGGATCAGGCGTCGTGTTGAATATCCGGTGTGCGATGCGTCTGGCAGGCAAAACAGCGCTGGTAACCGGCGCGGCGAGCGGCATCGGGCGCGCGGTCGCTCTGCGGTTCCTCGCCGAGGGCGCGCAGGTGGCCGGTTTCGATATCAATGCCGATGGCTTGAATGAGACGCGCGCGCGGAGCGGTGCGGCAGATGCGTTCCTGCCGGTCGTGTGCGACCTGACCGATCCCTCACAGGTGGATCAGGGCGTGTCACGCGCGATGGCGACCCTGCAACGTCTCACAGTCGTCTTCAACGGCGCCGGCGCAAGTGGACGGCGCTGGGGTGATGGACCCGTCGGCGCCTGTACGCTCGAAGGATGGCAACGGACGCTGGACGTAAACCTGACCAGCGTCTTCCTGATGTGTCGCGCTGCGCTGCCGCATGTGCTGGCGGCTGGCGGCGGATCGATCATCAATCTCAGTTCTGTGCTCGGCATGGTCGGCGGCGATGCCGACTTCGCCACCCATGCCTATGCCGCTGCAAAAGCAGGGATCATCGGACTGTCGCGCGCAATGGCGGTGTACTACGCGCCGCACGGGGTGCGGGTCAATGTGATTGCCCCCGGACTGATTGCAACGCCGATGAGCCAACGGGCACAGGAGGATGAACGGATTCAGCAGCGATTGGCGCACCTGCAACCGCTGACCGGCGCGATGGGCGCACCCGACGATGTCGCCGGAGCGGCCGTGTATCTGGCATCTGACGACGCTGCTTTCGTCACCGGCGTGGTGTTGCCGGTCGATGGCGGCTGGACCGCGTGGTGAAGGCGCACTGCTCAATGAGGTGACGCATGGATCTCCCCCTTCTCCCAACCAGTGTCATTGGTTCCTACGCCTGGCCCGCGTGGTTGCACGTCGCTCTGTGGGCGGCGCAGCGCGGCGAACTCGGACCGGAAGACATGCGCGAGACTCAGGACGATGCGGTCGATATGGCGTTGCGCGATCAGGAAGATGCTGGCGTGGACATCGTCAGCGATGGCGAGATGCGGCGCGCCGGTTTTTTCACGGCGGCGTTCTACGGTTTTCTGACAGGACTGCGCGAACTGCCGCCGCAGCGCCGGATCGGCGTCGCCGGTCACGATCAGCGTGAGAGTTACGAGGCCGTTGAGCCGATTACCGCACCGAACGGTCTTGGCTTGCTCGCCGAATTCGATTATGTCAAGCAGAGAACGACGCGCCTGATCAAGATGCCATGTCCCGGTCCGTTCACGCTCGCCGGGCAGATCAAACCCGGCGCGGTCTACAAAACGCGATGGGATGTAGCGGAAGCCCTTGTCCCGATCATCAACACCGAACTCAGGGCGCTAGTCGCCGCAGGATGCACCTTCATTCAGATCGACGAACCCTCGATCGCGGTGCGCCCCGATAACCCATGCGCATTCGTGGAACCTTTCAACGCCACGGTCGCCGGGGTCGATGCGAAGATCGGACTGCACCTCATGTTTCGGCAACTACGTCGGGCGTCCCACGGCAAAGCGCACCTATCGCCCGCTCTTTCCACACATTCTCGACGCGCGCGCCGATCAATATGCGCTGGAATTCGCCAACCGCGAACTGGCTGAGATCGACCTGTGGCGTGAATTTCCGAGTGAGAAGGAACTGGCTGCGGGACTGGTCGACGTGAAGAACTATTACATCGAAACGCCGGAGGATGTTGCCGGGCGGATCCGGATCGCACTACAGTATGTCCCGACAGAAAAGTTGACGATCGTGCCCGACTGCGGGTTCAGCCAGACAGCGCGCTGGGCGGCGCGCGCCAAACTGAAGGCGATGGTGGACGGAGCGCGCATTGTTCGACGCGAACTGACCGGGTGATTCCGGACGCAGGAGCGACAACGACAAGAGCCGCCTGATCGGGCGGCTCCCTCATGCTGCTATGGCTGATGCCACTTATGCGCTGATAGTTTCCAGCAACCGGTCTTCAGCATACTCCGTTTCAGCAGCCTCGACGCCCAGCAATTCTGCAGTGATAAACGCAGCCAGCGCCGGTGAGATCCGACCGTTTTCCACGCCCTCTTCAATGAGCGCCAGAAGATCCTCGTTTGTCATTGTGCCCCCCTTTCTATCCATGCGGTTGACAGACGCGCCATCGCGCCAGGGTTCACAGATTATACCCGAAATCGTCAAAAAAAGATAGGGGAAGTTTGGACGATTATACACGAATTCCCCTGAAAAAGATAGGGGAACTTTTCACATCCGGTATAATCGCTACGGCGGCGTGTTCTGCGTCGTCAGGACAGTGAGCAGGAGCGTATGGGCAAGGCGCTGATCATTCTCAACCCCTGGGCCGGGCGGGGTCATGCTGGCGAACGACGACACGATCTGGATCTGGCGCTCGAGCGGGCTGGCGTCGATTACGATATGGTCATGACCCACACGCGGGGCGGTGCGATCGAAATGGCGCGCCAGGCAATCGAACGCGGCTACAGTTCCGTCGTCGCTGTTGGTGGCGATGGGACGCTCAACGAAGCCGTCAACGGCATTAAGAGCGCAGAAGCGGTAGGTGGACGACGTGTGCCGCTGGGGATTATCCCGCTGGGCACCGGCTGCGATTTCATCAAGGCGCTCGACGGTTTTGTGCCAAATGACATCTATGGCAGCGTCCAGCGCATCGTTCGCGGGCAGACGCGCACCGTCGATCTGGGTCTGGTCCGGGTGGACAACGAACAGGAGCGGTGGTTCATCAATGCGCTGGGTACCGGCTTTGATGCGCAGGCAGCCGCCGAAGCCTTGAAGATTACCCGTGTCAAGGGGTTTGCCGTCTATCTTCTGGCGATCATTCGGGCGATGGCGAACTACAAGGCGCATCCGATGACCGTCGAGTTCGATGGGCGCCGGGTTCAGCGGCGGTTGCTCTTCGCCAGCATTGCGAATGGTCGCTACCAGGCGGGCGGGTTTTTGCTCACTCCCGACGCACACATCGATGACGGGTACTTCGACGCCTGCCTGGTCGATAATCTGCGCATCGATGAGATCATTCGCCATATTCCAAAAGTGCTCGAAGGGACGCACACGAAACTGCGCCAGGTGACGATGGCGCGTGTGCGGCACGTTGCCATCAGCAGTTCTGCGCCGATCCCGGTTGCCACCGACGGCGAGGTGCTTTCCGTCCGTGCCCGTTCGGTAACGGCGGAACTTATTCCCGCCGCCATCGATATTCTTGCGTAGCACACTTACTGATCGCCACGCTCTCCACGTGCTGCAACGGCGATGCCCGCCAGCAGGATCACGAAGCCTGCCAGTTGCAGCGGCGCAAACCATTCACCAAAGAGGATCAGCGCCAGCACCGCCGATCCGATCGGTTCGCCCAGGAGCGCAACGGTGACAAAGGTGGCGGAGAGGTAGCGCAACGACCAGTTGAAGGCGGTATGTCCGAGCAACTGCGGTCCAACCGCCAGTCCAAGGATCAACAGGTAGGCAACTGGCGGGTAGCCGCCAAACAGGGTGAGCGGGTTTGCCGTTCCGGCAAATGCCAGCGCCATGAGCAGCAACACTACGGCGGCGCTTGTGTAGACCAGCCAGATGTACGCCAGCACCGAGACGTATCGCCGCAGACTGCGCCCGACCAGAAAGTAGATCGAGCCGCCGAATGCGCCGAGCAGCGCCAGCAGGTTCCCCAACAGCGCATTGCCGCTGTCAGGACCGGCGCTGTCGCTGATGCCGATCAGAATGCTGCCCGTGATGGTCAGGACAACCCCCGCCATGGTCAGGAGCGACGGACGCTCGCGCAGCAGCAGCGCCGACAGCAGCGCCACCCACAGCGGGTTGGTCGATACGAGCGCAACCGACGACGCGACCGAGGTGTATGCCAGTGATGAGATCCAGGCGGCGAAGTGGACCGCCAGGAAGACGCCTGAAACGACGCCGAGCAGAAGATCGCGCTGTGAAAGGCAGCGCAGTTCATTCCCCGCGCGCGACCAGGCGATGGGTAGCAGGATGATCGCTGCCAGCCCCAACCGACCGGCAGCGATCGTTATCGAGGGCATCTCCATCCCCTGCGCATAGCGGATCATGATCGCAGCAGCGGCAGCGACCATCACCCCGCCGAAGAGCACCAGATATGGCAGCACCCGCGTCAGGCGGGTGACAGGGCGTTCAGTCGCCTGTTCGAGAACCGAAGATTCGGACACGCTTGCACCCTTTCCGATCATACTGAGGTCTGCGGTCTCTATAGTATAATGGATAGCATGCCAACCCTGACACTTTCCACCAGCCCAGGACCACTGATCCTCGAAGCGCGCTGCGAACCGCAGGTCTGCTATGTGTTACTCACGGTGCGCGCTGCGGCCACCGGCGACGCTGGCGTGCGCCCGGTCAACTGGGCGCTGGTTGCAGACGCAAGCCGTTCGATGCGCATTCCAATCGTTGATGAAACCCAGTTTCGCTCATTGTTGCGCAACGGCTCAGCGCAAGAGACGCTGGTTGATGGCGTTCCGGTGTGGCAGTTGAGTGGTTCGGTGCCGCAGGAGATGCGCAAAGCAGCGTCGAGCGCGCTCGATCATGTCATCCATGCGCTGCACACCGTTGTCGAGCGGCTCGACCGGCATGATCGGCTGTCGCTGGTCGTCTTTGCCGATCACGCCCTCCTCCTGATACCGGGGATGGTCGGTTCGGATCGGGTCACGCTGGTACGTGCCATCGAACGGTTGCCCGGTCTTGATCTGGGGGATGGCACAAATCTGGCAGACGGGATTGCGCTGGCGCTCAATCAGATCCGCGCCAACCGCGACGCACGCCGCGCCAACCGGGTTCTGCTGCTGACCGACGGATTCACCCGCGATCCGGCAGCCTGTCTGACACTGGCGGACCAGGCGGCTGACGAGCATATCGCCATCACAACCATCGGCCTGGGTGGTGAGTTTCAGGACGATCTGCTGACGGCGATTGCCGATCGGAGCGGGGGAAATGCTCTCTTTTTGAAGCGCGCCTCTACCATCCCGCGCGCTATCAGCGCCGAACTCGAGTCGGCGCGCGCTACCGCTCTGCCAGGGGTGGACATTGCTATCGCCCCGATGCGTGGCGTCATGCTGCGGCGGGTCACCCGCACGCGACCGGTGCTGGCAATTCTCGCCGAGCCGACCGGCGCCGGGGCGTCTGATGTCGTTTCCGTTCTCCTGGGGGATCTGCCCGCCGGATCGCCGGTGACGCTGCTGCTGGAATTCCTCGTACCGGCAGCAAACCCCGGGCCGCTATGGATTGCCGGAGTTGCAGCGCGGTCGGCAGGGGTGCGTCTGGCGGAAGCGGACATCAGGGCGACCATCGCACACGGCGCCCCGCCACTGAGCGACGATCTGCGCGCGGCAGCGGCGCGGGCAATGGCAGCTCGCCTGATGCGTCGTGCAATCGCCGCATCCGACTCGATCGAAGCGGCGCGTCTGATGCGCGCCGCTGCCGCGCGCTTCGATGAACTCGGCGAACCGGCGCTTGCCGCTGCTGCCCGTGAACAGGCGGCGACCATCGAGCGCAACGGTCGTGCCGCCAGCATTGTCACCCATGAATTAATCTATGCGACCCGCCGACTTGGCGATGCATCCTGAACTTCCGCTGAGGAGAATATATGACGTCGAGCGTGCATCAGGATACGACTGATACTGTCCGACCCGGTCGTTTTGGTCCCTACGGCGGCGCCTACATTCCCGAAACGCTGGCAACGGCAGTTATGGCGCTTGAGCAAGCATATGCGGCTGCGCGTCAGGACCCTGCCTTCTGGGCGGATCTGGATCGTCTGCACCGCAGTTATACCGGAAGACCGACACCACTTACCTTCGCCCAGCGTCTGACGGAATACCTTGGCGGAGCGCAGATCTATCTCAAGCGAGAAGACCTGGCGCATACTGGCGCGCACAAGATCAACAATGCACTCGGGCAGGGGTTGCTGGCGAAACGTATGGGCAAAACGCGGATCATCGCCGAAACCGGCGCCGGGCAGCACGGCGTTGCAACAGCGACCGTGTGCGCTTTGCTCGGAATGGAGTGCGTGGTTTATATGGGTATCGATGACATGGCGCGCCAGCAACCGAATGTCTTCCGCATGCGCCTGCTGGGCGCGGAAGTGCGTGGGGTCGCCAGCGGCTCCCGCACCCTTAAGGATGCCATCAACGAAGCCATGCGCGACTGGGTGACCAATCCGGACTCCTATTATCTGCTCGGTTCGGCACTTGGTCCGCATCCGTACCCAACTATGGTGCGTGACTTTCAGAGCATCATCGGACGGGAAGCGCGCGAACAGATTCTTGCGGCGACCGGGCGTTTGCCCGATGTTGTGCTGGCGTGCGTTGGCGGCGGCTCGAATGCCATCGGCATCTTCAGTGCGTTCATTGCTGATGAGGGGGTTGAATTGCGCGGCGTTGAGGCAGGGGGACGCGGTACGACCCTTGGTGACCACGCTGCGCGCTTCTCCGGCGGGCGACCGGGAGTGTTGCAGGGAACCTATACGTATGTGTTGCAGAATGACGATGGGCAGATCGGGTTGACGCACAGCATTTCGGCTGGTCTCGACTATGCTGCGGTTGGACCGGAGCACGCGCTGCTTCACGATCAGGGGCGCGCCATCTACACCACAGCCGATGACGAAGAAGCGCTCGACGCCTTTCAGACGCTGGCGCGACTTGAAGGGATCATCCCGGCGCTGGAGAGCGCTCACGCGGTAGCCGAGGCGATCAAGATCGCGCCTGCCATGCGCCCGGATCAGATCATCCTGATTAACCTGTCGGGTCGCGGTGACAAAGACATTTTCACTGTTGCGCGGGCGCTGGGGGTGGAGGTTGGGGGTTGAAGGTTGAACGTTGAAGGTTGAAGGTTGCACGTTGGGTGTTGGGGGGTTGAAGGTTGAAGGTTGAAGGTTGAAGGTTGCACGTTGGGTCGTTGGGAACGTTGCACGTTGCACGTTGCGCGTTGGGGGGGAACGTTGCACGTTGCACGTTGCACGTTGGGTGTTGGGGGGTTGAAGGTTGAAGGTTGAGCGTTGAACGTTGAACGTTGCACGTTGCGCGTTGGGGGGGAACGTTGAACGTTGCACGTTGCACGTTGCGCGTTGGGGGGGAACGTTGAACGTTGCACGTTGCACGTTAGAACGTTGCACGTGGCACGTTGGGTGTTGGGCGGTGGGCGTTGCACGTTGCACGTTGCACGTTGCACGTTGCACGTTGCACGTTTGAACGTTGAACGTTGAACGTTGAACGTTGCACGTTGCACGTTCGTCGGATGGGCGGTTGTGGGCGAACGCTCTCTGATCGCGTACCTCGACAAACTCATCGAAGTGGCGCTCATTGGTCTGATCGCAATTGAGGTGAGACAGGAAGGCGAACGTTGACGGGATTCGACATCCGCGCTGCGATGGCAATCCTGCGCGCCGAGATGCCACGTTTCCCCAAGCCGCTGATCGACGGCATGGGCGAGGAAGAGGCGCGTAACCCGTTTCGTATTTTGATCGCCACGATCCTGAGCCTGCGCACCAAAGATACCATGACCGCTGTGGTCGCGCCGCGTCTGTTTGCAGCAGCCGACACGCCGGAGAAGATGCTGGCGCTCAGCGAAGATGAGATTGCCGCACTGATCTATCCGGTCGGCTTCTACCGCAACAAAGCGCGCACAATCCGCACGATCTGTCAGATCCTCATCGATCAGTATGGCGGCGAAGTCCCCGCCAATCTGGATGCGCTACTGGCGCTACCCGGCGTCGGCAGGAAAACCGCCAACCTGGTGCTCACCGCCGGTTTCGATCTGCCGGGGATCTGTGTTGATACCCACGTTCACCGCATCTGTAATCGCTGGGGCTATGTGCAAACCAGAACGCCGGAAGAGACCGAGATGAGACTGCGTGAGATTCTGCCGCCGGAATACTGGAAGGAGATTAACGGCTTGCTGGTGACCCTTGGGCAGAATATCTGCCATCCAACCTCGCCACGCTGTAGCGTTTGTCCGCTGGCGCATCTCTGCGCGCGGATCGGTGTGGAACGTCGTCGTTAGCAGTGATCTGTATTCCGGTGCGCGTTTGCCCCTCATCCCCCCAACCCCCTTCTCCCACAAGGGGAGAAGGGGGAGTTTGGGCATCCTGAAGACCAAAACGGAGAAGGAACGCCGGAGCTTCCCACAACCTCATCGCTGCAAGAAGGGGAGAAGGGGGAATTTGGGCGTCCTGAAGACCAAAACGGAGAAGGAACGCCGGAGCTTCCCACAACCTCATCGCTGCAAGAAGGGGAGAAGGGGGAGTTTGGGCGTCCTGAAGACCAAAACGAGAGAAGGAACGCCGGAGCTTCCCACAACCTCATCCCTGCAAGAAGGGGAAAAGGGGGAGATGTAGCACTCTGATGGTGCACGTTCCCGCATACGCGGGCGTCTCGTGAACTGCATCGACAACTATCGCGCCCAGATGTGCGTTTCCTCGCATACGCGGTCGTCTTACCCTGCATACCGCGCTGTGACCCATTACGGGAGCGAGGGTGCCACGCTCCTGACTGCACCTTGGCGTGGAAGGCGAGTCGGAAAGTCAGGCAAAAGCGCTGCCTTTACCCACTCGAGTCGGATGGTCACGACCCTGGGCATCGGGGTCCGACCCGTAAACGCATTCCCGTCGCTCTATTCCAACCAAGCTCTTCGATAAGATGCAGCACGGCAGTGTCAGAGCCGGAGCGCTTTCCGAAGAGCATGTTATACTACTGAAGCAGGGTGTCATTGCAAGGCTGTTCAGGAAACCGCGTGCTGGAGAAGCGTCACAGGGGTAACCATGTATATACGCTGGATCGTTCGCAAACACAAAAACGCTGGCGTGGCAAACGTTTCGTTCCACGATGCGTATCTGGTGGAAAGTTATCGTGATGAAAACGACTCGCCCCGTCAGCGAACTATTTGTTATCTGGGGAATATCCGGCAGATCGGCGATGAATTTCCGCCGCTGGAGCGCGAAATCTTTTTCCTGCGCGCAGAGCGCATTCTTATGAGCATCCCGGAGATCGATAGCGAGGAGCGTGAAGCGATCCTGGCGTTGCTCCGTCAGAAGGTGCCAGAGTTATCAGAAGAAGAAGCGATCATTGCGTTTCACAACAACTTGCGCTGGTTTGCGCGCTGGATCCGCTCGCGCGGTCGGCGCATCTCGCGCGATGAACTGCTTCGCATGGTCGATACAGCTGCCGAGAGTATCGAGGTGTAAAGGAGGGGCGCAGCGCTGCTGCGCCCCCAGGCGCCTCGATGCCTGTAAGGGCGCTGCGGCACGGCAGCGCGTCGGGGCGGGCTGCGGCACAGCGCCCCTACGGGAATGTTACCCCTTCCAGGCGATCTTCCAGGTCGGCGTAGATCATCTGCAGGCGTTCGATGGTCTCGTCGTCAGCCTGCCACAAGCCTCGCCCGTGGCTTTCGAGCAGACGGGCGACAGCGTTGCGCGCAGCGCGCGGATTGGCCTGCGCTAGTCGCTCGCGCATGGATTCGTCGAGCACGAACGTCTCCGCCATCTGGTCGTAGACCCATTTCTCGACAGCGCCGGTGGTGGCGCTCCACCCCAGCAGATAGGTGAAGCGGTTGCCGATCTCAGCAGCGCCAGCATACCCGTGCTGAAGCATCGCTTCGTACCAGCGCGGATTGAGGAGCTTGGTGCGCACCTCCAACCGAATGAACTGATCCGCAGACCCGACACGCACGACGCCAGTGTGGGTTTCCGCATAACTCAACGGCACGTCGCCGCCGCGCTCGCGCCCCGCTGCCAGTCGGATCGCGCCGCTGTGTCCGTAGTAATGCTGCATATCGGTCAAACCATACTCGACGCTGTCGATCGCCTGGAAGACGTGATCGACGGCGCCGAGCAAGCCGCGCAGCGCTTCGGCAGCTTCCTGCCCACCGCGCCCGCCGCCGTAGGCGTACCCGTTGCGGCGGACATACATGTCTGCCAGGTCGTGCGTGTTCTGCCACTGACCCTCTTCCACCAGTTCGTCCACGCCGGTGCCGTACCTGCCGGGCGCCTGGGTGAAGATGCGCGCAGTCGCCTGTTCCCAACTCAAGCCGCGCGCCTGCTGTTCCAGCGCATGCGCCCGGACGAAGTTCCGCTCCGGCGGTTCGTCCGCTTCCGCCGCGTGGCGGAACAGATCGTCGAGCAGATCGAGACTGATCTGGAAGGTGTCGCGGAAAATGGCGCTGACATCTAGCAGCACATCGATCCGCGGACGTCCGAGTTCTTCCAGCGGGATAAGGTCATAGCGCCAGATTTTGCCCTGCCCGTCGCGTTCAGGGCGCGCACCGACCAACGCCAGCGCCGCGCCGATGCTTTCACCTTCGGTCTTGATCGTATCGAGCGCCCACAGGGTCAGCGCCACTGTCTGCGGGTACGCCCCATTCGGCGAGTGCTGAAGGTGCTGCTCCAGCAGGCGCTCCGCCATCTGCTGACCGCGCGCCAGCGCGGCGTCCGACGGGAGTCGCCACGGATCGATGCTGTGAATGTTACGTCCGCTCGGCAGGGCGGCCACACCGGCGCGCACCGGATCGGCGCCGGGCGCCGGGCGGACATACCCGCCGTCGAGGGCGTGGATGAGTGCATCGAGTTCGCCGGGCGCCTGCGAGAGACCATCGAGCATGGCGCGCCCGTAATCGATGTAGAACTGCGGATCGAACAGCACTCCGACATCGGCAGGTCGTCCAAAGGTGTGGAGCCATTCATCGAGATGCAGCGTCTGCCGTTCGATGATGAAGCGCCGCACAAAATCGGCGCGCGCCTGTGCGATCTGCGTTTCAGGCACGCCGACGCCGCGCAACGCGCTGGCAAGCCCCAGGCGACCCTCGCGTGACACATCGAGAGCTGCTTCGATCAGTGCGGCTGCGCGATCCGGCGCTGGCGCTTTGCCAAAGATGTGCAGTCCGTCAAGGATCAACCGCTGCTCGACATCATCCAGATACCGGCGGACACGCCGCAGGAATGCGTCGGCAGCTTCACCGGGGAGCGGCGCCAGATCGGGAAACTGTGAACTCAGGAATGGCAGCCGCTCGTAGAGGGTGTGCGCGTCATAGTCGTTGCTGCGCGCTTCGTACTGTTCCATTTCGGCGCGGAGGATCGCCAGCTGCCGGTACAACCCCGCGCGCGCATACGGTGGCGTCAGATGGCTGATGATCGTCGCGTAGCCGCGTCGCCGGGCAATTGCCGCTTCCGCCGGATTGTTCAGCGGATACAGGTAGAGGTGCGGCGCGTCGCCGAGCAACAGGTCGGGCCAGCAATTTTCGGTCAACCCTAATTGCAGCCCCGGCATCCACTCAGCAGTGCCGTGCATACCGACGTGCACAATGGCGTCGGCGCGCCAGCGTTGGGTGAGCCAGCGGTAGAACGCCACATACTGGTGGTGCGGCGTGAAATCGCGGTCGAACAGCAGGCGCATCGGGTCGCCAGGGACGCCCATCGGCGGCTGAACCGCAATGATGACGTTGCCAAAGGAGAGGGTATCGAGGCGGATCGCATCGCGCCCATGCGGGGCGATTTCTCCAGGAGGCGCCCCCCATTTGCGATCAATCCGCCCGGCGTGCGGGGCAGGAACAATGGCGTGATACTCTGCCAGCGGCACGACTGTGCGCGTCGACGTGAGGGTTTGCGGTTCATCGGCGACATCGAGAGCGGCGATCTGCTGCGCCAGTTCTTCAACCGTCGCCGGAACGCCTTCCACGCGGTACCCTTCGGCGGCGAGGCGCTGAAGGATCGCGTGCAACGTTGCCGGTACGTCGAGGAGCGCCGCTGTACCGAGTTTCCCCAGACCGGGCGGAAAGTTGTAGATCACCAGCGCCACGCGCTTTTCGGCATTCGCTTTGCGCCGCAGACGCACCCATCCGGTCGCCAGGCGCGCCGCGCGCGCCAGGCGATCAGGTGTGGCGACGATCCGTTGTTCGTGGATTGCGCCAAGCGCCACTGACGCAGTGCTGCCGTCCATTTCCGGCAGGTCGTACATGATCACCGCCTGCATCGGCGCGACGCCATGGGTATGCCAGTGCTCAATCTCCTGCATTTGCAGCGGTTGAATGATCATGTACGGCACATTGATGCCCGCCAGCAGGTTGATCGCCGTCTCGCGGTGCTGCCCCGGTTTGGTTGAACCCGCCGGACCGCCGATGATCGGGAAGCCCATCGTGTTGATGATCAGATCGACCTTCTGCCGCGCCACCCACTCGCGCACTGCGACGTGCGTCTCGATGCCGCTGACCACAATCGGCAGCACCGCCATCCCCTGCGCCTCCAGCGCTTCGATCAGGTCGGCGACATACTGCTGGCGCTGAACGATATGCTTGCGGAAGGCAAGGATCGCCACCAGTGGTGCATCGGCAGGGATCGCGGCGCCCCTTCTGCGCTTCTGTTTCCGATACCACTTCAGGTAGGCGTCGGGGTTGGGGAAGAGTTCGTCGGTTGCGGGATGGAAGCACCCCATCATCGGGATGATGCGCACCGGCGCCACGTCGAGGCGTTCCCCCAGACAGTCGCGCAGGATCAGGCGAACCATCTGCGTCAGGTTGTAGGGGTCGGGCTGGTTCCAGTAGATATTGACGCTGAGCCAGGTGCGGAAATCCTTCAGTTTGGGGGGCATGAGCGGCAACAGTTTCGCCGTGAGTTTGGTCAGTTTGGTGTAGGCGTAGAGGGTGTCTTCTTCGCGTCCGCGGGTCATCAGGCGCAGTACTGCCTGCATCGGCTTCGGCATCGACGCCCGCCCGCCATTCTGTACGCGATACTCGCCGACGCGGGTGAGCGCCATGACTTCGGGCATGCTCTCGAAGGCAAACACCATCGGCGTACCGGCACGGTCGATCTGTTCCTTCAACCACTGCGCCTGGTCGCGCATGTTGATCAGGGTGATGAAGAGAACATCCGCCTGCGCAATCGCCTCCGCAAGCGCCGGATCGCGTCGCTCGACGTGCCCGTCGTGGAAGCGGAGCAGCCGCACCTCGACGCCAGACTGGCGCAGGTTCTGTTCGACTTCTTCCCAGATATGAGCGTTGAACCGCTCCATGCCAAGAATGAAGGTGAGCGTTCTCATAGCGTCCTCGCCGAACTATGGTTGCAGACAGTGCGCGACCTTAAGTATACAGGGTATCCACCGGCAATGCGCGGGGTGAAGCGGAAGCGGAGCATGACTGTTGGTTAAGAAAACACAACCATACTATCTGCTGGATATGTGTGGAGATTTTGGGTGTGGGATGTGGAGGTTTTGCGCAGCGGGCGCGCCGGCGGAGCACGCTTCCAGTGGCGTCGGCGGCGCGCGCATCCAGGGGCATCGGCGGCGCGCGCTCCCAGGGGCATCGGCGGCGCGCGCTTCCAGGGGCATCGGCGGCGCGCGCTCCCAGGGGCATCGGCGGCGCGCGCTTCCAGGGGCATCGGCGGCGCGCGCTTCCAGGGGCATCGGCGGCGCGCGCTTCCAGGGGGTGCTGCTCCAGGAGCGTCCCTACTGGCGTCGCCAGCGGATGTCGCACTCGTCGCGGTGCCGAGGGCGCGCTGCAACACGTCAATCAGGTGCGGACTCGCGCCGCGATCGGCGAGCAGCGCCAGGGTATCGCGGTTGATGTAGAAATCGGCGTCGGTGGTGCTCTCGATCTCCAGGTTGTCGAACAGGACGCGCATCTCTTTGCCGGTCACTTCGTCGATCAGCTCGCCGCTCAGCGCATCGACAATGGTGAACCGGTCATCGCCCGCCAGCGGTGGGTCAAACAGGTCGGCGAGGTTGATACGAAACGGCAGAATCCTGATCGACGGCGGCTCTTCGATCACCACCGGCTCGTTCACTTCGTGGAGCAATGTATCGACAATGACACGCGCAGCGTCGGGACGTCCGATGTTGCGGGTGTTTTCGCGCATGCGCGCCAGGCGTTCGGGGTTCTGCAACAGACGATCAACTTTGTAGGCAAGGGTGGTCATCTGATTGCAGCGCAGCGCCACTCCCTCTTCGAGGAGGTGATCACTGTTGCGCTCTTCCTGACCCGATCTTCATCAGCGATGGCATATCGTCGGTGAATCCCAGCACGCGGAAGCGTTTCGCTTGCGGTTCGGTCAATTCAATGAGTTCTTTGCGCAGTTCTTCATTCCTGCCGCATACCACAATGACCTGTGATGGCGTCTTCATCGTCATGATCTGCTGCACCACGTCGCGCGCTGGACCAATGCCCGCTGCACCTGCCGACACCAGGATCATCGGCAGGTCGGGACGCAGGTGGTAGTGCGCCAGGACCTCGTCGCGGTTGATCGGCGCCTCGAAAGCGGGATCGACCGGGATGCCGGAGATGGTAATGCGATCCTCCGGCAGTCCGAGCGCCATCAGATGCACCTTTGTTTCTTCCAGCGCGACAAAGTAGCGATTGAATCTCGGACTGAGCCACATCGAGTGGAAGTCGTAATCGGTGGTCACAATTGCCAGCCGGGTGTCGATGGCGTCTTCTGCTAGCAACTGCGCCACGATGCCGGCGGGCATGAAGTGAGTGCAGACGGTGATCGTGGGACGGAACTCGCGAATGAAGCGGGTCAGTGGGTCGGCGTTGATCCGGTCGAACAGCAGGCGGAAGGTGTCGGTCTTCCACGGTTCGTCGCTCGCCTGATACCACCAACCGACGAGTTGCGGATGTTCCTGCACCAACCGCAGGTAGAGATCGGAGTAGAAGGCACGGTACAGTTCGTTGGTACGTTCGAGCGCATCGAGATTGACAAGTTCTTCGACCTGCGGCGAACGTTGAAAGACCTTCTCGAGCGCGGCTGCGGCGGATTTGTGACCGGAACCGGCGCTGGTGGAGAGAATAAGGACGCGATGTTTCAT
>AFSR01008474.1_pt1 | contig 16697 bp, 19 predicted proteins | sample 296848 | NCBI WGS metagenome assembly AFSR01 (sample SAMN02954305, study PRJNA68063) | hot springs metagenome | biome: terrestrial; feature: Mushroom and Octopus hot springs; material: microbial mat core samples; isolation source: Yellowstone National Park Mushroom and Octopus hot springs ...
AATTTGGTGACTGGGGCCGGAGAATGAAGATAGGCTGGAAGCGAACGTTGGTGTTCATCCAGGCGAGCGGGGGAAAAAGATGAACGAGCCCATGTCGCTGTCAGTACGGGCGGCTATCGAGCGGATGAAGTCTCGTTTGCGCATGACTCGTCGCTTTGGGTTTTGGTTCCAGGCAATCTTGGGGGCGACGGCGCTGCTGCTGTGGTTTGGCTTTTTAATCGGCCAAAATACCGTCTATCGAGATGACTCGCTGGGGGCTGTCATCGCCTTCTGGTTCACCTTGTTTACATTGCTCACCCTGGCAGCCGGTCTATTTTTCAACTGGCGCTACTTGCTCCACGCGGAGCGCCGCTCAGCTTCTGCTGATGCCCTAAGCCAATTGGATTTGCCCAAGCAGTTGCAGTTGGTCACCTATGTCAGCCTCATTGGGGCCTTCCTTGCTTTGATTGGTATGGAAGCCCAAGTGGGCGAGCTGTTGGCGCGCATGTTTTCCCGCACCCAGGCCAACCAGGTGACAGGAGTGCTGCTGCTGGCCGCCAACATCAACGTGACGTTTGCCCACTTCGTCTGCTTGGCAGGGGTTCTCTGGATTACCGGTGTCCTCGACCGCGAACCCTAGCGCCGGATCCCTGGCCCACCTTTGGGAGTCATGTGGACAGTGGCGAGACGGCTTGTTGTTTTTATAGTCGTTTACAGTCGTTCCAGTTCAGGGCAAGACACCTGAGCTACTGTTCGCGCTAGCGGGACGGAGTCCTTGAAAGGCCTTCTGGCACGGTGCATTTAACGTTTTACGCGTGGGTGCAGTGTCCTAGTTTGAATCGAAATGACCATAAATGGGCAAAGCAAAGAGCCCCCAACTTGGGAGATAAGCTGGGGGAAGCCCTTTAGTTTGCTTGAGTTTTCTCCAGACCACCCAGGCCTTTGAGACCTTTGCGACCTCAGTAAAAGCAATGGCTTTACTTAAAGCCCACTGCCGCTTGCCAGACAAAAGCCAGCAGGAAAAACAGAACAGGGATGATCGGCAAAATGTCGATCAGCGGGTCAACAATTCATAGCCTTCCGGCAAACTGGCCAGGAGCACCATCGCTGACATAGCAACAAACCTCAGGGGAAAATGCGGCTGAAGAAACTGCTTCTTTCAGAATTAAAATAGAGCTTAACATCATCCAGCAGGGATCCGGACTAAGTTCAAGAAATGTAAAGGAAGTGGCGACCTAGAGAACGCCAATGTTAGAGAGGCCCAAAACGACCCCCACTCCCAACAAATGGCCAAAGCTGGCAACCCCGATGACTTCTGGCCAGGTCATTCCCAGTACCGGCCCAGTCTCTGAGGCCACTCCAGAGGAGGATTTGAAGCTCAAGTAAGCCAGCCCTGTGCAGAGCAGAATGATCACGGCGTTCAGGGGGGACCAGGGGCTGGTTTGAGCGGTCAGAGCCAACAGCGCAACAACAGGCATCATGGTTTCCATCCTCAGCTCAGGTTAACCGACCCTTAGATTACCGCCTCCTGCTGGGATCCCCTCGCAATCTGCACATGAATTGCAACAAAACCTCACACTACGGCTTTTCTCTGGCTTCAGGGGCAGTTTGCCGTTGCCGGGATCCTTCAGGAATCCTTGGCCAGGAGAGGAAGGTGCCCCCATGGCTGGGGTTGTGAGGAAAATAAGGCTTGGGCTGAGAAGCTGGGCAGGTCTCTGCCGTATACTAACGAAAGTTAACAAACTTATCTCTTCGATCTCTTTTTGGTGTGATGACTGGGACGCGCTGCCTCGACCCATCCTCTCTGTCTGCACTGTGCGCACCTAAGGATGGCTGCCGATGACTGTTGCTGCTACTGCTGAACCAGCCCAAAAACCTTTCGCATTGCCTCGTGAGCTGTTGGGGCCACCCTCGGAATTTTGGAATCCCACCTTGCTGATGTTTTTGGCTGCGGTGGTGCTTTCGGCCTCTTGCTTTGGCGGGTACGCCTTTTGGCACTGGCCCAAATGGATGGTGTTCTGGCTCAATTTTGTGGCCCTCTATGTTCTGGGCACGGTGATTCACGATGCTTCCCATGGCTCGGCCCACCGCAACCGCTTTCTGAACGAGGCACTCGGACACGGCTCTGCCCTGTTGCAGGGTTTTGTCTATCCCGTCTTTAAGCGGGTACACATGCAGCACCACGCCCACGTCAACCATCCTGAAGACGATCCCGATCACTATGTCTCAACGGGAGGGCCGCTGTGGCTGATCGCGCCGCGGTTTTTCTACCATGAGGTGTTTTTCTTTAAGCGGCAGCTCTGGCGGAAAGGTCGCTGGGATCTGCTGGAGTGGGGCTTGAGTCGGCTGGTGGTTATCCTGACCTTTGGTCTGGCCAGCTACTTCGGCTACACCGACTACATCATGAACTATTGGCTACCCCCTGCCTTTATCATGGGGTTCTTGCTGGGCTTGTTTTTTGACTACCTGCCCCATCGCCCTTTTCAATCCCAAGAGCGGTGGTACAATGCCCGCGTCTATCCCGGATGGCTGACCAACATTCTGCTGTTGGGGCAAAACTATCACCTGATCCACCATCTCTGGCCTTCTGTTCCCTGGTACAAATACCAAGCAGCCTACTGGGCAGCCAAACCTGAGCTGGACGCGCGCAACTGCCAGCAAACGCTGGGGATCTGGGAGAAGGGAGAGTTTTGGGGCTTTTTGTACGATGCTCTGATCGGTCTGCACTGGCACAAGCCCACTTCAGCTCACCCCGCTGCGCCAGCCAATCCAGAATCGGAGGGATCCCCTGCGGATCCACAGCTTGGCTAGCATGGTTTGGCCAACGCTGCAAGTCCCGCAGGTGCTGCTGTTTGTGGAAGCGGCCAGCCTGTTGCAGGACTCTAGCCAGGTTTTGTTGCAGGCCGGTCGGGCAACGGCAGATTTGCCGGAGTTGATTGCAGAAGCGCACGCGCGGGCCGAAGTCCAGGTGCAGCTCCTTGGGATCCCGGCAGACTTGCGGGCACAGTGCGAGGGATCCTCACGTTGACCTCGCCCCAAGAGTGCTGGCCTACTTGCAGACTTGCTGGACAGGGGATCCGGCCCGGATTTGGAAGCCTTTTTGGAGCAGGCGGGATCCGCCTCTACAGTGCTGCGCTTCCCCCCCCTGTTGGTGGGGGCTGTGGCTCTGCAGGTGTTGCTGGAGCGGTTGGACTTTTCTCCAGAAGAGCGGGCTGTGGTGCAAGCCCAACGGGATCAATGGGAACAGGCCCTGGCGGAATTGGCCATCCACCACAGGGTTTCCCCAGAGCCGCTGCAGGCTGCTGCCGAGACGGTGCTGCGGGCGGCTTCAGCAGAGGAGCTGCTGCAACTGGGTCAGGATCTTTTTCAAGATCTCCAAGATCTCGCTGTTGCTGATTCTGAGCCAGAAGCCGAGCCTCAGGTGGAATTAGCGGGGCCTCTGCTGTTCATGATGGTGGCGGATTACCTGCTGGCCCAAACGGAGTATCCGCTGACCCCGGAGCAGCGGCTGGACTTGCAAACCAATCGCGCCGAGGCAGAAACCCGCTACTTGGCCATGCAAAAGTTGGGCCGCATTGAAAACTTGGCGGAGCAACAGGCTTATATTCGATCTTGGATTGACCAAGCTTCCGTACCGGATTTGCTGCAGGCTTTGGATCGCCTTTTTGCGGCGTCTGAACCCAACTCATGAGGCTCAGGGATCGCCGAAGATTTTGGATCCCCTATCCTGGAAGCAAAGGGATCCCACTTGAGGTGTGAAAGTGGACTGGGGCAGCCTGTTCTGGATTTTTCTGATCTTCAGCTCTTTGCAACCTCTGCTGAACCGTCGTGCCCAAGAGTTCCGGCGCTTGATGGCCATTCGGGAGTTGGAGCAAAAGCGGGGCAGCCGGGTGATTCTGCTCATTCACCGCCAGGAGTCGATTAGTTTTTGGGGATCCCGGTTTCCCGCTACATCAGCATCGAGGACTCCGAGCAGTATTGCGGGCGATTCGCCTTACCCCACCCAATACCCCGATTGATTTGATTTTGCATACCCCCGGTGGCCTGGTGCTGGCCACGGAGCAAATTGCCCGCGCCTTGATCCGCCATCCGGCCAAAGTGACGGTGTTTGTGCCCCACTACGCCATGTCGGGGGGGACGATGCTGGCCCTGGCCGCCGATGAAATCGTCATGGATGCCAATGCAGTCCTGGGGCCGGTGGATCCGCAGTTGGGGGGGTATGCTGCCGCCAGTATTCTGCAGGTGGTGGCGGATAAACCCATTGCCGAAATCGATGACCAAACCTTGATCCTGGCAGATCTGGCCCGCAAAGCGATGCAACAGGTGCAGAACTTCGTGCGGGATCTCCTGAAGGACGATGTGCCCAAGCGCAAAATTGCCCCCGAACGCATCGAGCCCCTCATCCAGTACCTAACCAGTGGACAAGTTACCCACGACTACCCGATCACTGCCGAAGAAGCCCAAAGGTTGGGCCTGCCCATTTCTACTGAGTTGCCACCCCAAATCTATGCCCTGATGGACTTGTACCCACAGGCCACCATGGGCCGCCCTTCCGTGCAGTACATCCCCATCCCCTATGATCCTCGCCCCTCTCTGCCCAGGGGGGGATCCCGCTCTGGCTTAGGGTGAACTCTTGGCGTAAGCTTCCATAGCTTCCAGGCGCAGCCCCCCTGCCCGGCGAAACAGCTCTTGTCCGGTGTGCAGATGGCGGTCGTCGAAGTTCAGGGGGAAATACTGCAGCTCCTCTAGAGCGTCCTCTAGGTGGTTGAGGGCGTAGTAGAGGCGAGAAGCCACTCCCCCCAGGCTGCTGGGATTGGGGAGGCGGCCAAAGATCTGCTGGGCTTGGGCCAGTTTCTGCGCACACTCTTCCAGATAGTCAGCAAAAGACTGCAACAGGTTGGGATCAAAGGGATCCGCCGCCAAAGCATGCAACTGAGGCTCTAGGGAAGACAGCAGGGGCCCCAAAACTCGGTTTAGGGGGGTGTAGACCTGTTGGATCCAGGCTGCGCGGGCGATGGCTTCGTGGCTGACGGTTTCATGGGGAGATCCCCTCGGCTGAGGGCAGGGTGAGGTGCGGCTGGAGTGCAATTGCCGGTCGTAGTCGCGGCGAGATTGCGGATCCTTGAGCACCGCGTAGGCAGCGTTGATCTGGCGGATGCGCTCAGCGGTGGCCCGATCTTTTTTGGCCAGCAGGCTATCGGGATGGTGGTACTTGACCAAACGACGGTAGGCAGACTTGATCTCCTCCGCCGTCGCCGCCACGGAAACGCCCAAAACTTCGTAGTGGGATCCCACTCCCGATCCGCTCTCCATAACCCCTAGGCTTGCCGGAAAGAAACTTCCATATTCTACCTGCAGCCTAGAATAAAGGTGAGTTTTCCGGTGCTGCCCCATGTCTTCTTCTCCACAGGGATCCCCCCATCCTTTCAGTGCCCTCTTGGGGGCCGCCATCGCCGTCAGTTTGGGCTACGGGTTCTTTCAACTGCTGCTCTCGATGTTGGCCAAGTTGCCGCCAATTGAGGTGGAGATTGGATCGTTGGCCCGCGGAATCAGCATTCTGGTGCGCTACCTGCTGGTCGGTTCCGTTTCCCTGATTGCCTTCATGTTTGCCATGGTGGGGTTGGGGCTGGCGGCCTATTGTGTGCAATTGCTGGGAGAGCGGCTGACCTCCTCTCAGCGCTGAACCTAGGGGCACAACCTCTGGCCGACTCGTTGGGCGTTTATCATGATGAGCCAGCTTCTTCTCAGCGCAGCACCACCTTGGGGGAGAGCAACAAAGTCAGGGATCCCTGGCGGTAGTCAATCCGGCCTTCGGCAAAGCGCACTTGGGCTAGGCCCGCTTTTTTGAGGGTGATCGCGTGGGCGTTGGCCGGGTTTAGACCAACAGCCGCTTGTACCCACAGGCTCAGATCCGGCTGGTGACCGACCAGAGCCAAAGACGCCAGAGGTTCCCGCTCTGCTTGCCAGCGCACCAGGTCAGCAAAACTGCCGCCCGGAGCCAGCGGTTCAAACACCTCCACAGCTTCGGCCAGGTTCTCGTCCAAAAAGATCTCAGCGGTCTGCCGAGCCCTCACCAGGGGACTGGTGAGCAGGAGATCCCACCTCCAGCCCATGTTCTTGAGCTGGCGGGCAACCTTGCGGCAACGCTTGCGACCTTCGTCTGTAAGGGCCCGAAAGGCATCCTCGACTTCTGGCCGGGGTTCCTCGGCTATGCCATGGCGAATAAAATCCACAGCCAGTTCCTGTCGGGCAGTCTGCTTTTCTGCACCGCTAACGGCGATAGTGCTCCGCACCGCTAACGCAAACGCCCTCTGTTGTTCAAACCCAGAGACCATAGAACCCCGTCCTGTCAGCGCGAACGGCACTGTCAAATCTTGACTGCCAAATCTTGGAATAACTGTAACTCTCCCAGAATACTGTGGGAAAAAAGCCCACTCCCTCTACGGCAGCACTCCCGCGACAAAACCGGAAGTCATGAAGAAGACGAGGGGTTATGCAGTCGCTGGCTGACCAGAGTGCGCCCCTCCTGGGTGTAGAGCTTCCAGTAGTTCCAGTAGTTGCCAAACACGGACTTCACATAGCCCCGGGTTTCGGGGAAGGGGATCTGCTCCACAAACACGTCCGGATCCCCGAAGCCAAAGCGGTTCAGCCATCTGGCCACGTTGCCGGGGCCACCGTTGTAGCTGGCCAGGGCCAGCAAGGTGTTGTCTTGGTAAGTGCGGTGGGTGTAGTCGAAGTACCAGGATCCCAGGTAGAGATTGTCAGCGGGGTTGGTGAGGCTGTACTGGGCCAGGCCGATCTGCTGAGCAATCCAGCGCCCGGTGGCGGGCATCACCTGCATCAAGCCCAAAGCCCCCGAGGCCGAGACGATCTCTGGCTCAAAGCGGGATTCCTGCCGGATCAGAGCCGCCACCATCAAGGGATTGAGGTTAAATTGCCGTGACCAGTGGGCCAAGCCGGGTTGGGCGTAGGGATCCCCGCTCCAGGAATTGTCGGGGCCCGCATAGTAGTGCAGCGGATAGATGGCCTGCCAGAAATCTTGGCGCTGCCTCAACGTCTCCAGCAGGGGATCCGGCTCTTCGCTGAAGCGCAAAGCAGCCACCTGGTTAATGCCCCGCAGGTGATCTCCGGCGCTGTTGCGCAAAATGCCCGTGACAAAGCGCTCGGCAACGCTCATCTGGCGGGGATCCCGCTGCACGGGAGTTTCGCCCTGCCAGCGTTCCCAGGCCAGTTGGCTGGCTCCCATCAAATGCAGGGTTTGCGTAACTGCAGAGACCCCTGGCAACGGTTGGCGCACCGGCTGAAAATCCACCTCAACCCTTTTGCGCCCGCTGTAGAAATCCCCCACCGGCCAGCCCAGTTGCACTGCCGACCGCCAGCCGTAGTAGGTGTGGGGAAACTGACGCAGCACCTGCCGATAGGTTTGCCGAGCTGCAGCGACATCCCCCTGCTGTTCCCGCCATTTGCCCGCCCAGTAGAGCAGTTGTGCCCCCATTTCTGTATCCCGCTGAGCAGATCCGATCTGTTGGGCCAGGGCGATGGCTTGGCTGAGATTGCCTGCTTGCGCTTGGCTCCAGGCCACCGTCCAGGCGGCGTTGGCCGCAGCTTCGCTGGCCGGAAAGCGATCCCAAAGGGCTTGCCGAGTAGCCTGGGCCGATTGGGGGCTGGCGTTGCGATCATAGAGCTGGCTGAGGCTGAGCAACGCCTCTGGAGCTTCTTTATCTGAGCCGGATCCCACCTGTCGGAGGAGTTCAATTGCCGTCGGCAGGTCGCTCAGTTCCGCCAAACGGCGGCGGGTGAGAGAAGCCTCTGGCCCATCGGGAAACTGTGCCAGCAGCGCTTGGTAAGCCGCTTTGGCCTGGGGAAACTCCCGCGAGATCTGGTGGCTGCGGCCCCAGCGGTAGAGGTTCTGAGAGGTGGCGGGGGCACGCCCATAGGCCCGGGCAGCTTTGCCGTACTCCCGTTGCTCCCAGTAGGCATCGGCGAGGATCTGCCAGTCGGAAGCCGTGAGGGATCCCTCCTGAGCCTGCCGCCAGCGATCCAGCAGCGGCGTTAGCCCAGGGGTTTGCGGGTGATGTTGGGCCAAATCCCGCAGCAGGTCATAGCGGTCGGGGTTCAGCTCTAGCAAATGCTTGAGGGCACGTCCAGTCAGCGGGTGGGTGGGAAATTGCTGCCGCAGCCGATCCACCTGGCCCATCCCCCAGAGGGCGTAGGCGGCCACAGGACTGTGGGGATATTCCTGCAAAATCTGGGGCCACCAGATCCCTTGGGCTGTTTCCTTGTCCTGCAACTGTTCATAGGCTTGGGCCCTGAGCTTCCAAATCTCTTCCCTCAAAACCGGCAGGCTCTCTTCCAGCCCCTGCAAATCCTTCAAGGCAGATTGCGCTTGGCCGGCCTGTAGCGCTGCGTAGGCTTGCAGAAAGGCCACTGTGGAAGTTTGAGGCAGTTGCGTCGGATCCCTGTCTTCTGGTGCAGAGGCCACCTCCGCGGTTTCTGCCCAGGATGAGGTGTAGAAGCCCCAGACAGCCCCACCCAGAGCTGCTCCCGCTGCCAGCACACCGGCAGCCCATCTTGTCCAGCGTCGTTTGCTGCCTGTCAGGATCCCCATGCTTTACCTCCCCACCACCTCTGACCTACGATACTCAACCTGACTGCGTTGAGTCACCAGACAACTCGATACTTGCGAAACGGCTGGAAAGCTCACCTGGCAAGCGGTCACCGAGCATTGGGGCCAGACGATAAGCAGGGAGAGGAGCAGTTCTTTCCTCAAATCTTCAAATTTCAGACAGCAGTGAAACAGCTCATTTCCCCAATTGCGGGATCCTGTCGGGCTTTCACTGCGGTACACCTTGGCCCCGACACTGCGCAGCTTTTCGTCAATGGCTTCATAGCCCCGGTCGATGTAGTGCAATCCGTGGATCGTGGAGCAGCCTTCAGCCGCCAGACCGGCCAACACCAGGGCCGCACCCGCCCGCAGGTCGGTAGCCACCACCGGAGCGCCGGAAAGGGACGGCACCCCTCGGATCAGGGCCACTCGGTTCTTCAGGCGAATATCGGCTCCCATGCGATTCAGCTCGGGAATGTGGTGCATGCGGTTTTCAAACACTGTCTCCTCAATGGTGCAACTGCCCTCGCTCAAGGCGGCCAAGGCCATGATCGGCGCCTGCACATCGGTGGGGAAACCAGGATAGGGCAGCGTTTGAATATCGGTTGCCTGACACAGCCAGCCTGAGCTCAGTTGAGCTGGGGCAATGCGCAGCCGGTTTGGGCCCTCTTCTTCCACCCGCAGCCCCATCGCTTGCAACTTGGCGATCACCGCCCGCAGATGATCGGGAATGACAGGGCCAACTGTGAGGTGAGAGCGGGTAATGGCCCCGGCAATGAGATAGGTGCTGGCCTCGATGCGGTCGGGAATGACCGTGTACTCTGTTCCATGCAAGCGGGGCACCCCTACCACCACAACCGTATTGGTGCCGACACCGCGAATGCGGGCCCCCATGGCTTGACAAAAGCGGGCCAGATCCGCCACCTCCGGCTCTTGGGCGGCGTTCTCGATCACCGTTTCTCCATCCGCCAGCGTAGCGGCCATCATCAAGGTCTCGGTGGCACCGACGCTGGGATAGTCCAGGTAAATTCGGGTTCCCAACAATTTACGGGCATAGGCATGAACCACCCCATGCTCGATTTGGACCGTTGCCCCCAAGGCTTGCAGACCCCGCACATGCAGATCCACGGGACGAGACCCAATCGCACAGCCACCGGGCAGGGGAACTCTGGCCACCCCCAGCCGCGCCAACAGAGGCCCTATGATGAAAAAGCTGGCCCGCAACTGGCTGACCAATTCATAAGGGGCTTGAGAGGTTTTGAGGGAGCTGGCATCCAGGTCCAGGGTATTGCCAACATGGGAAACGTTAACTCCCAGCGTGGCCAGGATCTGTCCCATGCGTTCAATGTCCAGCAGACGGGGCACATTGTGAATTCGACAGGCCTCAGGAGCCAAGATGGCCCCGGCCATCAGCGCCAAGGCAGAGTTTTTTGCCCCGCCAATAGGGATGTGGCCACTCAGGGTCTGCTTGCCAATGATTTTCAGCACTGGCCCCATCATCTCTGGCGCGGTTGCCATGCCGGTCTGGGGCGGCGTCAGGCCAGGCTCTAGGGGATCCGCCCCGCTGACGCGATTGTCAAAACCTTTCAATCTCCCTCCTCACCCACAAAAAATAGGCGAACCCTTCTCAGAGAATACTCTGGGGATCACAGCAGCGGCTAAACTCGCAAGCCAAATTGGGTGTGAGGAAGAAGTTCCCATGGCTGTGCTTCTATCCTGCAGCAGCGGACAGGGGAGCGGCTAGGCCAGTTCACCAGATGCAGGTTCTCAGCGAAGGCAACTGGGGGGCAGCCCAACAGCAGGGGGCGGTATGATGGATGCTCAGGGGAAGTGCTTGCAAGGAAAACAGGAAGGAGACAGCCGATGATCGCCACTCAAGTCTCTGCCCAAGAGTTGTTTCGGGCCGCCTATGAAAACCGCTACACCTGGGATCCCGCTTTCCCAGGCTACAGCGCCGAGGTCACCTATTGGGATGGGGAGCGCACATTCGTTGGGCAGGTGCGAGTGGGAGCAGACCTAAAGGCCACCGTTACCGGCGTAGAAGATGAGGAAGCTCGAAAAGCCATTCACAACCAACTCTGGGAGATTGCCATTCACCGGGTGCGCCGCAGCTTCGACGAGACCCATGGGAACAACACCTTCCGTTACGGCCAAACCCTGCCCGATGGCACAGTAGAGATCCTGGTGGGGGGCAAAGCCGAAGGGGATCGCTACCACGTGCGCGATAACCAGGTTACCATGGTGCACCGGCATATCCACGGAGTGGTGGTTACCATCCACACCTTCAGCAGCCACGATACCGGCGAAGGCTATCTTTCCCACCGCTACGATTCCGTCTATCACGATCCCCAAACGGGCGAGCAAAAAGGCGGGCGCAGCCAATTCGAGGATCTGTATACAAAAGTGGGCAAGTATTACATCCTCTCGGAGCGGCGTATCCAGACGGAGACGGAAACCGGCCCTGTGGAGAAGCGCTTCACCTTCAGCAACTTGACCTTGCTGGACACTGGGGCGTGAGCGACCCGGCATTGCTCTCTGCGGGGTAGAGGGCCGGCTCTCCCGTTCGTCACTGTTGGGCAGCTACCGGGAGGCTGAGTTCACGCCCTTCTTGGCGGCCAAGCCTTTCTCGATAACGGGAAAGCCGATCTGTAGGCTTTCAAGCTTTGTTGCAGAACGATCCTCCCGGTTAGAAAAAGCAAGAGAGCCTGAGCTATGCTTTGAATATTCTCCCGCCTGCGATTGGCATGGACAACACCACAGCAAAACCTGACCCGGATGCCGAAGCCCCCATTGGTGCCCCTGACCTGATCATTCGCCCCGCCCAACTGGGGGATCTGGAGGCTGTGGAAGAGATTTTGGCGCAAGCCTTTGATGAAGAGTACAGCAGCCGCTCGGTGGATATTCGTCGCCAAGTGCGGCGGTTGCGCCAGTGGTATGGGCCCCTGAAAACCCTGACCCTGTTTCCCAATCGCTTCCAGCACATGTTTACAGTGCATGTGGCGGAGCTGAAGGGCAAGATTCAGGGGGTGATTCAGGTTTCTCCCTTCAACCATTCCCGCAGCACCTGGCGGGTCGATCATATCGCAGTGGCGCCCTCTGCCCAGCGACAGGGGGTGGGATCCCGGCTGCTCAAGCACTGCATGGAGCACTTTCGGGAAGCTCGCACCTGGATCCTGGAGGTGAACATCCACAACAAGGGGGCAATGGCGCTCTACCGGCGCAACGGCTTCCAACCCTTGGCTCAGATCACCTACTGGTCGATTCCAGCCGATATTCTGGCAGCTCTCAGCCAGCACGAGCCCAAATTGCCCAACCTGGTGCCGGTGACCAACCGGGATGCCTATGCCATCTACCAACTGGATACGGGATCCATGCCGGCCACTGTGCGCCAGGTGTACGACCGTGAGGTGAACGATTTTCGCACTAGCCCACTGGATTGGCTTTTGGAGCAGGCCAAATGCGCCATTAGCCAGACGGAGCGGGTGGAAGTGTGTGTTTACGAGCCCGAACGCAAAACCGCCATCGGCTACTTCAACTTGAAGTTGGATCGCACCGGGCAGCAACCTCATGTGGCCAAGCTTACGGTTCACCCTGCCTACACTTGGCTTTACCCCGAACTCATGGCCAAGATGGCCCAGCTTACTCAGGCTCATCCGCCGCAATCTCTGGCCTTGGCCTCCACCGATTACCAGCCGGAACGGGAGGAGTTCTTGCTGAAGCTGGGAGCCCAGGATGTAGAGCGGACGTTGCTGATGTCGCGTTCGGTGTGGCACAAAATCCGCGAAAGCCGCCTCTTTACCTGGGATAGCGCCTATCTCAACGCGATGCTGCGGGGATTACAGGTGAAGCAGCCGGTGCCGGAGCGGTTTGAGGGGCCACCGGAAGGCTGGCTGGAGCACCACTTTCATCCCATTAGCCCAACCGAGCCAGATCCCAGCTCTGGTCGCATCAGCGGTGTGGAGTCTTCACCAGGGCTCTCCAGAGACTCCCAATCTGAGGCTTCTCCACCCCCTAGCTAAGGGAGAGAGAGCCCCAATCCTGGCTTGCTTGCACCTTGCGAAAAACGGATGAAAGACCCGAAGGGCAATTCTACTGCGGATCCCTCTTGGCGGGCGCTGATTCAGGCGGCACTGCACCGGAACCGTAGCGATCCCGGTGTGCGGTATTTGCAATTGGCCACGGTGGATCCCCAGGGGCATCCGCGCAACCGCACGGTCGTTTTCCGGGGGTTTTTGGGCGATACCGACCGCATTCAATTGGCGGTGGATAGTCGCAGCGAGAAGATCCGACAAATTGCCCACTGCCCCCAAGCCCAGATCTGCTGGTATTTCTGCAAAACCCGCGAGCAATTCCGCATCGCTGGCACCCTTGAGGCCATCGCCGCCGATCATCCGGATCCCCAAGCTCAGCGCCAGCGGCAGCAGTTGTGGCAACAGATATCGGAAAAAGGACGGCTCCTCTGGTTTTGGCCGGAACCCAAAGGGCCGCTCGCCCCGCCAGAGGCTTTTATTCAAGAGTTGCCGAAAGAGAAAGATCCGCTGCCCCCGCAGACTTTTGTGGCATTACTGCTGGAGCCAACAGAGGTGGATCACTTGCAGCTTAAGGGGGATCAGATCTATCCCCAATTGCGGACAGTGTACGAACGTACCTCCCAAGGGTGGCAGCGTCGGGCCGTGAATCCCTGAAGGCGATCCAAACTTGCTTAGCCTGGTCTGGAGTGGGGGATCCCTTATTCCTTGTTCCTCCAAAGCACAGGGAATATGAGGAATGGACGTGTTAACGTAGCTGAACGATCGTGTTCTGCACGGTGGGGGCGTTATCCTCTGATGGAACTCTGTACGCGTATGGCTGGTCTATCAGGGGTAGGGCAGCAGTTGATGCCTTTTGTCTAACTCGACACGTATCACTTTGGCTTGCAGTGGTCTCGATGTGCGTCTTGATCTGCTCATTCGCTCAGGCTGTTGCCTCTTTTTTCGCCGGCGGCCCATTGCTGAACAGAGCTTTGAGGGGCAAGGGATCCCTAGTGTTGTCTGTCGCTTTGGTTGGGGTAGGGGTTCTTGTGCAGGGATTGAGAGCACAAACTCTGGAGAAACCGATGCTGGAAGCCTTGGAAGATTCTGTTGAGGGGAATGTTATCCCTGTTCTGCCCTCAGAGCCTGTCTTATCCCCCCAGGCTGCCCCCACCTCCGCCCGCACAGGATCCTTTCGTGTCGGCAATCGCACGCCCCATCCGGTTCGGCTGGTGATCTTGATGCGCAGCGGCGAACGGATGATCAATCCGGAAACGGCCCACTGGGACTTTGCCCCTGGAGAGGGGGGGAGCGAGGGATTGCTGCTGAGCTTGGGAGAGGAACCGCTGCAAATCGGCCCCGGAGACATTGTGGTGGCTTTCGCCCTGGATGGAACCCGCCGCTATTGGGGGCCCAATGTGGTGGGAGAGTCTCTGGCCCCGTTTTGGGATGGGGAGAGCGGCTCCTGGTCGATGATCTTGCAGCCTTAGGGTGCTCCGCGCGCAGCTTGGACATTTGCAGCGGTCACCTCAAACTCCTCTGGGGCAACTTCTCCATTCCTCACTCTTCTGGGCCAAAGGGGGAGGATCCAAGCAACAGAACATTTTGAGAACAGTCTCCAAACCATAGTCATTTCAAGCTAGATTGAGACACTCCCCAAGCGCTCTGTGCCGCTGCCGCGACCAACCCCAGCTCTTCTCCCAGAGAGAGAGGGAAGTTAGGGAACAATGCAACAGAAATGTTTCATTCCTGTTTAATAATGACTACACAAGTGGCTGCGCAGTTTATAGCTCTGTAGGGTGTTGGCCAGCAGCATCGTTACCGTCATCGGCCCTACGCCTCCCGGTACGGGCGTGATGGCAGCGGCCAACTCTTTGACCGCTTCATAGTCCACATCTCCCACCAATTGCTCGGCTCCGGTGGGGGTCTCGATGCGGTTGATGCCAACGTCGATGACCACCGCGCCGGGTTTCACCATGTCTGCCCTCAGCAAGCGGGGGCGGCCCACGGCCATCACCACAATGTCGGCGGCGCGGGTCACTTCCGCCAGATCGGGGGTGCGGGAGTGGGCTAGGGTGACCGTCGCATCGGCGGCCAACAACATCAAGCTCAAGGGCTTGCCCACCAAGATGCTGCGACCGACCACCACTGCCTTTCGGCCTGCAATCGGGATCCCTTCTGCCTGCAACAGGCGCATCACGCCCAAAGGGGTACAACTGCGTAGGCCGGGCTCGCCGCGCAACAGCCGGCCCAGGTTGAGGGGATGGAGTCCATCCACATCTTTGTCGGGATCGATGGCCAAAAGGGGGGGGATGGGATCCCAGCCGGGGGGCAGGGGCAGTTGGACGAGGATGCCATCCACCCGCTCGTCCTGATTGAGTTGGTCGATGGTGTCGAGCAAATGGGCAGGGGAGTCTTGGGCGGAAAAATGTCGGCCAAAAGAAGCAATGCCCAACCGCTCACAGGCCCGCTCTTTGCCACGCACGTAAGCCGCACTGGCGGGATCCTCTCCAACCCGCAGCACTGCCAATCCCGGTGGCCGCCCCACCTGGGGTATCCAAGCTTGCACTTGGGCGGCCATCTCCGCTTGCAAGCGGGCGGCTAAGGCTTTGCCATCGAGGATCTTTGCGGGCATGGGGGCGCAAGGATAAAGACAACCATCCAACGACCATCCATAGTGAAGCAGAATGGCGACAGCAGTGCAGGGGGAATGATCAGGTGGGATCCCTATGATTCGGGCAGGTCTTCTTCCTCTTGGCCCAATTGCTCGATGATGATCTCCACCTGCTGCCGCTTTTGCTCTAAAAAGTCCGCGCAGGTTTTCAGGGTTTGGGCGGCCTGTTGAAAGCGCTCCACCACTTCCGCCAGATCCAGTTCCCCCGATTCAATCTGGGCAATCAAAGTTTCCACCTCGGCAATGGCTGCTTCATAGCGCCACGGCTCCTCACGTTTGCGGCGGCTCATGGCTCTCCTCTACTCGTACCCATAGGCTTCCCGAGGCCAGTTGTATCATCAGGCGGGTTTGGGGAGGCAGGCGATGGGTGCGGATCAGGGATCCCTCTTCATCTCGCACCAAGGCATAGCCCCGTTTCAGAATGGCTTCGGGATCGAGCGCTTGGAGGCGATCTTGCAGGGCCTGTTGGTGCTGTTGGCGTTGCTGGAGGCGATGGCGCACGGCTTGGAGCAGGCGATGTTGGTGTTGGGTCAAGCGATCCTGAGCCTGTTGCAACAGCCGCTCTGGATGCACGTAAGCCAGGTGGTGTTGGGCCTGCTGCAAACGCTGCTGGGCCCTTTCCAAAGCTTGGCGAGTGCGTTCGATCAACTTCTGGCGCAACTGGGATCCCTGACGCTGCAATTCCCCCAGATCCGGCACGATCCGCTCGGCAGCTGCCGTTGGGGTGTGGGCGGCGTAGTCGGCAGCGTAGTCCGCCAGGGTTTCATCCCGCTGGTGGCCAATCCCGGTGACCACCGGGATCCGACATTCGGCAATGGCTCGCACCACCCGCTCATCGTTAAAACAGGCCAAATCTTCACTGGCTCCACCGCCCCGCGCCAAAAGAAGCACTTCCGCCCGCCCATCCTGTTCCACCCGGCGAATGGCCCGCACAATTGATTCCGGGGCCGCCTCCCCTTGCACTTGAGCTGGGGAGAACAGCACCCGTAGCCCGGGGTAGCGCTGGTTGAGGGTGCGCCGAATATCTCCCCAGCCGGCAGCGTGGGGGGAACTGACGACGGCAATGCACTGGGGATGAACAGGCAGAGGTCGTTGGTTATCGAACAAGCCCTCAGCACTGAGGCGGGCCTTGAGCTGTTGAAATCGCAACGCCAACAGCCCTTCCCCGGCAGGCAGCAATTGCCAGATGACGAGGCGATAATGGCTGCCGCCGCTATAGATGCCAAGTTGCCCAAGGGCAAGCACCTGTTGCCCCACTTCCGGCCAGAAGCTGAGCCTGGAAGTTTGGCCCTGCCAGACCACCCCCTTGAGAACGTCGCCGGTTTCCGGATCGGTCAGGTCAAGAACACGTGGCCATTGCGGTTGCGCTGGCAACTGGAGACTTCCCGCTCACCACAGCCTGACCAAGTAGGGATCCCCGGCCAGCAGC